>JAAUXU010134111.1_pt1 | contig 30216 bp, 26 predicted proteins | sample 7278151 | NCBI WGS metagenome assembly JAAUXU01 (sample SAMN14350113, study PRJNA611818) | marine sediment metagenome | isolation source: surface marine sediment (1.8m) | place: French Polynesia: Moorea | collected 2018-08 | reverse complement strand
TCTCCCCGTCCAAGCAACGCTGTGTCAGTCCCGTGGACCCTCAAAGTCCACCTCTCGAAGACGATCCGCGCCCTCAGTAGGACCCCAGGATATGATGTGTGGGTAGAAGACGACGATGTTGATGGCTTCGATGCCGTAGAACGAGTGACAGAGGTTCGTGAGGCGACGAGACACGAGACATTTGAGTACTCAGACCATTTCAACAAAGTACGCGAGCACAGTCCAGTCCAGATCACCTTATCATCATAGTACGATCCATCGAACTTTACAGCAGAACATACATTCAATGAACTTATACAGTAAGAACACAAAATAACCCCACACTGCGCATGCGCGTGCGCACAGATGAAACAAATCCCTACGTATAAACCTCCGCAATTGTCCGCTGTTGCCAATGGCAACAGCGACAATTTTTTGCTGGCAATTCTTGCTCGACAATTGGCATTCTCGGAGAATGGGAGGGGTACCTCACACGCCCCTCCACTGTGGGCGGGGGTCGAAAATGTTCGGGTGTGCCCCTCCGATCTATGTCACACACGCACGACTGAAAGTTTATTTCATTTGAAAAAGAATACTTTGATCGCTCCGCATCAAAATGGGCAGTCACAAAGTTGAACTTCACGTTATGGAGCGATCTTGTGTGCCACTGACCGACCAATTTTAGACGCAGATTCTATACCAAAAGCTCCCAGCAGATTTTCAGCCGAATAAGTCACTAAAAGCAAGGACTGAATGACTCATGTTAATGACCGCCTAATTTAAGCTATCCTGTGTAAGTATAAGCAAGCACGGAGTTGATGTTCTAGTGGCTTTTGGTCCAACATGACCTTGCATTCAATATTTTCAATGTCTCGTCCTAAGTGACTGAGAACAGAAAATGTTGGTAACACCTTCCCTCAGCCTTGATGACCCTCAGTACGCACGTTTTCCACCCACATAATCTTGAGCACGCACACGACAGCGTCAGCGGATGTGAATGGAATGCTTGATAACACACAGTGTTCTGTTAGGGGCCAGATTCGGTGCTACAGGGTGGCGCACAAAGGCACCTCCAACACAAACGTGCTGTCCTATATAGTAGAAATATCCACCAATCAAAGCTACCAGGTACAAAATGCTGCAGCCGAACCCACCGCAAGGTCTGAAATGCAAGTGGACAGTGCACTGTGCACAAACCTAATGGACGTTGTTGGTCTGGTGCTGACCGCAGTGAGAGGTCCCCAACTTCACAGCTATCCTTTGTCAAGTCAAAGACTACGAAAAATGAAAGTATTGGGACAATGACTGCGTTTCGGCTGACCTAAATAGAGTCACATCTTCCAAGAAACGTGAAGGTAGCTCCAATTCATGACTCCGCTGGAAATCTGAACATTTCGTACAGTATCGCAGGCCGCACGTTTTCTCAAGTTGTCTGCTTTATCTTTTGAATTCTGGTGTGTCTCAATCACGCTATGAAGGCGAAGTTGCCAGAGTGGAGAGGAGACAGTTTGGCAGTGTGGACACATCATGTCCTGGTGAGAGCAAATGGTGCGGACCCCATAGCTGGGGCCGTTCCCCAAGAAGCTGGTGGAGTGGGAGCATGAGAGTTGTGTTGGTTGTCATTGGCGACGACTTCTGCTCTGGAGATTGGGCATCCACTTGGGGAGAAGGCGCATCAGTGACTGTACAAGTCTGGCCCGCCCATTGTCTCGCTCTGGGTGGGCCCCAGCCCCAACATTGCCTCATCTTTTGCTACCTGTCCAATAACTTCCCTCTTGGCCTCGGCTGCTGAAGAAGTGTGTTACAATTATAACATGCCAGTAGCAGCGGATGAGTGTCTGCAGGAGAGGGAGAGAGAAAACCTAGATATATTTCAAAAGAACGAGGCGAAAGTTGAAAGTTCCTTTGAGAATGTGTGCGTAAATATATTACGATCCTGCAGGCTACTGAAAGCATGTTCAGGTAAACATGCTCGCCCATTCTCCTTTTGTTTTGAAGGGAAAAATGGGGGCTGCTCCTCGGTGATGGAGGCACAAGTAGTGAGTGCGCAGTTATTTCCGCACAGTGACAAATACTGGTAATTTGTTGCTTCCCCAATGCTCTTGAGCCACTTTCGCGCTTGAAAGTTACTTTCCTAACCGCAAATTGCAACCTCTGGGTTGGTGATGACAAGACATCTTTGCACCCACGTGCTCGTCCCGTGGTCATCAGTGTCACCGGCGGTCGTCGCTCTCGCCGGCTTTCGCGTACGCGAGGTTTCGGTACCGCTTCGTCACGTACTCCACTTCCTTATATTGCCGGTGTCTGCAAATAGTGAGCATCAGCAGAATCTCGATGTGGCGAAATCTTATTTAGGAAAGAATTTCGATTTCCGAAGGATTCACAGGTAACCCTATTTTCATTGTACCAGAATCTCTCAATTTGGGAGGGCGCAAATGTGAATCAACCCAATTCTGTCAACATTTTTGAGCGCCCACTTCCTCACACTACTCTTTTTCAAATTTGAATTTGTTTGGGCCTTTTTTTTTAATCTCTGAAATTGCGCATCAACGAGATCCTCAATGAGAAATGGTCATAAATAGAAGTAATGCACACAATCGCAGCTTGGAACTTACTTTGGTACTAAATCAGTCGCTAAGTGGGCTTGATCTTTTACGTTACACCGTGACTCAGTTTGGGAAAGAATTCAATTTTGCCAAATTTCTCGCGGTTTTTTTACGACTTTTCAAAAAATTAGTACAACGACTCTCCAAGATTTTGGAACAGCTGAGCATTTCCAAGTGGATTAGCAAAAAATGGCCCCGATTTTAAACTTGCCTTACGGTTAACAAGAAAAATTGTACTTCAGTCCACAACTACGCCGAACATGCCCGCGGGATGAAGCCCTCCCTAGGGAAATGAAGGATCGAAGTAATATTTCATGCTTAGAAGTCTTGTAAAATGCTGTCTATTCATGGATTCATGTATGTGCTGTATGCGGACAAATTTTGGACAACGACTTAAATGAAAATCGTTAAAAATGTAACGTTCTTAATACTGGAGCTGCAAAGGACACTTTTTACACCATTAGAAAGCTTGCAGCGGCTGTCATTCAATTTGGATTCTTCACTTTGGGCGAAATTATATGTTGAAGGCGGTGCCGGCGAGGAAAACACATTAAAAATTACTACATGCCTTAGCCTTTCCACTACAACGCATTAACAGAGGCCTTCACTTCTGCACGGAAGTGGCCCCATCGTAACTTTCTTAATATTGCAGGTACGCAGACTCTCTCTACACTGTCGAAGAACTTGAGGCCTCAATAGTTTAAGTTAGTTACTTCACACTCGGACGAAATTGTGGTTTCAAGGCAGCGCTGGCGAATGGAAGCGAAAAAAGTTACTGCATGTGCTCAATTTTTCGCCACACGTGTACCAGTGTCAGATACTGATATCTGCGTCACCGCTTGTGAGCACCAGACTAACATGCATTGGTCTGGAGACGCATGCGTACCAATTTCACCCCGGCACTTGGTTTTGCTTCAACATAAGGGAAGCGGAGTGCAGGTGGGCCCAAACCCGAGGAATTTGCACACCTCGCAACTGAGTGCATTGCACTGGAAAAGGAGCGCTTAAAACTATTCAAACTATCAATGTAGCATATTAAGTTGGCCTTAATCGAGCGGAGGGCAGAGTAAACTACCTTTCTCAGGTGTAATTGCTATCTGGGGTATGACAAAAAGTATACTCTCTCCTCCCGTAGTCAATACTGTGTGGACGACCCCAACAAGATCATACAATGCCTGGTTTTGCTTTGTTTTGGTATTAATCAAAGCCATGGCCTTTTCACTGAGGAAATTACAATACTTTCGTGCATAAACAAAACTACCACTGATCCCCTATGCGTCAATAACTGGCTATCCTTTTAAGCCAGGTAATGACCAAATCAATTTGATCATTGCATCGAGTACAGCAACAACTCTCATTTTCATGTCAGTTCCTTTGAATTCAAAAATGGCCTCAAAATGATTGGTGTGGGGAAAAAGTGCTTCTTGGAGGACTATGGCAAACAGCCAAAGGTGAGATTCTGCTTTGTCTTTTGTACTGGTGAGTTGTCGACGCGTGAATCCTCTTTTTCCGGATTTAAAAGGACGCCTCAAACACGAATTGATGGGTTCTTTTCAAATGTCATCAAGGAATGAAACTGGTCACATATCTTTTCAGCCATTATTTCATTCCTACCACGTACCTTTCGAGGGGTCCACATCAAATTGTCCACTGTAGCGGTATTTTCGGTCCACAGTGTACGGTTGTTGATAATTTTAGGTGTTCCTACAGACACATTTGACTCTCAGTCGACATCGCTGTTTGTTTCTTTTACCGTCAACTTGGTCTGATCCTGTACCGATTCCTGATCTGAGTGTACAATTTCACGTCGACATAAATGTGACTGTAGCAGTCAACTGCATCAGATGCTCATCTGCATGTAAACTCGCGTATCCCCAGTGATGCATACATCACCATTTGAGTGTACATGGACTTGACATTTGACGGCATCTCTTGCAGTTCCGGAACTCTCCGTTGGCCGACATTCGCTCGGACAAACGTCTCTCACACGCCCTCCAGCAGCATTCGGTTCGAGTCGCTCAGGTCGTCGAAAAGGTGGTTGCCCGACTCGACTGTCTAGAAAAGGTGAGTCTTCAGTCAGGTCAGTGCGGGTCCCGCCCGGTCAGGTAGGTCACGATTGGCACCGGGGCGGGCAGGAAGAGCACGTAGTCCGAGAAGCATTCGTGTGTAGTTCGTGTACGTCCAGGACTGTCACGAGTCTCTGGAGTGGCACACTGGAATGGGCCATTTTAGGATCCGAGTGTGACGCACATGCAAGGACGTACGAAGCACATCGAGATCTGCGGGAACTCGTTAGAAAAGTTTCCCTACTATGTATGCGTGCGTAGGCTGACCTGGGAAAATTGTCCTCCCGCTGCAAGCCTCGACCTTGACTCGAGCACCCATTGCATCTGCGGGATCCTGACTGAGTCAGTGACGCACGTACGTACCGGGTGCTCCAGAATTGGCTTGGCATGGATAAAGCTCTGCGGCTCCATTGTTTGAGTACCCTGTGCAGCGATATTGGTATCAGTGGATGGGGAATTTTGTGGTCACCAAGGCCTCAAATTTGAGAAAAGAAGCATTTTCCTTGCATGGTCCAGAAATAAGTCAACAGTTGAGTGCACTTGTAAGAGATGTGAGAGTTTGCAATAAAAAAAAGCTGAATCAGTTGGCCCTTTCGTACTTGACAACTTCTAGGGTTATGTACTTCACAAATGAGAGGTTGAGACTCCCGAAAGAAAGCGATTGCACTGACATTTTAAAAGTGCCTTTTAACTCATACTTTTGTAAGCAAAATCACTTATAAACTTCATGTAAGAGTACTTTGGAATCTTTGTTCGATGCTGATTGTGCTTGACTGCACGTTTCGTGTCTGCTGTAAAAGGAACCTGGTGACCCTTCCAGGTCAGCTGTTATCTTATAGTACTTAAAAATGACATATGAAGTTATGTTTCGAAAGTGAAACGTGCAAGGAGTTGAGTAAAATGCCTCCACTTGCCACACAAGTTGCTCCTGCTGTTCTAGTACACGTTCAGCAACCGAGAGGAGAGGGGGATCCGCTCGAACGTGATGGAGAGAAAGTGTCGGAGTACCGAGTCCGTGCACATTGATTTGATTTGACACAAGATAGAGGGAACTTGGGAAATTATGTATTTGCACGTACTCTCCTCGGTGGCTACAGCTCTTTCCGTCAGTCTTCATAATCCTAATGCATTTAATCCTTCAGCGCACACCGACATTTGTCTGGACATTATAGTTGCTTTTTTCTACTTCAAGATTCGTTAAGTACGTGCTGAATTGAAGAGAATCCGCTTTTTTTGAAAGCGGCTGCAAGATCTGCTCTTTGGATCCCTGTAACGCTTGCTGTAAGGTACGGATAGGCCTGTACGTATACAGGCACAAGCAGCTGATGCTGTTCGTGCTCACGTATGACCACTGCCTGAGTCGTCTAAATCCGGTACGCATGTCAGAGAACAAGTCTATGACATCTTTTTCCACCCTGTTTCTAGTACAACTCGCGCCTTCTCGACCTCGGAGGCCATCACTTCACACAAGGAGTGCCCAGCAGCTTCTTCCCAGTCATGGGCCCCGTGTTTGTTGAAGCGGTGAGTGGCATCCGTTCTTTTCTTGCTTGTGAAGTCCCCAGCAATGCACTGCAGAACTCACATATGTGAACGACTCCATAGGTGGCATGTATGGTACTTACGCTGTTGGACCAACATCTGTAGATGACTCTTGTAGAGTTTCATGCAATGGAAGATTCTTTGGGCAATCACCAACTTTCTCAACCAGACGTTAGGTAATCAAAGGTAACATCTGGGTTTTTTCATGTGCAGAAAAGCATCTACTTCAGTACCTCCTTGTCAGAGTCACAGCTTCTTCTGCAACTTCGTGTCAAGGCAGTTGATGCCAGAAAGCCTAAAGCACAGACTTTACATGTCTGGTTAACAAATCATTTGTGCCAGTCTGCAAATAAACCCAAGGCCGCAGATGAGTTTGCTGCTAACCCTGAATTGCAGATACTTCAGAGATGCCAACTTGCTGCTCTGCAGCCACAACTGTTCAAGATGTAAAATGAATCTTCTACGGATTTTGGTCCAACAGTGTAGGCCCAAAATTACGTAAAACTGAGACGTCAGCGTATCTCCACATGAAATCGTATTTTGGGCACCACCCAGCTATTTGAAGCTATCTAGAGGACAAGGTGAATGTGATCCCTAGGAACGGGGACGTCAAGACCAAGGGTCCCTTCCTGTCCTATAGAAGAACCCTGGCTGGCCTCAGCCTCTCCAAAGATGTAGGAGAGCTGTTGGGCAGGGCAGGTCTGCTCTCCTAGAGGGGCTTTTCATGTCTAGTTCTGAAAAAATACTATTGACCCTGATCAACACTGCCGACATGGAGGGGACCTTCAGCGCATAACCATGCGTCCTGGTGGACCACAGGCACTGACTCACCAAAGAGGATCTCGGTCACTCATTATTTTTTCAAACATTGATCTTCTGAGTCATTTTCCTCCGGACAAAAACACTATGACTCTAGCATCTTCTACCATGAAGGTACCAGGTCCCATTCTAGGCAATAGAATGTGTCAGGAATTTTTGGACATCAGTCCACAATGTTTTTCTGTAATTGTCACAAAATTCAGCCTTTCTCCTTTGCTTTAAAGACATGGCCATAGCAAACATGAACATAGTCCTGGTCCCACTGTTTTTGTAGCCTGCTCCTCAATGTAAACACCCTCACGACTGGTGGGTGTCCGTTGAATTAATCCAAACGGAGCTCCAGTTTCCTCCAATCTTCATTTCTTTTTCATACATGAGTGCTCAGAACCACTTTGAAATAGAGGCACAACTAAATGTCCCAGTGAGCTGAACAGCAGGCCAACGAGCCAAGTTTGAGTCATTCTCGTCGTTGAGGTGCAAGTTTCAGGAGCTAATGAGTAGTCTGCTCACTTCTGCTGACAGAAGCACAAGCGCAAATTGTCTCTTAGTCTTGGCGTGAACTCCCAAGTTTCTGGTGCGAGCTCCAGCCGGCTCATGAAGAAGTAAAGCCCGTGAAGGTGAGCATTGACCTGGCTGACTGGCTGGCTGGCGGCAGGAGCCACACTAGACCACTTCAACGCTTTATGGCACTGAACCCGGTCCACACCGGCCCGCAAAATTAAAAAAAAAACAGGCAGTTGGGCTCACAACTGCCAAAGGACTGCCCACCGATGCCAAGTCAGCCAAGTCTGTGTGGAGGTAACAGTGCCCATGAGAGTGACAGTGATGCTGAGTACCACAAAGTCAGCAACAGTCAGCAATCATTATGTCTGACACAGGAGAGGATGGATCAACTTCATGACACAATTGACAGAATCAAACAAGCAGGTTAAGGGTTAAGTACTGATTCACTACGAAGAAATTAGTAATGCTGCATGACAATCCAGTCTCATGCTCATGCGGTGAAGGACAATACACACTCTACCCCTATGCAATTGTATGTAACAATACGGTAAAATATGGTTATGAGGATCAGTGGATGTAAAGATCAGATGCTCATTAGGATCGTTTTGTCAAAACTAAACACACACATCCAATGCCATTTACGCAATGTAGTTTAGGGACCAGGGGGTCAAAAGTTTGCATACAGAGCTTCTGCTGGAGTTAGCTTTTTCATTCGTTTGAGCAGTTCCCTGGAAGAAGTGCAGTGGTTGCACTGTGCATTCTCTTAAGGTAAATTCTGGTCATGGGCTTTAAAAAAAGACAGCCCTGGTCCTTATGAACAGAATTAGTCGATTCCTCCGTCCAGTCAGGTATGTCGTTATTAGTCTTTGTTGCACAAGCGCCCGCAAACTTTTTTGATTACTATTGCACATTTAATTCATAGAGTCAATGAATGGTGTTTCTTTTCTGTGACTCTTTCACCCCAAAAACACTTGACCCATCTTGACCAAACTAGACATGGTAGTAGGCAAGTAAAACTTTGGGCGCAGGCGACTTGGCTGGTGAGGAGATCACGAAGTAACACCGTTGATCGTATATAATGGAGTCCCATAATAATAATAATAGACCAAGCAGAGCCGATAACTGTAATACTAATAATACTACTTACTGATCACAACAACATGGTTTCAGAGCTAAAGAATGCCCAATGTTTCAACAGCCGGACAGAGTTTTTCGCTTTCTTGAGGTTTCGGGAGGACCAAGGCTCGTAACGTTACATTGGTATTCCACCCGGAAGAGTCGGGTCGCGAAATGAGCGGGTGCCATGCCAACACGACCCATTTTTCACCTTTGTCAGTAAAGTGGAATTGGCCTAACTTTCCTGGTTTCATGAATTTTGTTTCCGGTATGAATTTTGTGCATGACATTAAAGTAATAAAACAATAAAGTTAGAAAGTGGATGGATGCCTCCATTAAATAACCTTGCACTTGGGTGGGACGATGAATGCTGCACTGCACTCGGACGCAAAGGAAGGATGGAGAGAGGAGGAAGAACAGAAGGAGAATGTGGGATTGACAAGAGCAGAGAGATAAGAATGTGAGCTTTTCGCACATCTTTTTCAACTTCAATGTTCATTTATTTTACTTCATACAAGAAATTAATCTTACAAGACCACCAAATTTGGGGCTGATTTCATTAAGAAAAGAAAAAGGTGAAAACGAGTTCTTTTGGCCTTGAACCTTGGGGTTGCTGTATTTTGAGCGCTCTGGGATCAAAATAAGCACTTTCAACGTTGCTCATGTTTCTGCATCTCAGGTGTCACCATCTCCTCTTCTTCGACCATTCCTTACACCGAGGACAGTATTATCGAACTGCTGAACCAGCTGCTCAGGAACTAATTCCAGGCTCGAAATAAGTTTGAAGCTCTCCCTTGGCTCGAGGCGCCGCCCCTACTTCAGACAGTACCGAGTAGATAGAAGTGACAGCTGTTTGTGCTGCACTCGCATTTCTTGGAGCTCGAGTCACTCCGGGTTAGGCGACGCAAAGGTAACGATGAGCCCAGAGTGACTGTCCGTACGTACTTGCACGTGCGTACCGGCAACTGTTGACTGCCCGTAAGTTCCCGAGAACAGTGAAACACAGCTCCAAAACGTTTGTAGCCAGAGCGTCAAGCCTCGGGTGAGGCCGCACAGCAGTGACCTTGACCTTGAATACGAATTCCAGAGGGATTCGAGCCGCAGGACACGAGTTTTGGGCACGTTTTCTTGTCGTCAAAAGCTGAACTGATATCAACGATCCAGCCGAGATGCACCAGCATAGAATGATAAAGATATATGCACGAAATGATACCAAGCTAGCGTGTAATTCTTAGTGTCTTGAAGCAGTGAGACGTCCCACAGCATGTCAAGTTGGCTGTCTTACTTTTGACAACTCAAACAATCTTGCGGATGGTTAGTAATACTGCGACTCCGAGATGCGATCTACTCAGAGTTAGTACATCTGCCAGTCAAAGCAGAGGACTGTCTACTTTGGCAGACGAGCGAGATCCTTTGACCAAACATTCTATGTTGAAAGGTAGAGTAGGGGTAGCAGAGGTGGGATAGCACTGAAGCACTCAAAAGTAACTTGTGGATTGACGACTAGAGGTGGGACGATTCAAAGAGTCGAGAGTCGACTCTTTTCTGCCTTTTTCCTAGGGGAAGACAAAACTTAAGAGTTGGTTCCCACTTTTCAAAGAGTTGCCATTCAACGAGGAAAGTTAAAAACTTTTCTATGCATGGGCACTATAAAGGTATCCGCAGGTCCAACAGAGAATTTGTTTTTTATGATTCACATTAAATCCGACTTGGGAATTAATTGTGCCTCAAAGGAACCCTTAAGACCTTAAGAACTCGCAAGTGATTTAGGAATGAACTCTGAGTCGACTCCTTTTTTTTTCTTAGAGTTGACAACTCGGAATCACAGATTCTATGAATCGGCCCAGCTTCACTGGCAATGACTTCCCCCTTGGGTCAAAAGGTGAAGTAAAGTCCTCCTAAGTACAAGGTGGGATCCTGCTCTGGGCTGGCATTCGGTCAATGAAATCTCTGGTTGCATCATAGAGCGCAGCTGCAGTATTACAAAGAGGTTACGTCAAACGAATGTGATGAGATTTGCTGAGCAGAAGAAGCATCATGTATGAGAGTTGCACAGAAAACTTAGTTTAAACTTTTGAGCACTGAGAGCCTTTACTAATGTAGAGTTCGAACGTACACTGATTGCGTCCCCATTGACTCAACTTCGGCAAAGTCACTTAAAGCATAACGGATGCAGCTGTATAGCTTCTGTCGATGAAACTAGCTTGTAAAAGCCATGGACTTGTAAAAGCCATGGACGTGGCGTATGGAAAAGGTATTGTTGTAGATGCTCATGCTTAGTGGTTAAGTTATTCATGGCAATCTGCGACCTCTGCGGAATTCAACTTGGCCGAAGCCGCTTCATCTTCTTTAAGGACGCCACGGAGTTGTATGATATCTTGCAGACACCCCCAAAACATACTCGAACCTCTCCGGGGAGTACTACGTCTACGATTGTAGAAATCCCTGAAATTCAAGTCAGGGGGTCGTGATGCTTTATGGGCTTGCCGAGTCGTCCTAGAAAGTGGCACCATTGGCCACTTTGTTCGCCCAGTGACATCCTTAAGAACGGCCAAGTGAGAGGGAATTTAGGTCGACAGGCTCACCACGGCTGCTGGCAACACCCTAGACCATCAAGAGTATGTATGGGATCCATGGCTGGGACGTCTGAGGTCACTTCGCACCAAATGCACTTGAAGGGCATTTGTGGGCTTGAAGCTGAGGCCACAATGCGGCTCCAGAGGATCTGTCTCTTCTCCATCTCCAGGAAAGTTGGACTTTGTCGACGAGAGAGAATTCGACGGCTGTGAAGTCCAGATGGGCCCAAGATCCTGGATGTGGAATGCCGTTTGTCGTTTGAGACAGACACTTTAGTTCATTGTTTCTCTTCTCTGGTCTGGAAAGCTCGATCTACTAATAAAAATACATCTGAGTCTGTCATATCAGACATGAGTCGGTCAGCATCAGTTTCATCATTGTTAACTGAGAGACTCATCATGATTGCGCGAGAGATGTGAGACAGTAGCTTTTCAAATTACCTTGACTTCCTAATGTAACTAACTCACTTTCCACCTCCTTCTGCCTGACGTTCAAGACGAAGTTGTGTAATTGCCTGCCTGCCTCCACTCACACAAATGGGAGACAGAGAAACCCATCTTTGCGATCTCGATTTTGGCCTCAAATGACCTCCCAGGTGCTATCAGACCTGACCTGCCTTCTTCTGGGGTTCACGCTTAGACCTTTTTTGAGTGGACGCGTCTTTCGCCAGCGGTCACGCAGTCCAAAGGAGTCATTTTAGAGTCACGAACACGTGGGAAGTACCAATGTCGAACTGTACGTTTGTCCGGAGAACCTAAAAAATCGATCAGGACCAAACGGTTCTGCGCTATTTTCTCTTTTCAGTTTCAGTTACCAAGGGGAACCAATTTCACATTTCCCCATGGGGAGATCTAGCCTTCGGGGTCCCCAGGGACACATATTGTACCGGGTACGCCATAATGGTCTTGGATTTTTTTTTGATCACTGCGTATGCTCACATTTGTTTGAAGACCCTGTCAAGCTGGTTATAGATTGTTCTCTGGACCCTTAGGTTTCGTTTGCACCATGGGAAGCTCAGCTAGACCTTGTGGTTACGAAGCAACTGCAAGATGGCTGAGCTCAAGAAATGCATCATCAAGTGCTTTGAGGCAGGAGACGAACTGAAGGAGATTGCGGCCTGGTCTGACATGGCCCTGCTCACCATTTATAACTTCCACAAGCTCTACAAATAGACTGGCAGATTCGAGGGGAGTCCGGCAGCACCGGACGGCCAAGATTAGCTCATACACAGGCAAAAGTGGAGGAGGTCGCCACTACCATATACGAGAGTCCATCCTCATCAGTCAGGAGGCCTTCCAGGGAGCTGGACATGGCTGAGACACAGCTAGGAGAGGAGGCTGATCAAGTTAGACCTGAAGCTGAAGACCCTGGCAAAGCAGAAGGTGCAGATGTTGATGCCAGCACAGAGAGAGACGCGTGTCAAGAGGGGAAAGAAAGTAATCACGTTTCTAAAGAAGGGGCTCAGAAGCAAAGTTTTGGTTTTCTCTGATGAAAAGGACTTCATGGTAGACCATGTGGTGAACAGGAGAAACGATAGATACCTGGCCACCTATGCAAAAGATGCCGCCCCCATCCTGAAGTACATCGGCACTAGGAAGCACCTGCACAGGGCAGCCTGCTCAGCATAGTTACAAGTGATGATCAGGCACTCCCATCAATGTGGTATGAGGGGTCCCCATGAATGGCACGACCTACAAGAAGTACCTGGTCTACAAGGTCTTCCCTGCCCTGGATGGCCTCTATGGCAAGAACAACTATGTCTGGATCCAGGATGGCGCTCTTGCACACATCTGTAGCACCATCCAGAAGTATCTGAAAGACAAACTGTTTTCCAGAGGATTCTGGTCAAAAGACGTGTGGCTGCTGTCCTCCCCCAACCAGCATATGGAGAGGGAGGCCTCCAGCACCCATCACACTAGCATCAAGGCTCTGGAGGCTGCTGTTGAGAAGGCCAGGACCAACATGTCCAGGAGCTATGTTGCCAAGTGCTGCTCCTTCTCCTGCTGCTGTGTGATCCAGGCCAATGAGGCTGAAGGAGGATCGTTCCAATAATGAGATAGAATGAACCCTAAGCTACCCTGCGATACTGTCAAAATATACCCAACTTTATCCATGTGCATCAGCACGTAATGCTAAAAAAATCCCAGACATTATGGTGCACTCAGTAAAGCCAGAGAAAATTTTTGGTACGATCTAATAAAGGTTTCCTCGATAATCCCGAACACATACGCGCACTGTGTTATGTTTATAGAGATATTAATTGTGTCTGGCTGGTTGACTGAAACAATATTTGGTAGCCCTGCCAGACATGCAAGTCCAATCTCTGGGTTACCAACAGACACTCTGGGACGGGTATCAAGAGCAGAGGGCGGAAGCAACAGTCCACCACCACTGATACAGGGTGAAAGTCTCCTCCGTCCCATCTCGCTAGTTGACCATGGCTTCCTTTTGAGCATTCTAGCACCAAAATGGGCGGCCTGGACATTGACCCCGTGTACTCAACATTTTGTCCCAGTGTCACATCTACACGTCCCACGTCAAAATTGCACTTCAACACGTTTCAGTACAGCGTAGGAGGTGCTGTCACGCTCGACGCAATTACTTACGGCCAGGACTGTACCGTGTCCCAGTTTTTGTCAGACGCGGACATTTTCAATCACAGGTCCTGCAGTCACAGGACTGCAGGACCTGCAGTAACTGGTGTCTACTGTAACGCTCAGTTGTTGACGGAAAAGGCCCTGACTTGGTACCGACTTGGACCGAAGGTCCACGTGACTGGGGCTCATAGAAATCCAGGGCCCACGGACTTGGCTCTCCAACTCCCCCGATCTCAGTTCTTTGAATTTTTGGTTCTAGGGGAAGTTGGCGGAGGAGGATTTAAGAATTTCGTCACCAGAAGCACGTTAACTACGCATATGAAGATTTTCGCCTACAACGGACGCGATTGCGCCGGGGTTCGATTGTACACTAAAGGTCGAAATGTTGCACAGTCTGTACTACAATGAAATCTCCCCATGAAAGTCAGCTTCGGACCGAAGGATTTCACCCTTACAAAGTGTTCCACTGTTCTTTACTATTCCAGGTAGAAGGAACGCGAAACGTAAGTCTGTTATGTCAATAAGTGCTCGTACGAACGCATCTGGATGGTACGTTTTAGGCGAGTATCTTCAACAAACACGCGCGCGCACACAAAGGGCAGTCATACACGAGCGAGCAAGATGTCTAAAAATACTCTCCATTGGTCACACATGCGAGAAGGAGGCACTTGGACGTGTCGCAGAAGTCACGGAACGACAGCGTCAAGCTACAGAAACAACTTTTTTTTCACGCGTACTGGAAGAAGGCAGTATCTGTTGCTTTATTTCTTGTTACGCGAATACTTTCATGACATAAATGCGAGGCATAGATGTGGACGTGTGCATACTTCAGCGTGCTATTGCATTTCCTGCCTGGCTCTAAAGTGATCTCGTTGAAACGTCAGTGACTTTGGCAGGGACGCCACTAAGCTAAGTATGTCTGAATGGTACTAACTACTCTATCTTCTGTGCGTGGTGGGTATATAAAAAGCTCTCTGGGGAAAATGTATCATTATGGTCTGATTTTGACTTTTGCTCAGTAAATAGAGAGACGCAAAGTGCTTGCCTGGAGTTGCAGGCAAGTGTGCAAAGTGTGTTAGAGTGATGCTTTATCTCTTTGCTTGGCACTTTGCCGAGTGCGTAGGACGAGACAGCCAAGTGAAGAAGACAACATTATCATTTAACCTCGATATGCACCATGGACAAGTGTGGGAGTCGTGACAAAAGATTGCAGCAGTGCACTAAAGTATCTTAGGCGGGTACGCCGAATACAGAACGAATATCTCCTCACCATCCCACAAATATGTCTTACAATGTCAGTTTTGACGCACTGGTCATCAGCAGACAATCATGCATAGCCGCACAACCGTTTTAATCATAATAACCTCCTTTAGCCTTCAACCTCTTCCGTGCTTAAACACAAGAGTCACAGAGTTTTTGCATAGTTCATCCCATCCAGCCTTGAAGGCTGCTTGTAGGCTACTGGCAGTGTGGCAGGTTTTGATTCCAACTGTCCTCTCCAGGATAGACTGTATGGCAAAGTCAGGATTCTCACATTAAGCATATGAGGCAAGTTAGTAGATGTTCTGACTCGCGTGAGTTACCCGGTGCTCTTGACTCAGGCAAGCTCTTTCAGTACCTTCGAGTGTCTGGCCTTCGACAATTTGGCCTCATTTAAACGCAAGGACTTTTTTTCCCGTCAGAGGCTGCCAAGACTCCATTCGGCGATCACGGAAAGGTCAAATGTAAGGTCTTGTCTCAGTGACAGAATCAAGGCAGTGAAGGATAGAGAGCTGTCCAATACGTAGAGGTTCGTTCTCGGGATAGTTTATGCTGTGGTGGTCTCCAAGTACTGGAGCACCGAGTACACCAAGTTGCCTTCAAAGCTTCGTTGGACGGTGATCGCTAGAAAGGAGGCCGCGCCCTCTGTAGCGTTCGGCGGAGTAGTCCACAAGGAGAAGCAAGACAGTACTGGCGAGGATGACGATGAAGCCGAACCCCACGTTGGTAGTTCGGAACTCTTGACGACTCTTTGATGACGTTCGTGTCCTCTTTAAGCATGCTCGTGTCCTGTGCACGAGGAGTGCTTGAGGGAAACTTGAAGTAACCAAGGTGACTCAGTCAGACGTCTGCTTCGGAGGCTGCACTCCAGCTCTAGGCATATGGAAGATTTTATTGCAGCCAAAGAATGCAGGGCTGAGAAAGACGTCGTCAACATTGGCAGTTTATAAGAACTTTCTGCTTCGTCCGGTCTAGAGTGGAGACAATGACCAACTAAAAGTAACGTGCAATTTGTCAACGTGACCTGCGTATCTAGGTCTACATGCCAATCTTGGATCTACCGACTGTCGTTTTATCCTCTGGATTTCTGTGGGGACGAGAAAATCGTGTCGTGTCATACATTGTGCGTAAATGAAGCCCAGTAATGCAATAAACAACTACATTTTTGGTCCTCAGCGTCCTAACGAACTTGCTATGGTACGATGATGCAGAACAAAGGGGTGGGGGAGAGGGGGGTTCCTTAATCAAGTGGTCTGGATGGGCAGGAGAAGATTTCCTTTGTCATTCTTGATTGGACATCACTCGCTCGCCCTCGCCCCACCTCACGCACATATTGTACACGAGGTACAGACACGGCCTCCGTGCAGTTGTGTTGAGTTCCAGACACAGGACAAAACGTCATTATTGGACTTTTACCCAGATTACCTCTTTCTTTTTAGGTGAAACCCTATCTGGTCAAGCATGACAAGTGGAACGAGGAGACGGAGGAAGCCTGGATCAAAGTGTTTCAATACATTGGTAGAATAATGGAGAGAGGACATCGCATCTCGTCTTTGAAGGACTAAATGCTTGTGTACAGTGTGCGGAACCAAAACGCGAAATTGTCTGTAGTCATCTCGCTTCATTATGCGCTCAAGCAGCTACATCAGCTGATTATTTTGTTTTAAATACACTTTTGCATCAAGTTCTCGACAAGGAGACATAAGCCAGGATGTGGCCGCCCTCATCAATGGACTGCAGCCCCCTGGAATATGCCACTTGGGGCGTAGTGTAAAGAGAGGCCTGCTGCACCTCACCCCTCTATCGATGCTCAGAAGCCCGCTGCTGAGGACTCATGGGACAACCTCAGCGAGGACTTCATCAGGAGGTCAAGCGCCACCTTTAGGCCTACGAGCAAGGCCATGGTTGAGACCGAGGGTAGCCTTTTTAAAGAAAGAATTTAGGAAAAAATGTCCCTTTCGTGTCCTAATACTCGTTACGACTCTTGATGAAGTTGGGGATATTTGTAGAGATCCGCATTTTGGTTCCGCACGTTGTAGAGAGAGAACTGAATATGGAAAGCAGAAACAAACTCCAATTTCCAGTGCCCAATCAAGGGGAGAGCAAAGTAGGATGAGGTCAGGTCAACCTCAATAAGAGAAGTGGACACAAGCAAAGTACATTCTGTAAGAAGAGACCAAATGTGTCATAGTTGCACATATGTGAATATAATTTGTACGTTGTACGATGGAGTCGGATGCCGCCTAAGGCAAGGCCATCCAAGTACCATGTGAGGACCGGGGCAGGACAACAGACATACGATGTAGATGTCCGAAGTTGAATGAAAAAGTTTTGGAGAAGTTGGAATTTTTTTGATACACACGGCACATCTGGACTGTGCAGTATTTGTGCAATGTGTCCGTGAGGAATATTTGCCTGCTTGCCTTCCCACCTAGACCAGCAGTTGTCCTGTACGCAACCAGAAGCTTACAATCGCCAACACCTATGACTCAGGTTCTTCATCACGGCTCCCCACTTGTGTCTCTGCGCCAACACCTCTACCGCTAGCCTGTCTTTGGCCTCTTTACTCACATTCGTCGTGCTTGAGCCTTTCTCAGCGTGACAGACTGTTTCTACACGAATAATTGCTAGCGTTGTTGCCTGGGAGGAGAAATCTCGTTGAAACTTCAGACCTTTTTTGCCCCGCACTCACAACTTGGACATGTCTCTAAATAGGTATTTCAAACTTTGCCTAACACTAGTTTCCTCTCCTTGTTGCGGAGAGGAAAAACTTTTGAAAATCTTTCTAGTCTTGAACGTTACAGAAAAGGTGTTCAGGCAGCCTAATGTTAAAGTGAGTAAAAAAAAGCCCTGGTTATCCTGGAGCATGTAAATCTGTTCTTGAATCACAGAGGGCCAGGCAGAACAAGGCTACAGGACGCACATACAATGCACCCTTCTCCAGAACTTTCAAAGTGTTCTCATGCGTAATTTGTCCCAAGATGGGTCAGTCACAATATAAATGAACCTTGGCATAATACACATGTTATTCATGGAACAAATTGTGAAGCTTCAGTATAGTTCTTCAGGACGTGATGATGAGGCACTATGGAGTTGACGAGGCCGACGAACTAAGACGATGAGGAGTGAAAAGCAAAGCAGGAGTGTGGCACAGAGAGCTTCCTCTCCTCACATCTACGTTAACATGTCACTGAGGCTGTAAAGAGCCAGGTTTTTTTACGAGATCTCGTAGACAGGTCTCAACCAAAGAGCAAGTCAGGCACGTACGCACCCCCCAAGAGGACGTCATTGCGTACGCCCCAAAAGAGGGGTCGCTCGAGGACCCTCTGGTGGGGTCCGCGCATACTTGCGGGAGGCTGCACGTGACACGGCATTACGGACGAATAGTAATTGCAGGGCACAGGTAGAGCAAGACCGACTCCGGCGACTCCGGCGACAGTGGGGACAGCGACGAGGCTGCGTAGCGTGCGTAAAGGCCTAAACGAGCAATATATGTGCTATTTGTTACGTACCTGCTGCACAAGCCTTCTTTGTGAAGCTTTCTGTGCATCAGGAAAGTTTGTACAGGGTGCGTGCAAGGAGAATATCGCATCTCTCTCTACATATAAGAAGCCAGGGTCTTATGTACGTGTATCTGCCTGTCCGCAGCAGATTTTAATCTTCGCGGCGGATTTCGCGGCGGATTATTGCCGCCGATTTCCAACTTCACCAGTTTTGCGCGTGGTGAACGCAAAGCATGTGGTGAGACTGACAGATCACTTTATATTTTAGCCCACACGAAATTGACACTTATGTTTATATGGCACATAGCAAACTCCAAAACTTGCTGTGTTGTAAAAGTGTCTCCGATTGAGCTGAAAACTTTGTTCTTGCTAATTCTAGACAGTCCCCACTATGAGCTCCTGAAATGTCAGATCAATCACAGACACTTTTGTAACATAGCATTTTAAAGCAACAAATTCAGACAGCTCTTTGTACTGTGCTGCTGAAGTAAAACTTCAAATTAAAAGTGCTGATAGTAACCGACCTTTTAGGAAAAACAGTTTTTAGTGAAATCCTCTTAATTTGTCCCTACGCCAAAAACCCAGGATAAAAATTTTTCCAGAAAAGTGCCTTTTCGAACTAGCCCAACATAAATAGTCTAACGTATGCATAACCTAAAGCGCAAGGGCCGTATGTACGCTACTGTGAGTCTCCATCTGTCCAGCTGTTGCGTGACGGCCGTGCTTGAGGCATGCGTGATGGCTGCAAAGCTCGCGGTGAGCACGAAGCGCATGGTGAGCGTGACGCCCGTATGTAAATCATCTGTCTCCCTACCCAGCGGAGTGAGTAGCGTGTGAGCGCCAGGTTTCTATAACTACGAGGAACCCCAAGTTTAATTGCACAGAGGCAAAGACCAATGGTCGCGTGAGACATCTGGTTGTTTGTTTACAAACTGGAGGCCTTTCCCTTCATTATCGGTCATTTTGTGTCCTCGGCTGGACTCTTCAAGCTTTGTCAGCTTCGCAGTGTCAATGTGAACGTGTTTTTAAAGACCCACCCACCAAAAACCAGAATAAAAGTCTTCCAGAAAAGAAAATTCGCAAAAAATCATGATGCGCTTCAGTAGTGCCAGACATTCGCTAATCGTCGCAATTAGCAGTTAACCATACGCAACAACGGCAAGGCGAAAGCTTGAAATCAGCTGTGCAAAAGCTGGACAAAAACACACGCATCGTGCACTACAAAATTATTCATGCATCTAATTTAAAACTTCTTTGTGTATTGGGCTAGGTCGAAAATTGGAATTCCCCATGGGTGTCCAAAATTTTCAACTACATCCCATTTGAAGACTTTGTAGTCAAATGAAAGTAAAAAAAGGAGTTTTAGCTATGCCCCAATGCATTTCAAGAAAAAAGGAGTTTTAGCTATGCCCAAATGCATTCAAAGTTGCATAATACTATAAAATAAGTTGAATTTTTTTTCTTCAGGACTTGCTGTAAAATATTCTTCTGACCAACTGGAGCAGTCAGCATTTTGGTGTGTGCTTTTCACCCAGTTTGGCTGCTTCAGACAGCCACCAGAGCTGAAATCTACTTTCACAGCAAATTTACTACAGTGGCTCACTACATAAAGTTCAAATCAAGGTGGGCATAGGTAAACACAATTTTTTCCAATGTATTTGACGACATCTTCATCTTTTGACCCCATGTAACAAACCCCAGACCTGATGTAACTCATCTACAATGACGTGTCGTGAGTGTCTTACCTTGGTACAAGGAGGATATTCCTCCAAAAGGTTCGCCCAACTTCTGTTTCCCAACTTCTGTTTTTCTCCAGGATCTATCCCCTTTTTTGCCCACCAGCATAAAAACCCTGGTTTGTTTTTCTCTTCTCATAATTCCTCCACCCTCAAGCCAATACTTCCATTTGCCCCCTCCTCTTCCACGACAGATGCACACTGAAATGTAACAATGTTTAAAGAAAGGGCCCCCCTTCCTGTGTCGCACACATGATAAGATGAATCATATGCTATGCATCTCCCTGAGAGAGCAAGAGCCACTGCAGCTTCTTGATGCCCCCTCTCCCTTGAAGAAAGGGAGCTACGTACGAATCATTCCATAATCATTTGCTACACTCATTGTTTCTGTCTCTGCAATGCATCTGTCATCGCCTCATCATCATCTCAGTCGTCATTACAATGGCACCCAAATCATGGGCATTCCTGTTTCAGTTTCATTCACACCAGTTCACACTGGTACAAAAAAGGACAAATTTCTGGTCGGACATTCGCCCCCTGGGAAACCTGCTTTTCAACTTGGCATCTCTAAAAAATGCTCCGAGGTCCAGAGATGAGCAGCTTCACGAGTACATGAAAACAAACTGGGTGATCGTGCATGCACAAACTGGGGATGCTTGCGGGCGAAGGATTTCCGCTACGGGCCGGGCCGGAAGAGTTTTTATATGGGCTGGGCTGGGCCAGCCCGCGGGCCTAGCATAACATCAGAAATATGATTTAAGGGCAGAAGAGAGACCGACGGGACGAAGGCCAGTGCACTGCACAGAACTGCCCAGCTGCCCATCGGAAAGGGACTTAAATTTTTTAAGTGAGCCCGTGGCCCACGGCCCAGACCGTACATCAGTCCCAGACCATCAATACATATCAAACATAAAGGAACACATGACTTTACCCATGCCACCGCCAGTGGCAGCAAAGAGTAGGGATGCGTCGACTCGTCATTATTTGAGTCGACTCTTCTTCGCAGAGGCTGAAAACTGAAAATGAGTCGACTCATCGATTCATTGAATCGTGAATCGAGCAAGCTCTGCAGTACAGCAGACACAGACATGGGATAGCATAGAATGCACGTTTACATTTCCACAACCTGTGACAACGAACACAACTTTCCTTCGTACATGTAGAAAAATTATTACACTTGATGGAAGATTCAATGAAGAATTTCCACTAAGGCGAGTCAAAGGGAGTGTTTCATATGCTATTTGAACTCGAATTTATTTTTTTAGTTTTATCTTAGTGCGAAAACAGCTGGTCCACCAGCCTCATCTTCCAAGTCAAACCTTAACGGCCATTTTTTCTTTACTGTCCTCTCTCCCTTGATGCAAGGGATTCTCGAATGATGGCCTGTCTTACTTACTCTCATGCGGGTAATACGTACAATCCACTTTACATCCCGCGAGTGAGAGCGATTGGGACAGTATAGCAATGACTGCTCTGTACAGGGTGACTTCCGAAAACAGCAACACTGTGCATGCGCTTGTAGTGATGGGCCCATAAGAATAAAAGTAAATCATTCTACAGCTACTGAGAAGACATGGGTATGATTTTCAAAGTGTTACTGTTGAGGTCGGTTCTCTAAAATGGGTCCAACATGGCTGGAGTGAAGGTTCAGAATTGAAGCAACTACATTTCAATTGAACCAATTCCATTTTTGCATTTTTTAGTAGCTGTTGACTTAAAGTTTGCCTCCTCCTTTCACTGAATATTTCATGGTTCCCATTCTCTCCCTTGCTACGCATCATGGGAAATTGACAACAAAGAAAGATGGAGATTCAAAGATGGAATGTATCATCAGAAAAAAGGCCAAAGCCAGTGCTCGCTGCTGTAATTGGGTGAGAGGTTTTGCCTTTCCATCCAAAGGAGCAAGGTCCTCTTTGACGAGATGAACCACCTTCAAAAAGTTCACTTTCATAAGACAAAAATTCCATTGTCCTTGAATTCCACAATTGGACTGGAGCATTCTTCTACTTGGGGGGACGCACACACAAATTATCTTACAAGAGTTAGAGTAATTAGAACCAGCGAAGTGTACCTAACCAAACTGCAACTGAAAAGGAGTGGTTTCCCCCAACTCAACTAGTCAGTGGAGGAAGGAAAGAGATTGAGATTGGAAAATAGGCCTGAAGGAGGGCGTGGCAAGCCTTTATCAAGATCCAGAAGCTGTAGATACAAGCCCAGAGCAGGAGGGAGGCCAGAGAAGGAGGCCGATCCACAGCAGGGGAGCAGGCCTAGGCAGGAGGGCCTAGGGCAGGAGCGCAGGACGGCCGGAGCACTGGCAGGAGCACTAGCACTGGTAAACACTGGAGCAAGCCAACTATTAGCTACAGGGAGTTGCCCTTCCAAGCTTGAGTGGATAAATTGTGAGGAGTTGCAGCAAATTCTCCCCTTTTATACCCAAAACCCATCCCCACTAAATAGAGGCTGTGACCAGCCATGCTGACCCACATATAACTTAAACTTCCCTACATTTCTAATGTTTGTTCCTGTGACTGTTACTGCAAAGCAGCTGCAGACCTCTTTGCCCCTTCTTCTGAGAATTTCCCTTCACAACAAACCCTCATAACAAAACAACAGAGGCCGCTGTTTGGACATAGGAAGGGAGAAAGAAAGGTCACAGAAAAAGCTGCAACATAGACAATCCTTCTATCTGGTAAGTTAAAACTCAACCACAAACTCCCCTGGCAGCGTCACTACTGACTCGGAAGATCAGATGATGAAAATAAACATAAATAACTCAACATGACATGAGAAAACAGTGAAAAAACTGAATTCTGAAACTGAAAAAACAGCTTTTCAGAACAAAAGCACTGGTCACAAATTGGTCACAGCTATTTTGACAACAAAGATGGCAGCACATCTTCCTTTTCCTGCTCCTTCACACCACACCTGCAAGAAAAACAGTTATTCTGACTCAGGTGGCCTCATGACCTTCCGAACAGTTCATTTCCGTACACTGCATATCATCCACATTGATGGCAGGAAGGAAAAGGCTTTGGCAAAGAATCCATGGCCTCCCCCTGAAATAGCACTGCAGGGTCTCCATAGACTCCAGTACTGGCTGGCACACAAAAAAGGAGTAAGATTGCTGCAGGTTTGGGAAGACATCCCTTTTAATCACGTATGTCATTCCTATGCCGCTCAAAAGCCACAGGAAAGAATCCCCACTGGGTCCTGATATATCGGAGGGAGGTCCATACTCCTTCATCAGCCAAGGCTTCAAAAGTTTGAAGTGCCTCCCCCATCCATGTCTCGCTCATAGGATTTCATCTGAAAAAATGCCCTCTGCACCCACCGGTGGCACAGAAAGCATGCAGAACCGGGCATACTCGCGTGGCATGGGTATTTTTCTTCGGGCACAGTAAATATGTACACAGGGCTTCCTCCTTTGGCTTGTTAAAAATTGTTGGACATAGAACCCCTTTGCCATAGAAGCAGAAAGTGTGGCTGGTGTAGCCGCAGGTGCCACACTTTTTCCTCCATTCCAGAAGAACCACAGCACCATTCTCTTGAGCCAGCATCAGATTCCACTTTGTCACTACAGACTGGTGAGACTTCTTTTTGTGATGCTCAGGAGGAGGCTTGCTGACCTGAATGTCCAACTCCAGGTCAATTGGATCCTCCTCCTGTAGGTTTACATCATGGATGTTGGGGTCCTGGTTGTCAAGGGAAGCTGACACCACCGGGCATGAAGGAGACCCAGCCCTGTAGATTGGTCGGTTAGGTTAGGTTAGGTTCTCTCAAGGCGGCAAGGGTATGATTGACACCTCCCATGTCTCAGAACTACACTATGCATATGCCTGATGATAGCCTCTGTCCAGACACTCTTCCTTGGCAAGATAATAGGTATACAAGTCTGTTCAGGCAATTCCTTCAAAGAAGATAGCCTGCTGTTTACTTGAACCAGGCCATCCGGATGGATGGATGCAAGGATGGGAGAGAGTTTGGCCAGACAAGGATTTGAGGGAGAGATTTCCGATTCAGTTTGAGCCTTTTTCACCAGCTCAATCTCTAGTAAGTTAAAACTCAACCACATGCGTCGTTGATGGATAGTTAATACCCTCAAGCTCCATTTAAAGAACTGACCCCAGTAGTCAACCAATATTGCCCCTCGTCGGGCTGACTGACCAGCCTGGGGCTGGGTGGACCCTGATGGATTAGACTCCAAAAGGAGCAATCAAGAAATCTGTCGCATACAGTCCTGCCCGCTTCTTGGGCTGAATGAGCTCCCATGGGCTGAGCTGGGTTGGTTTGGCCAATGGGATTGGCTTTACTCATGAACTAATTGTCTTGTAGTGGTAGTGCTGTGATGAATGTACATGTGAAAGGTTGTACGGTAGAAGCTGCTGATAAGAACACCGGATATGAGAACAGATTTCTCAGGAACAGAATCAAAATGCACTTTATGTGCTGAATTCCACCGCATGGAAGAATACTCAAAACTGCTTATAAAAACAGTTTTTATCCAAAATTGCATCAAAAAGTGTCCAAATTGCGTAATCTTGAGACCTTCAAAGTCCAAGCATGAGTAAGACACGTTTGGACAAAAGAATTGAAGACCTGAACTTCTTTCACTCTCAGAGGATAATGACTATATATGAGCCTTGTCTCAAGACTCTAAGTACACGATTAAACTGCTTTCTTTCTCATGTTGTTCATTCTGATGAGCAAGATAAAACTGCTGGTGATAACGTTTTGGACTCGAACAGTTGGTGTTGTAAGCGGCTACCGCTGCATTCATGAAACCCTTGCGTCAAGCAACGAATTTCCCTCCCTGCAAAGTCCATTAGTTGTCCGAGGACAATATGAGGCCTCGTACAGATCAAATCTTTATCAATCCTGACAGTCCTTTTCTTGCATTGCTGAAATTCTTCGTGAATGACCCCAAGAATAAATGTGTCGTGGTGCTGCACTTCCCTAGCATACGCTTTATTGTACGGTGCATTGCTCTGCTCAGGACGCGCATAGTGACGGGGTCCCGTCATAAGTCCTGTAACATCGTCAAAAGGCCAAACTGTAAAGTTAGGTTCAGATATGGCAAAGGAATTTATGTTGAGAGATGCTTGACAAGTGACAACCAACCCTTGAGAATATCACTTCAAGTGACCTTCAATGGCTTTTCTGACACTCTCGAGACGGTCTAGGAATGAAGCACACAAGGCTGGCATGACTGCATCCATGTACGCACTGCATTGGCTCCGACTTGCCTAAATGCTTGGAAAAAACTTCAAAAGCTTGGGCACTTTCAACAACTGACATTTGGCTTTAGCGTCACGCAAATCCCAACGTCTGTGCAAATTGATTTCAGCCGAAGGATGGATTCAAGCTTAAGCGGCTTGAGCTGGAAATAGGCTTGACTGTTCAAAGCAATATTTACAAAAGTAACTGAAAATCTTGCACACCCATCATTCATTCTATTGGGACTTTGGGATGATAAACGAAAAAAATAGTTGCTTCAACGTCGAACTTAACCTTCCCCCATGCTGGAAAGGCTCCTGAAGCTAAGAAATGCCGTCTGCTCACTGCTTTTTGAGGCAGTGATGGGCGCATCTGTTTTACACTTTGGCGCTTGATGACGCCAGCTTGGGCTTGATCCCCATAAGCTTCACCCAGTCTCGAACTTGAAGTGTTTAGGCTCGACACCGCAACCACCTGGACTTTTGGGCCCAAAAGCAGCATGCGACAGGACCTCTGGCGGACTCTGCATACGGTCAATGCAACCAGGACGTTCTATAGACAACTGGTCTGCGAGACGAGGACAAAAGGATAGAAAAAACAGTCGCTGTGCACAGCCTCGAAGCCTTGCACAGCGCTGACGTGGCGGGAAGGAACAAACGGCTTCTTTGTCCCTCCGGTTATGTGGAAGGGATTATCAAATCGATCAGAGCCCCGTACGCGTCTCCTTCATGCATCTCAAGTGCAAGCGTCTGGGTCGAAGGTCTTCTTCCGTCCAAGCACGCATCTTTCATGCCTTTGAGATGTGAGCCATTGATCAGCACCACAAGGCATAACATGCCTGTATCAAATATTCAACAGGAAGCGCAAGTCTTTCTTCTGAGGAGTGCCCAAGGCAAGAAGCATCGATTTTGCCCGGAGTGCTTGTTTAGTTATTTACGAGCCAACTACAAAGTACAAGGATGCTTCTAGGAATTCAGGCTGGAAATACAGAAATAGATGTCGGTTACGTTAAGTCAATACAAATAGACGTTGACGTTGAGCACCTGCTCCGGCTCTTATTAGTCCTTTCCGTCAGATATACATAGGAGAAACCGTCAGTTGCGTGGATTTCGAGAGTCCCATGATCCGGGTCCCCAACATCATTCGTTATTAGTTCACATCAGGTCATCACATAAGTAATTGTCGGTACGAATGCGAGCGTAAGTGTGAGTTAGATGATAGAGTGGACATAACAAACGTTTGGAGTACAGATTGGGGGGATTTTGTTGTGGCTGCTTACTGACTTCCGACTCGTGCGGCCGTGCAGCTTGACCTTGCTTAAGACTTCCATCGTGATCGTGGCGTAGACGACCTGCGACGCTTTCATCTCCCTCTCTGTGCTTTGGACTGAACTGCCTGTGACTGTGACACCGCGGATCGTTTCTTTGAAGGTCACAGATCGACCTAGCCATGACGATCGTGCCGCACAAAGTGGCCATTATCGTCCCTAACTGTCTGAAGTCTTGTCTATGTGTGTGTATATATATAAACCGAGAATTATACAGTGAACATCTCTTTAACCCCCTCGCTCTCAGTTATTTAGCTCAATAACTCATTAAATCTAGGTTCCAGATCTTGGTTTGGTCCGTCTCCTTCTCTCGAGTCCAGCGGCCGAACTTGCTGAGTTTCAACTACTATTTGAGTTCTGTGGAGTGTCTCGTTCAATAGCACTGAATGCATGCGGCCAAGTCTTGGTAGAGACAGTAATGGTTTTTATGCTCAGCTTTAAAGACCTGAAAAACAAACGACAATGATCTAGGTAAGTGTCAGTTTCAAACAAATTGTCAGCCTTCAGTGTATCACTGCGGACGGGGTGGCCGCTATGGGCAGCTTCCAAGCTAAAGTGTCCTTGTCGAAATTTTATGAACCCTGGCGGTCACTTCTTAAGGTTCGAAATGCTCTCCTTACACACTTTCTCTAATGTTATTTTACTGCTTGCATGCTAATCTTACCTGTTCTGAATGCATGAAGTATGGCAGACTTTGCGAGCTTCTGAAGCATTTACCTTCAAGTAGTTATTAAAGCCTATAACTTACAGTTTAGGTTTTTGACAATATCTTGGCTGAAGTCTTTTACATCTGCCGGGTCAATTCCCGGGAGAATCTAGAGTATTAATCTAGAGTCAAATTTTGAGTAATGAATGAATAAAATACATTATAGAAAATCAAAGGCCTTCTCAACAATGGTAAGTAAAATTTTCATCTTAAGCCTCTCAAGTCAAACAAGGCACAGGCAACTTCAAAGGGCTTTTTCCACTGTACTATACAATAGTCAAAATTTTATTTACGTAAAACATACTTGGGGATACCATTGGCATATAAGATGAGTGATACGAGTTGATTCTAGAATGTAACCAAAATGGCCCCCCAACTGCTCTCATGACAGAGATTGCGTAATACTCTAGATTCTCCCGAGAAATGTTGTGGTCAATTGAGCGGATGAATGTGTTCCACATATCGATGGCGAACAATGGTGCATGATGATTAGCGTTCCGGAGCACCCGACCCACATATAGTTGTCCTCAAAGTAGTCAAAGACGACGTCCATGTGAGGGTCATATGCAGGTGACTCCTGAAGGGCTTCGAAGCCGGCAGTGACCTCGTCCACTGGCAGGAAACTCGTGCATGTCATCATTTTGATGTGCATCCGGAAGTTCTCATTGTTGAGGTAGATGGCCCTCTGCCCTTCCTGACAGAGATGACGCCAGACCAATTGTCCAAGGTGAAAGAAGCACCCTGCAATTTGCACATTGTGGAATTGCCGCTGAATGGCATTCCCCGCTGCTGCCTCAAAGTCAATGAGGTCAGATGCTGGGTCCACGACGATCCCAAGAGCCAGTGCCACTTGTCCGATGTACTGCCACATACGAATGTATGTGGCCTCATCCTTCTGCTGCAGCAGAGCGTACAGGCATGGCACCACAGCACCATTGACTAGTGCATGCACTCCACCTTGGGAGGCTCCCCTTTTGACTCGAGAACCTTCTAGCTCTATTTTATCCCCATTATCCGTAGCTCCAGAGTAGGAGGCGGATGGGAGAGACATGTTCACTGTCTGAAAGCCGTTTATTGACTGCCTTCCATGGCTACAGGCTTTCCATGGGGGAGTAATGCTGACCCCATTGGGAGGTTCCACGCAGTGCTGGTGAAGAAACATTCAAGACATTGATTGGACTTCCAATATCCTGCTCCAGTCTGCGCACACCAGGACCTTTATTTGCATAAAAGCACTTGTCTACATGCTCATCAGAAGGCACAGCGAATGCCAACAGTCCGCAACTCAATCAAATTGGACAATTTCAGTTTTGAAATCAAGTGTATAAGCCTACTGCTGTGCCATTTGTTGAATCATAAATATGATAATAATAACAGTTATTCCCCTCACGCCAGTGACATCATCTCGTTCACGTTCGTATAGTGGAGAAGAGCTGGCCAGCAGTCAGAATTGTGCACCCTCGTTTTGACGAGCTGCGTGGCAGCTGATGTGCTACCTTTTCTCTACTGATATTGATGAAGACATCCTCCTTTATCACCAGCTACAAACCAAGAGGCCATTCTCGGCCATAGGGCCGGCTATGTTGTCTGACAACTTCGCTCAAAGCTAGAATGTCCAGACTGCATTGCTGCCGTCACCAACGAATTGGACCCAGCAGATTTTCCACACCTTCGGCTCATTCATTCAAAACAACATGGTGGTCTCCCAGTGCCATCTCAGACAGTCATTAAACTCAATGAGTATTGTGAAAAAGCATTTGGCCAAATTGTTGGCGGTGGGAACAGTTTGCGTATCTCCTTCAGAAACTCCTCAGAATTGCGTCACAAACAGACGTCGACTTTCGTGCCCTGGACCACTATGACTTGGAGACAGCAAAAGAAGACTTCTACGTACATTCCACTCAGCCTAGAAAAGCAGTATGTAATTCCTATCTAAGTATGCGGCACCTTACTGATGATCAAAAGTGTTATACTGATGTTGAGCAATGAAAGAATGCAGGAAAGCGGCTTTCTACGATTTCCTCGGACTCAAAACAGACGATACATAACCAAGACCAGCAAGGACCTCAGCATCGCTTAAAGGAGTTCGGCCAATGAGCTCGAGAGCGAGGGTCCAGAATCTGGAAAGGAATGATTAGGGCTAAGTTCGTCCAAGATGGCGTCCCTGGCGGCTGGTCCGCGCACGTGTTCAAGCACGTAGCACCCTTAGTCGCACGTCCAAAAGGCTTCAGCGTCTCCACTCGAAAAGCAACACGTCAAATCAGTCAGTTTTAGAAGTACAGAGCTCTCCCACCACCTTACCCAAAGCAACCCCCCAATCACCCAGTCCAAAAGATCATTCACAGACAGTTCTAGTGATGCTTACGAGTCGGCTTTTTCAGGCTGGAAATCATGGCTATCTGGCATCCTAGAGTGGTATGAAGGCGACAGCGGCGGCGGCGGCGGTGGCCACCGTAGAGTGCTGTAGGGGTTGTGTCCGTAGACAGAAGTACTATGAGTAGACAGAGATACCATGTTGTCAGTGAAAAAGGTATAGAAGAAATTTATTAGAAAATCTAAACAGAAAGGAATAAAGAACAAACAAAAGTCAGACAGGATAGATTTCAGCAATGGAGCACAGAAATGAAGAGAATGCAACATCCTTCCTGTGCTGATTTCTCCACTGAT
>JAAUXU010088118.1_pt1 | contig 30236 bp, 23 predicted proteins | sample 7278151 | NCBI WGS metagenome assembly JAAUXU01 (sample SAMN14350113, study PRJNA611818) | marine sediment metagenome | isolation source: surface marine sediment (1.8m) | place: French Polynesia: Moorea | collected 2018-08 | reverse complement strand
CTGCGGGTGAACCCGGAGAGGCCTGACGACGACCCGCGCAACGAAATAGCGAGCCAGGTTCTCAAGAGTACGTTCTACGAACGCTGTTTTGCATTTTTGCAGTGAGCCCCAAAAAACTTGTAGAAGGAAAAGTTGGGATGACTCCCTTCAGCAGTCGCCGCAGCCTTGTCTCCTGCCGCGATGTTGCAAACTTTGTTGAATAAGTCTTTAGCTCTTTTTGCAAATGGCTCAGCAACAGCAGGACAAGGCCCCTTCTCTCGCCCGTCGGTTTATGTCTTGTCTGTGTCTGCCGACCGTGCAAATCTCTAAACTCTTATTGGTCGGCGCCTGAATGCATCTGTACAAGTCGGAGGGCGCTGATTGGCTGGCCGCTACAGGGGAGGAATATTTGCGAACTCGTCTCAAGGTGATCGAGATACCAGGCAAGGGACTGCGGAGGCAAGACAGGCCGGGCAAGCCCTGCCTCCTGTGTCTTTGTTCTCCTTGCAAAATGCAGTTTCGAAATTTGCAACGTTGGCTCGTTAAGACGAACAGGACTTGTAGGTAAATGCCATTAACTGAACAGTGGCCAAAGGCGCCTGCGAGGGCACCTTTTTTTTTTTTTACAAAAATAGGAGGAAAAAGATCGAATACCCCGTAGATACAGACGATGCATTTCAGTAGCTTGGCTTTTAATTAGATGCTTAAGAATCCACACTATTAGAAGAATCTCAATTACTTGCAAGCCTGTAAGAATCGCGCTCATTTTTGCTAAAGTCGACGTTGCAAACTTTAGCAGCAGATCCGCTCGTGGCACAGGTAGGCATTTTCGAGGTGTGGTTGAGTCCGTGTGAGGCAGAGGTTTATTAGGTAGGAAAAAAAAAGACAACAACCCCCGCGGTCCCTTTATGTTGTGCTCCTCCGACGTCGCCGTTGGAAGGCGTTACGTCGATGTCATTGTAATGGTGCAAGCAACATTGAGGCGGGAGAAAAATATGGCTCGTCAAGTTCCAAGGTCGATATAGAGGTTTTGCAACAGCAAAAAAGAATAAAAAGACTTGGCTTGGAGGAGGAGATGAGAGCTTTGCTGCTCTCAAGTGCATCGTGAAATGAACGAATGCATTTTTTTTCAAGACGAGAGCGTGCGTGCGATCGCGACTCAATCAAGACTGCGACGCCTCCGGCAGCAGCAGCAGCAGCAGCAACAACAACAGCAGGTCGGAGTTGGTGTTGTTCACATAAAGCCAAGTCTGACAGTTTTTCAAGCAGAGCGATCTTGGAGTGCGATTGCACTCTTAGACGTTACGCAGGTTATGTTGCTGCTGCAGTGGATGCACCAGCTGTTATGTAATCCCGGAAAGGGCACCAACACCTGTTGCATAAAATGTGCAGTGCAAAAAACAGGACGCGGTCTGGCAGGACAGATGTAGTGGGAATAATTGCCCCGGAGCGAGGGCATTTTGCTCGGTAAGACAATAAAAAGAAGCACGTTGCTCCGGGAGCCATACCGAATATTGGTGTCTGAGCCTATAATGAAAGACAGGCTGACTCCGACGCAAACTCAAGCAAAGGACAAAAACTTCAGACTCCCTTGACGTGAAGTCAAAAAAGTCAACTTTTATCATCAGAAGGTGCATGAGACACGCTCGTGCGTAGTACGTACTATGCATGAATAACAAGTTTTTCCTTATCTACAAGTCTGTTTCATTAGACACTCAGACATTTTTTGCCTGCTTGTTCCAGTTTTTTTTTTACCTGCTGTCCTCAATTCCAGGGGATAAAAAAGCCCTGAGAGAGAGAAAAGGCCTGTATTCACAGATGACTCGCCCTCGTTAGTCCTAGCGTGGCTTTCACTGATGTCTACATGTGTAGATACGTTTTAGGCTCGTCTGAAGGTCTCCTTGGCTGGGCTGAGGTGAGCAAAAAAATGAGACAAAGAACCAGTCACGGTCTGGCGAGAAGAAAGAGAAAGGGGCAGCCGGATTCACTCTCTCTTTCCCGGACTCTCCGGCACATTGAAATGAGGTTAAACGTCGGTGTGCAAGTGCAAAAAGAGATGAATGCGAATGAGATGTCCGTCGATTGCTGCAACTATTGACTGCCGACGCAAGTGTCAGGGTATGGAGATGGGTCCCATTGTGTCCAAAAAGGACTCGTTGGAAAGAAGCTTATCTGCGACTCCGCGTCAGCATCCCAAAAGTGCTACACCTGCTGGAACGCGCACACTTCGTAGTAGATACAGCATACAAGTATTACGCATTGAGCAGCAACACCCTCTCCTCGTTTTTTTGGCTCTCTTCTCCTCTTGCTCGTGGGCAAAAAATGACCCAGTAGCCTGAAGAGTCACAAAAAGAGTTGTGAAAGGATCACCAGGGGTGGGGTACGTTGGAGGGGGGGGGAGAACTGAACTTTGTGCCAAGTATATTACGGACACCCTTGCACACATGATGCATGGACCGAAGCTATAACGATATCACTCGATACAGAGGAGGTGCCCACAATGAGTTTCGCCCTACTAACGTACGTACTTGTGTCGTCGCTTCCAGATGGAAGACCTGCTATGTACCGTGTGCAGATACGTGAATTCGAGAGCTTTTTTTTCTCTTCATCTTCTCATGTGTGCTGATGAAAAAACCCTTTGAGAAAAGAGTCAGAAATTGCTTATAGTATGCATGCACCGGTAGACCTGACTTGTGCTCGTGCGCGTCCACAGAGGGCAGCACCAACGTCAGTCGCGGCCTTGTCCATGTTGTGGGTTTACGGTGGCGCCATCTCGGAGATCAGCGCAGGTACGAACGGGCATGATTTCGCTGGTACGTACTACAACACCTCTCTGTCTGCTGTGTTCTTCCTAAGGAGCAAGTGCTCACGTACGAGACTCTGTTCAGCAAGCCATGACCTTGCCACAAACCATGATTGAGTATTCGCCATACGTTGTACCAATAGGGGAAAGGAACCACCTCTTCGCCGGCCTTTAGGCACCAATATTAATACGCTGCCTTCTTTTCCTCGCCCGTGCGAGTCCTCCACGCCCATCCTACCTACTGTTCCACCACTGAGCGCGCATTCAGGCTGTCGCTGAAATTCGCCATACACGCATGACGACAAAGAAGCCGCACAGTGACCAAGGGAGACGATGCCCAAAAATAAATCATCCATGCGGAGACTAGCTGGAGATTTCCCAGATCGGTGGGCCGACCCGAGACGTCTTAGTCACAGCTGAGGGTCATCGTCAAACCGTCGAATGAAGAGGAACTTTCACTTCCTACTGTTTTTATGAAAGTTGGAGAAATAGGTAAATACTCCTCTTTCATCATGCTTCATCCGATTGGAGCGCAACGCAATATCAGAGAGAGCAAACACTAATCCCTACTACTGTACATGTGAAATCTTTTCTAGGGCCTGAATGAGGCTAAATCTGCCACAAATCCTAGTGTTTAGCTGCTCATCTATTCAACTATTGTTCTCAACTACGTTTTGGGCAGATGTCGAGTCTGAGGTACCTCCCAGAACATATTAATCCCTCGCCTTATTCACGTACCCTGATAGTGAAAAAGGAATTTTACTTCGTTTTTCTCTTAAGCGTTGGTGGAATGTGCATGGTTTTTGCGTCGCAGCCGGGCCTAATCACGTCATTAAATAGTGCCTCTCTCAACCACAATAGATCCACTTGACAAAAAGTGATATCACACGTGCAGGCCCAGTGCAGAGAATAGGCAAAGGAAGAGTGAAAAATTATTCCAGACCGAACCAGTGTTTTTGCCACACCTCGGCCAAATGTGCCTCCAACTGCTGTTGTGCGCACGCTGCGTTGATCCAGGTCCGCGGACTCATTTCAGAGCTAAGATTCATTCCTCTCAAATGACATCAGACATGCCACAGTCCTCATAGTCGCTAAACATGAACAAGTTGAGTCCGAGATTTTAGTGCTCACCCTTTGCAGTATTGAAAAGTCCAGAGAAAAGCTTTCCTTCTGCGCAGCCATGGGACTCTCCTCTTTCCAAGGATCTCTCCCTCCCTCTCTCTGTATGTACAGATACACATGCACACAGAAGGCTGCCCTGGCCTTTCTTTTGTGTGGGAGAGCAACAGCAGCAGCAGCCTTGCTCGTGTTTGTAAGGCCTTTTCTTCTTGGTCTTCTTTTCCTGAGCTGACGCGCGCAAGCTAGAGAGGGGGAATCGCTTTACTGGCGCTTCTTTCTCTGAGATGCAATGGCTGCTGTGACAGATGGGATCAGTTAAATTGTTCAAGAGAACGTGACAAAAGTGGAAAGAAGAGGAGTGGAGCCGCATGTCGTCTACTTTGGCTTAGGTGTATTAGTCAAGAACGCAATGGACGGAATAGGCAATGAGGACTCGACGGGGGAGGAGACCGCACCTGCGGCTCCTGCACCTACGGCAACAGCCACTCCTTCCCCACCCGAGGATCAAACCCTGGTTCAGTTTATCATAGCAGGTGCGTAACTCGGACTCAGCCATACTTGGGTGCATAAGGAATGACGACGCTTTTTCCCCCTCTCAGACATTCGCGCCAGCAATCTGAAGAAGGGGTTGTTCTTCTCGCCCGACCCTTACGTCAAGTTTCGCATTAGCCCGCGGTCGCAACCTGCGTCTCATCACGGCCAACATTGCAGGACGGACGTCAGAAGGAACACAGTGGATCCCATATGGGAGAGAAATGTGTGTTTATACGACAAATTCGGTCGTATGCACAGGGTGCGGCATATTTAGCTTCCTGTCGACGCTGGCTGTTTTTACTCCTTCTACCAGGAGCGAAACGTGTAGAAAGGCGACAGCGTTGACTTCGGCAGCGAGTGGAGACCCCAGACTGAATTGAGTTTTGCTGACAAGATATCAATTTATCCATTGTCGTAAAGCACTTGAAGAAGGACTATCTGAGGCTGAAATAGAACCGGAAAGTCGGTTCATTTTACAGCAAATACAGGCACTAAAAGGGATGACCAATACATTCAGGTGAAAGTGGAGATGCAAAACTTCACTCGCTTCAACTTTCTAAAGTAAGGGACTTAAATTGAGTATAGTTTAACAGACATATTAAAATGTCAGTGGGGGAACGGCTCTCGTTCGAGAGTATCAACCTCTCTTTCGATACTTTGTGCTTACTCCACTCGATAGTGAGAATGATTCTTGCTTTGCGGTCTCTTCCATTTCATCGCAGAAGCAACATTTCGATTGTCGAGTGACTTTTGTGGCTTCCTCACTGTGTCGAGATTCGTACTCAAACTTGAGTGATCGATACTGGTGGCAACGGAATGCCCCGTCCATTGATGATAACGCAAACCCATATCATGCAAGAATTGTAACGTTACAAGTCCGAACAAAAAACTAAATATGGCGCACCTGGTGGATTGTAGCTGCGTACGTATGCTCTTGTCTTCAATATGCCGCCTGCTCTGAGGCGTTATTTCTTCTCTCAGGAGTTCCTCTTCATAAGTTATCTTTCCGACTGGTTGGAGGTGGAGATCAAGGACAAATTTGCCAAGTCCAGGCCAACAATCACCAGGAACTTGGGAAAGCTGAAGATTGACATATCCCAGCTACTGGACAATGTCAAGCCGCAGTAAGTGACTCATGAGAAAAATCTATAAGTCTCTTAAAATAAGTACATGGAATGGAGCCAGAGCCAGCTATACGCACATCACATTAGTAGCACTAATTTCTCATTGTCGACGTACGTGCATATAAATGCGTCACTTTGGAACTAGTGAAAATGATCCTTGTGAGGGTCCGATCCTAGTTCCTGTCAATAGTAACTACTGTTTGTCTATATTGTTCTTGGCAAAATGTTCCTCAAATGTGACGCTTCCAGTGATCCAGTGATCTTTCTATCCTGTGACCCTTATGTTCAGTGATCCTTATATCTGTCTTCCACTGTACAACTGTCTATGTTCATCTTTCCAGGAAGCCTAGCCATGTCGCTTATTCCCTGTCTACTCCGGACCAGCCGTGTTCTGCATCCTTACGCTTCTCCGTGACTCTGCTATGTCCGTCCCGGTCTTCATTGCTGCAGCCCCCAGTCCAAGCATTTTTCGCTCGCTCACCGACGTCCCCCTTTGCATCAGAGCTGAGTTCGCCGAGGCAGTCTCTACCATTCTCCTCAGCCGATGCATCTCCAGTGTCTGCGGGGAGATCTTGCCAACGTCGAATGAGTGACTCCAGACAGCTGGCGCGAACTCCGGCCGAAGCGTTTCTGGCGCAACAGCAAAGCAGTCCACGCCAACACCGAAAACAGCAGAACCTGCGCCAACCAGCCGCCGAGTGCCATGGAGACCAGCCCGTGCCAAAAATGAGAACACTGCCAGCCAAAAAGTCTCTTAGTTCTCCCAGACTAAGGAAGAATGGAGGCAGTGCCAGTGCCTTCTCCTATAGTGGTAGTGCCAACAGCGCTAGTAGTGCCAGACGTCTCAATGTCAGTCCCAGGGAACGGAAGAGGAATGCCCCGACCCGGGCAGAAGAGACAATACTGCCTCTGGGAAAGAAGACAAGTGCCGTTAAATTGTCCTTAGATGCAGAGTACTACAGGGTGTGGATGGATCATCCTCGGTCGATGCCCAGACGCTCAAGGAAGGTCGATGCATCTACGCTAACTGACTCCTCCCCGACCATGCAGATGTCCAGAAGGCCCCAGCTTCTTCTCGGTCAAAGGTCAGCCTCTGGGCCAAACTTGCCGATACAAGAAACTGATCCAATGGAAGGGCAGGATGAGGGTAACCAAGATACACCCGACAGTGCCTTGTTAGTTCCAGACTCAGAAGGAATGTTGAGCATAGTGGTGCCTTCCCTGGAGGAAGACTTTACTACGGAGAAAGAAGCAAGGAATGAAGACAACGAATCAAATGTTCAAGAGCAAGTTCAAGAGCAACCGTCAACTGCTGCCTCCATCGGACCAACTCGCAGACCCAAGTCACTCACTCACCAAAGTGTAGGCTCAAACTCAATCCAAGGAGGCCTCTCCTTATTTGGAAGCCTGGACAGCGAACAATCTGTTCCCAGAACAGCGCCACTTGCTACACCTGAACAGGACAACTCTCTCATCGACGTCACCTCGGTGGACAACCTGGAGTTGAGCAGGAACGCTGTAAAAGTGACTGAGCAGCCCTCCTTAGAAGGTTACTCAGATGAAGTTTTTGTTGATCACCCCATGGAGCCAGCTAGCAGTAGCTCCAACACTACCTCCAGCAATTCCTCCGGCCAACGCAATCCGAGATTGTCTGAGCTGCGACAGCAAGCGTTTGGCGACACCCAGAGCGCTGGATCCAGAAACACTAGTCTGGATGTTGCCACCAACACGTTTGAGGAAGATATGCAAATGGATATTAGCACCAATGCCCCAGAAACTACTATTCCAGCAGCCCCAATAGTAGGGGATCCGTCTTCCCATGTCAGTAACAACAACCACGATGAGTCCACCACCTCCCTTCACTGTCCTCAGCTCAACTTTGAATCGCCGCCTACGACTGATCCTATGGATGACGAGGATGACGACGACGAAGTCGATGATGTCTTCAGAAGTCATCCGCATCCAAGTCGCTCCTCTCCCATTGCTTACCTCTCGGCACCGGCAGCAGCCTCCGAAGAGGGTCTGACTCCGTCTCCAATGTCTATTTCAGAAAATCTCTCCTCGCCCCCTCCTGTGGATGGTGCCATGGCTTTGCCACTCGTCCATCAGCGTGGCCAAGTTCCAGGTCCTTCTAACGATGAAAGCGACGACGATGTGTTTAAATCTCCAGAAGCGGACAAACATTGCCTCAAGTTGCCAAGTGTCGACCCCATTGATCCGTCTATTCTGGGGGCTGTTGGCTTCAGTGTTGAGATCACACCACCTCCAGGTACACTGTTTCTCCAATGTGCGTACGTAACAAGGCATGCACACAGTACATTCATACTGCACGCATGGGTATTGTCCTTAGGCGTAGTTCAAGCATGAGCTTTAAAATTCTAGATTCGGTCAACTTCACCCACGAACTTCCTGACGTGGTTCCTCGTCGAGACCACCAACAGCGTCACTTGCACCGTCAGCGCCTCAGCAGTTCCGGCAGTGCCAGTCACCTCCACAGGGATCCAGACTTTCTTGATCGGTCAGTGAGACAGAGAAACGCTTCCGACGGAAATCTCAAGAACACTGCCGAGTGTCAGAGATCTCCACCAACAACTCTCGAGCGCTTGAAGGCCGGCCACCGTCACAACATTAAAGGGTTGTGCCACCGGCAGCTGGAAGCTGAACTGGGATCTGACACGCCGTCTGAAGAACAGGGGGTCTCGGCAGAAGAACTGAACATTACAAGTCTGCCGTCCATTCCTCAGAGAAGCACTTACAGAGTGCACCTTCCACCGGATGAAGTATTGCCTCCTTGTAAGTAAAGTGTCGCAGGCTGGACGGATGAGTCGATCAGTTAAAAAAAAGGACCTGGACTGGCACTGGATCGATGCAAACCATTCATCGGACGCAGCAATGGCTAGATGGCGTGCTAGTGCAAATATGTCTCAGGATCGAGGACTTTTTTTTAGCCTGGAGGGGTGGGATTTTGGGTCAAAAAACTTTTGGCAAATCTAGCTCACATACATCTCCTCCGGACATCTGAGAAAAAAGTAGCTGGCATGGCATAAAAAGAGAGGCTGCTAGCATGCTCCCAACATTCCTACTTTGCTCTCTTCATATGAGCCATGCTGTGCAGTCTAGATGCTGAATACATTGAGAGGGTGAGTGGTCTCTTTGAGGCCACAGTCGGCCATGGCATGCTGACACTTTGAACGACCCAAGCTTTTGCATGTCATAGAAAAATGTCATTTGCACCTCTCATTTTCACGAAACGTCACTGAATTTTGAAAGTTCTCAGCACAATTGGGCGTTTTTTCAACTGATCGATGTGGATGTGGCATCCGGTGCAGACGAAGTACTAAGTACGCCGTGCTCACTCCTATTGATGAGAACTTGGTTGGTTAGGATGGCACGCCAGGTCAACATACTATGCGTCACAAACAAGATGGAACTGGGCAAAGAAGGAACACGCATTATTTTTCACCATATTTGGGTCTTAACAGTTATTAGCAGGCTTTGCATAATAAGCATTTACTGGCATACTACTATATATATATATGCAAATGTGCAAAAAATGTGAATCATGATATGACTCAAGAAAAGTAAGAATATCGCTCTGACCCTGAGGTTTGAACAGTTGTCTGAAAGTCCACCGTTTTTTACAAAATGATCTCATTTTTGGCATAGTGAACCTCTATGTGATGTTTCATTTTATCATCTAGCTTAACGTTCCCACCTTTAAATTGTATTCACTGCGAAAGATGTGCAAAGGTCTTGGCCTTAAACGGAGGTATTTAGCATAAGCGAACCAACTCTGTTGGTGAACCAACATCACAAGCAGCATTGCGCAGCGCGTACAGACCTAGGTCAGAGCGTACATATGACATCCGAACTAAGTTACTCATCTTTCGTCACAGTTTGGGAGGCACGCATGGACAGCCACGGTCGAATCTTCTACATCGATCATAAGCATCACACCACTACTTGGCAAAAGCCCGCCACTATGAGCTCATCCACGGCGGCTGGCGGCAACGGCTGCCAGGCATCAGAGTCGACGCCAGCGTCAGGGGCCGCGGCCTTGAGCAACCGAGGCGAGTCGCAGCAACACCAACTGCTCCAGCTCGATCAGCGCTACCAACGTGTGCGCAGAGCAATTGCGTCGGCGTCTGTGTCTTCGGAGGCCGACATGGACAACGTGGCGAGCTCCCCGGCAACCAGCGGTGGCTATGGCAGCTTGGATGCAACTGCACCTGTAGCGCCGTCTTCGGTAACAGCAGAGCGGCAGAGGGAGATGCTCATGCAGGTGCTTACTGACATAGCCATGGTTTCTTCGCTGGTTTTAAGCCTAATGAATGAAGTGTTAACACTTCTTCTTGCTACACAGGGTCCAGTGGTCCGCTTTCTATCCCGTCCGGACTTTCTGCTGCGTGCCCAACAGCTGAACCACCCGTCGGCCATCCTCCTGAACAGATCCAGCGTCAAGCACATGATCTCCAGAGTGCGGAAGGACGCGTCCGCCTTCGAACGATATCAGCACAACAGGTAGATGCGGATATAACTACGTGTTAGCAGTGATTGCAACGTTGGGCGACAACGTGGCCTGCACAACTAGAGATGCTTTCAACCTGCTCCAAATAGGTAGAGTTTGTTAATAGTTGTTTTGACTCTGACCATTTCCTAGATTTATCATTTGATCAATAAATATAAAGTGTGTTATTGTATTTCCTCTAACATATGCAGCCCCAGTTTGGCTAAGTTTAGAAGGGATTTTCTATCCAGTTGCTATCGTTTTGAGGCGTTGCATATAGTGGGCCAGGGAACGACATTTTATGCTTCTCTATTTCCTTCGAATCATTTTTGTATTTATTATATTACCTTATGTTATGATACTGTCATGGTCCACTGAGAACTCAAGCCAAGGGCTCAGTTTGGCCTGGTTGGTGACCGCAACTCTGGACACCACAATATTTCTTCTCTTGTTAGGCAACTGCACGATTGGGTTAGAAATCTATGCAGAAATAGGGGTTGCTTATATTGGAGGAGTTGCTTACATTGGAGGCTGAGATTCAAGATGCAGGGGCTGCTGATGTCGCTGGAAATATGGTATTTTCAACATTATTCAATACTACTCGATCTCAGCAGATAACAATTTCTGTGTATACGTATAAAGAATTTTAAATAAAGTTTTCATCGATGCTCTTACACCTTTCTCAGGCAGGGAGGTGTGTGTGTGTGTGTCAGGAGCAAAAGGGGTGACAGAGTAAAACTGCATCAACCCTTGATTCACACTATTCATCTGTTTGACTTACTCTGGAAAGGTCTTTAACTGCGCTCATTGTTACGCAGAGATCTGGTGGCTCTGTTAAATGCATTTGCATGCAAGGACAGAGAGCTTCCTCCCGGGTGGGAGAGCAAAAAGGACAGGAACGGAAAGGTGGGTACTTACCATCTGTACTATCTTTCTAGTAAAAAGACTAGTGCAGAATATCTTACATAGACGTTCTTCATCGATCACACGGCCAAGACGACGACTTTCATCGACCCACGCCTACCGAACGAGCTGCCACTCCTTCCCTTGGAAGTGACCACTCCCTCACCAACCCTTGGGATTGGGACGTCTGCAGTGATGCCTCACTTATTACTTGCCTCCAATGATCCAAACTCGCCGCTCTTGCCACCGCCACCGCCAAGGTGCGGCTGACTTCACCAGCGTTTGCTAGATCTTCAATGACACTTACATTTTTTCATCAACCTTAGAAATCATCGCCACAGTCTCACGCCACCCCAGAACAATACTCGAGTGAATACGCCAAATTCACTGGCTCCTCCAGCTTCCAGGCGACGAAGCAGATCGGTGGGAGATGAAGAGTTGAATCAGTCTACAAGGTAAAACTTCCCCCTTAAAAAATCACCCGACGCTTCTACTCATCGATCCCTTTGAATTACCAGGCGTTTGGCCTGTTCCGAACCTGGTGCCTCGGCCACCTCTTGCGTCTTCCAACCCCAACAGTCCACGACTGCTACTTGTGCTGCTTCTGCATCGCAGCCACCGACGGCTTACAACGACAAGGTCGTGGCATTCCTGCGCCAGGCCAACGTCGGCGAGGTGCTGAGGGAACGAAGGCCTTCGATCAATAATAACAAGGCCCTCAGAGAAAAGGTGACTGCGGTCCGACAGGAGGGAAGTGTGGCACTGGAAAGATTGCAGCACGATGTCGAATTCACCATACTGCTCAGGTATGAGTACTTGTGACTGACCTCAATTCCGGGCTGAAGAGACCTTGATCGAACTTAGTCACCACTCAGCACCGTGCGATGTCTGGTACTGAACCTGTTGTTCTGATTTTGCAGCCTTTTTGAGAACGAAATCATGTCTTTCGTCCCTTCCAACCGTTGCTCCCCGCGCAGCTCGCCCTTCGTCTCGCCCCTTGCATCACCCGGCGGGTTCTGTCGTGCCAACGCCCGGGGACCCGCGCCCTACAAGAGGGACTTCGACGCGAAGCTTAGGATCTTCTATAGGAAACTTGAGTCCAAGGGCTACGGTCAAGGACCGGCACGGCTCAGGTAAACAAAAAGTCGACTAAGGGAGATCAATGACAGCACGCAGTATACAACATAGATGAATTTTGAGAATTAACAAGGATTCATTTACCCTGGATAGATTCAATATTCGAAGAGAACATCTGCTTGAAGACGCTTACAAGCAGATCATGTGCGCATCCAAGAAGGAATTGGCCAAGAATCGCCTGTTTATCGACTTCGATAAAGAAGAAGCTTTGGACTTTGGCGGACCCTCCAGGGAGTTCTTCTTCCTCATTTCTAGAGAGGTCTTCAACCCCTACTACGGCCTATTTGAGTACTCGGCCAACGACACTTATACAGTCCAGGTAATCTTGCGATCTGCCCGTACAGTGTCGCATATGCAACGCTCAAGTTACTTTGCTATGCCATGAGTGAAATCTGATGGTGAAATATTTTTGGTGGTTTTTTTTTTCAGATCTCCCCTTTGTCCGCCTTCGTGGACCACTACCTTGACTGGTTCCGCTTCTGTGGCCGTCTCCTAGGGTTGGCGCTGGTTCACAAGTACCTACTCGACGCATTCTTCACCAGGCCGTTCTACAAGTCCTTACTCAAGCTGTATGCGATGTGGCGAATCTACACAGTTGCTCCAGAGTCATGTCATATTTTTCCTGCCTTCCCTTGCAGTCCCGTGTCCCTGTGTGACTTGGAGTCCTTGGACAGCGAGTTTCATCAATCTATGGTCTGGTTGAAAGAGAATGTGATCGCTGATCCCGACCAGCTCGGCATGACCTTCTCGGTCAACGAAGAGGTCTTCGGGAAGATCGTCGAGAAGGAACTCAAGTTTGGTGGAAAGAATGTTCAGGTCACAGAAAAAAACAAGAAGGTCAGTATCACCAAATGTACACTACTGCTACAAGTACTACAACTACGATGCGTACCTACCCCTGTTGCAGCACTACTACTTTACAATAGATATGTACTTGTGGTGAGGTAAAAGTGTAAGAACGAGCGTTCGTGAGCAGCATGCGAGAAATTGAAATCGATATCCTTTGTGCACATGAAGATGAATTTGAACGCCATAGAACTATGTACAGTGGTGGCAAAATTTAGAGTCCGATCGATTGTTCAACCTTATTTTAGGAATCTGAGGGACTTTTTTTAAGTCTTTAAGTTTTGAGGTTTTTTTACGATTCCCACCCAAAGACATATTTGAGGGGAGCACTCAACTCTCTTGAACTGGCAGAAACGGTCAAACTGGAGAAATGCCAGTGACAGATTGGGTGCAACAGCGTCCAGATCATCGACCTCAATTTCTCTGTGAACGTGAGCTGTCAATTTCGCTGTAAGTGTCACGCTCACATCTGCACCGCGATAAAAGGCGTGTTTACTTTTCAGGAATACATAGAGCGCGTCGTTAAGTGGAGGCTTGAACGCGGCGTGTCCGCTCAGAATGAATCCCTAGTGCGCGGCTTCTACGAGGTTGTCGACCCAAGGCTTTTGGCGGTTTTTGACGCCCGAGAGTTGGAACTCGTCATTGCCGGGACGGCAGAGATTGACGTGGCTGACTGGAGAAGAAACACTGAATACAGGTATGTGTTATAAGCCGTATGTAACGAAATCAATTTGTCCGCAAATTTAAGTCGCTCGTGGTCATATGTTCTTTTAACTTTACTCTATTTCTGTCGCTCGATGGTAGGGTTGCCAAACTGTTGGAGGATTTTGGGTGCCTCACGACTCTCCGAAGCTCACAAAAGCTTTATCATGGGAAGGAAAAATGTGAAACAACTTCAACTGCTTTGGAAAATGAAAGGAGGGAGCATTTTTTAACACTCTGTAATAATGTGGTGCCTGAGACTACTATTAGTCGATCACAGTACTTATTCAGACACTTAAGTGACTTGAACGACAGAGGAAATGGCGGCGTCGGAATCGGCGTCCCTCACCAGTCATTCAACCTCCTGTCACTCCGGGCGTTTCGTGCCTGAGGCAACCTTTCACTCACAGTGAGCTCGCTGTGAGGTAAGTGGTAAAGATTGCCTCAGGTAGGATCACCTTGTCCCGTAGGATCTATCCCGGAGGGCTGTTCAACCCGAGGAGTGAATAACGAATAGTCCAATGTGCTAATATACCGGTGCCAATATGCAAAAGCACCGAAAACAGTGCGTGTCTTATGCCTACCTATGGCATCCCTGTACTTACAGATCTGGTTATTACGACACTCATCCTGTGATCACGTGGTTCTGGCAAGCAATCGAGCGCTTCGACAACGAGCACCGCTTGCGACTGCTGCAGTTCGTCACCGGCACCTCTTCCATTCCTTACGAGGGATTCTCAGCTCTCAGAGGATCTAACGGGCCTCGACGATTCTGCATTGAGAGATGGGGAAAGCCGACAAGTCTTCCCAGGTGAATGAGTACAAAGGTTGCAGAAATTCGCTCACATTTGCGACCTAACTTCATGGGGTTTTTTTCAGAGCTCACACCTGCTTCAACCGTTTGGATCTGCCTTCCTACAGCTCTCCTGAGCAGCTCATGGAGAAACTCTTATTAGCAGTAGAAGAATCCTCTACCTTTGGCATCGAATGATAAAAACCTTTGATCTTGCACAGTATTCGGCCATCGAACCTTTCAGCACATTCCAGCCTTCTTTAAAGTACTTTGCCATTACGTGCTGGTATCCAGCTATGGTTGTTTTGTCACTATACCTCCGAGCTGCTGTATAGCAACAATCCGTTTGATACCGTACGTTCGAGTGTCTTTTGATCCCCTCCGCTGGAAATGCCATTTGGAGATGGGAACTTCGATCTTAAGTTCAGCCTTCCTCTGCTGAGATGCGGTGCAGCATTAGTGAAAAAGGTCTCTTGTCACGTTATTAACGCTTGCACTGGGCAGACAGATATGTGTACCGTACAGTAAGTACGTCTTTTGCAATCTTCAGTGACGGCTTGAGGAGCGGCATTTGCAACGCACTGATGACTAACTATTGGGGAATACTTAAGGGTACCATCTCGTGCATGAAGTACGCGCAAGATCGATCAATCCCTTTTTTGTAAGCTACGCGTAGAACTTAATGCTAGAAAAAGTTTTCTCTTTCTATTCATCTGTGATCCGTAACTTGTGTAGCATTGACTGTATACGAAGTCCAAGTACTGGAGCGTTTTGCCGTGCACAACACGTTCCCCATGGCGTCGACTGCAGAACTATCTACAAGAGATTAACCCTTTTGGCACCGCTTAGATCTGGTCTGACCACTCATTCTCCTCGGAGGTGATTCAAGTACGTACAGCTACAGTAGGTCCCAAGTCACGTGTTGTACTCGGAATCGTGTATACAGATCTCAAGTCATGTGAATCGACTTTGTTATTTCTCACCTCTACGTAACTAGTGTATGCAATATGTACTTCCTTTTCCGTGCCCCTCTCCTCTACCAACCGTTGCTTTCTCTTTTGCAAGAACGGATGTGGTCTTATAAATAGAAATAAAAGGCAACTTTGTCCAAAGCTAGTGCTAGTTCATGCATTTTCTTCCTGTTCCTGCAACGTACGTACACTATGTCGTCATCATATGTAGTGTGGCATTCTCTCACTTCCAGGGGTCTCTTTGTGGGATATCTGGCTCAAAAAAGTGAATCTTCACCATTACATGTATGCTGTGGAGTATTGCACGTATTAATTATCCCTAATGAAGTTGCCGCACGTCAGCTGCATGGGGAAAGTGGGTATGATTTATTGCGGTATGCACAAAGCAAGGCACTTTATACTGAGCAGCACAACCAAACCTTACGAGACTGCCACATAGACGTGGGACAGTATGAGCCAAGAAAAGTGTTATTGGGACGTGCCATGTACGTAAAAGCTCAGGTGAGGGGAGGAGAGTCTGAGGAAGAAGGTCAGGGCCATTAGGGAGATCAGGATCAGTGAAGTCAGAGTAAGTGAGTCAGAATGAAACTGCATTACAAGCCATGTGCTTAAATTTAAACTTGCAGGATGTACGATACACATTATCTTCGAGTGCATTGTACACATACCTCCGTGAGGTACACATTGCATTGAATTCTTACATAAGCATGTGAATGTACATGGATGTTACATGTATGTAGCCGCAGGCGACAACGTACGATTAAGTTACTTACGCACGAGCAACTATGTTGATGGGTCGTTAGCATAATGCCTCAGGAGTCATACCAACATACTGTACCGCACACAGCAGCTTTTACTCCATTCTGACTCTATCCAGGTGTGTTCCACCTCCCCCGCCGTTGATGCCCACCATGTCTGTAATCTTGTGCACCAGGCCTTCGAGCATCCGCTTGGCCCTCATGTCGCTGCTCAGCTCTCTGTCTCTCAAGACCACCAGGCAGGGCAGAAATATAAACCAGCAGTCCTCCAGGCAGCGAAACAAAGCTTCTACGTGGCAAGCAGCGACCCAGTTGATAGTGACACCGCTGACGTGAAAATACACATACTTTGTACGGCAATATTTTTTCCAGGAATTTTACTTACGACCAAGCTGTCGTTAAGACAATGATTGTGACGAACCCCATCGGCACGTAGATGGTGACGTATGACCCGAACGCCACCAGAATGGTCTTTGCATCACTCCTAACCTGTTCGTCGTCGTCAAGTGCCGACGGTCTGACAAGTCTGTACAGCCTGATGGCCGGGTAGATGGTGACAACAAACGGAATCATGATGGGCAGGAAGCAGAACAGGGCGAGATGGCCAACCAGGTACCCAGTAGGGGTCTGTTGAGTAGGTACGCTAAATGTTACAACTGTCTCCTATGAACAGTCCTTTGTATTGACCATGCTCAGTGACTGCGTGATGTTGCACGTCCGGTCGTTGACGCTCAGGTCCGTGTAGATGGCGGGCACCATGCCAGTCACTCCTTCGAAGGCGAATAGCAGCAGCAGTATCCTGTCAACATGGAAAACGTGTCAACCCTAGACTAAAAACTTTGATGCCCAAGTCCATCGAGCGTACCAAGCAATATTTCTCCTGGCAAAAGCGTCCACTACCGGCGCCCCCTTCTCCTTCATTTTTAAGGCCAGGAACACCAATGAGCAGACAAAGTAGGCGACCACGTGGGTCATGCCCACGTTGGTGAAGGCGGCAAGCTTGCAGCCAGACTGGGTCGGTGGAGGAATATAATGACCGCGAACAATCAGAGCTTGCCACACCTTGGGAGACAACCTATTGAAATGGGTTTGACAATTTTTGAGGAATTACCTTCCTGTAAGTACAAACGTATGACGCTGTTCTTCGTGAGCTATAAGGCATAATCACGCATGAGCTTCTTCCTCGACTTTGACTTGTCCCTCAACCCTGCATGTGGTAGGTACAAGCATGCGCGCCAAGCAAATTATCATGTTTTATTCAATACTTATCACCGCTTATCCATTCAGGCAAGCCTGTGCTCTTTATGAGAGGACAGCGGAGCAAAGGAGAGAGACTTGACTTTTGGAAATTTTGGTGCATAATTTAACCCTTGTCAATGCCGACTTTCTTCTCTTGCTGTATCGCATTTTTTTTTTGCAGGTATTGCAGGGCAGTAAAGCTTGATATACATGTACGTCCTTTACTACATAACCTGAAATCAATCACGCCGCAGGGGTGCCAAGCCATCACAATTCAGGTTACTTGCACGTCAATGAACATGCGTACAGCGTGCACTCATATCCATGGGCATAGACAGGACCCACCTGATGACTCCGCAGGCTACAATGAGACCAACGAAGACGTCAACGGCCGTGTAGACGAGTCTCCTTCTCACAAGAAGGGCGAAGTAGGCGACCGAGGTGAGGACGACGACCGAAAACACCAGGAGGAAAACCAATGAGAACTCGAACAAGTGGCAGGCCTCTTCATACAGTTCGTCCGCCACGATGTCCTTGGGATCCTCGAGATAGTAGTACTCATAGTAGTATTGTTCACTCTCCTCGCTGACGTTCGCCATGACGATGACTGAAATAGTGCGGTTGTGGGGTTTTCACTGCATATGAATAGGAGCATAACTGACTTTTTGTCATCGCTAATATGTAAACGGTCTCTATGGCCTTGGTACGGAATCCTTTCTGTCAGTGCTCAAGCAGCCGAGACTTGGATGAGAGTACAGATCTGTGCCATAGATTGCTCGAGGGCATTAGTGGAATCTATGACACAGGTTTGGTGCACCACTGCAAGTCAAGGCGGCTTCAGCCTTGTGAGGAGAGCAAGACAAAAAGGACTCCATAGAGCTCAGTTTCTTCAATCCGGAGTTCCACACAACGATTTTCATCCACTCACTCAATTGGTCGGTTCAACTTCCACCGTCCACGAATCAAAACAATTTGCTGGACGGGCAAGTTGGATGAAAATTGTTGAGTGGAACCTTGGCTTTAGCTATGGATGTTACAGCTACCACAAGGGAAGGCGAATAGGAGTTCGAAATATTTATGAAAAGCGCCATCACTACCATTTACATTTCACGCTAACTACATGAATGCCTGAAATATGACGTCTTCGTATTTCGCGTATTTAGTGCATAACTGAGAGCTCGCCTTTTTTTTGCCTTGTGGTAAGTGTAACGCCGGATGCAATACAGCACATCCTGTATGCACACTACCGATGACAAACCGGTGATATTCCGACTTACAACCTGCAGCATCACTCAGGCAGGTATCGGCTCCCAGGCACAGTAATCATTAACTCAAGTTTTAGCTACACAAAACACTCGCCATCATTAACACGACGATAGAGTCGAGTTCACGACACGCATGACGCTATGGAGGGAAGTCAGTGCAAAATTGACGCCCGTCAGTCCGATGTCAACCTAAAACTTCTTTTGCCAAATACAAAAATTTGCTTGTGGGGTCGACTATCACTCAGGGAAGCGGAGGTTTACTACTTGATTCATTCGCAGCGCTTTTTGCAGCGAATTTGCTGCCTTTACACTACACTCCTAAACACACTGAAAACTGTACCCTATTGTTGAGCTTTACGGTATGTGCTAGTACAGGGTGCGACGTAATCAGTGCAGCATCGACCACTGTGCATGGAAGCCGTCAAGCATGCAAAATGTCGCCTAAACCCATGTGAGGACACACGTTAGTGAGGCTGAGAGAGGATTTTTGACTGAGATCACCCTGGCCACCTCACCCTGTATTGACACGTGAGCCTCATGCGTCCCTTCAACTGTTTACACTTGTGCCTGAACGCACACGACAAGAAAGAATAACGATTCAAGTCATCAATATATTCCAAATCAGTTTAAGTGTGATGTTGCGCCAATTATCTCAGCACCCTGTATATAAAGTCAGTCGCACAATTGGGTCTTGTTTGTCCAGCCTCGACCTGGGGATCCAGCAAATTAAGCTGATCGAGCAGGATGTTGTTGCTCTTACTGCAGTCCTTACCCGCTGCACGCTGTGTTGTGTCTCTCCAGTCCCCCTGGAACCGAAAAACTGGGCGAGCTCTTTCCACCGTCAGGAGTGTTGGCCTAACTGATTAGCGCTTCTTCTCCTTGGTGTCTTTTTTTACGTAGATACTCGTAGGTAGAGTACATACGTCAGCATGCATTCCCTCCGTCGCTTTCAGCTACGCTGGCTCGGCGGGCAACGGACCAAGACCCTCGTCGAGGTCCGTGGTGATGTGCGAGGAAGAGAAGTGCACACACGCACTGTGTGGACAACAACGAGGAAGGCCCGGGTCCAACTCCGGCGTGAACAACACCTAGTGCAGCCTTTTTCGGTGGCGAATAACACGTGAGTGGCGTTGCTCTACCATGTCTATATGTGACCCAAAATGTGGACGATATGTGCATAGGCGTGTGTGTGGGGGGGGGTTTGTTCACTTGTGGGTTCTTTGTGAGACTTGGTTGGTTGCCGGGAAAAAGTCCCCATTATCAGAAAATGCCCAAGGCAAGACCTTGATGGTGTTTGTAATTTGGACTTGAGTGAGTTATCGATGACCAGGTGTCAAAAGAAGCTATCATATAGGTGACGAAAGTTTGGGCGACTATCAAAAAATTTCTATTTTATGATATAAGTCACATCCATAAGTTGCTGCTACAGGAAATACAGCAGCTTTGAACAGCACCCAACACCGATCACTTTGGTGGCGAATGAATGACACCAGAGTCGCATTTCTTCGCAACGTCTTCATGTGCACAAAGATGTGTTGTACAATTGTCCAAGATGTACGGATTTTGTTTTGTTCACTCGTTTGTTCTCTGTGAACCCGAACCCGTAGAACAGGACGTCATTTCCAACGAGAGCGTTCGACAGTTTCCCGGACAACTCAAGCAGCTTTTTTGGCAAAAAGTTGAAGGAGGAGGCGTCGCAAAGTTTAAAACACCTCGAGCAATTAATGGGTGCTTGCTCAAACTCCAAGTGTATGGACGTGGGACATGTATGCATGCACTCTTGTGCACCGCGCAACCAAGATTCTCTTCTGACGCACGAGGTTTGGCTGTCTTTGCTGACTCCCAGTTCAACGTTTCTCAGAACCAAGGCAATGTGATACCCAAAAGTAAACTTACGGTAGTCCGCGTCTTCCGAGAACAGGTCCGGGTGCCGCGGCGGACACGCCGGAGAAAGGGAAACACTGAAAGAAGTGACGAGGCAAAGACACCTTCGCTGTTGCTACCTTATTTCCTTTTTTTTGACCTGACGTCCGCGAGATTACACATGCAAAGCAGACTTGCAGGGAATTCCCCCTCCCCTTATGTTGGGACACGATTCTGTGCGTGACCCTTCATGTATTTACATAGAAAACACACAATTTTGACGCTTCATCATCTGCTTTTGTTTAAGTGAATCCCTCTTACGCTTATTTCATCTACAAGTCTATGTTGCAGGGTATATTTAGATTGAGGTAAGTCGTCACAATTTTTCACACACCTTGAAAGAGAGGGAATTCATCATTCTGGGAAAGACTAACACAAAACTTTTTGATTCCACTGGCGTCTACAGCTTTCTTATGACAGCCTCTAACCTGGGCACCGACCCTGGTGACGTATGCCGGATCAACATACTTAGAACTATTTAAAAGTAGTTTTGTGACCACAAGTTGTTGAGGATGTTTGATCAGGTGACTGTCGGGTTATTTGACTCACTTTTTGGTTAGTATGCGTACAGTCCATCCTGCCTGACCGGGATAAGTTGGTTGCCCGCAAGAAGTTCCGATCAGAAGCAAATGTCCAAGGAGCTTGATGATGCCAGCAAGGTATTGGTGACCCTATATCAGAAGGGGGGAAAATTCTCCTATGCATTGGTTAGATTGTGCAACCACCCACAACAAAATCTGGTTTTTTTATGAGGTAAATATTCAAAAGTTGACGCAAGTACAACTGTGGCAGTTTTCATGCAACGTTCCTCTCCAGTGGCATTTTGTTCCCTGTAGCAGAAATGAAATTCCGATCATTCGGCAATAGTTTAATTTTGATGTGTCCTGTTAAAGTGGAGAGATGACTAAATGAAAAATCAATGCTCTGAAAATCCGGATCATTCGATACGGTTGAAGCGCATTCAGTTTGAAAGATTATTACTGCACTGCACTGTGTTCAGTTTGAACGATTCCGCAGTCAAATACAGAAAAGGACCTTTACTGCCACTGTAGTCAATTTTTTGTGACTTGGCCATGCTTCAAAAGTCCAATATTAACGTAGCAATCAATGATCTGCAGCTTTTCAAGAGAACCGCACTGACAGATTCTGATCAGACGTTCTGCTCGAGGTAGAGATTAGAGGAAACGCAGCCAAAAGAGCGGGAAGAGCATTTGTAGTCGAAATGGTTGCTTTTTTGTCTTTTTTTTGTCGTCCCACTACAGAGCATTACATAATCACCTTGCAACAGTCACGCCACTGCTACGTACCCAGTGTATACAGACTTGTAGCAAGGCAGAACTTTCTGTGATCAATTATCATTTTCGTTGCGTGGTGCGCCACATTTACTTGCAAAAAAAAACCGCCCAAGAGACAAAAAAGTACTGCACAGTGTGTGCGTGCTACGGCACCAGTGTCATGATCCCAACCTTGGGTCTCACATCTGCATCAGAAGGAAAGTCCCTAAGCAGTGGATGGATGAGGCATCGAGCACGTGTGTGTAGAGAGGGGGGCCTGGGAATGATGTGTGTATTGCAATCATTTGACGGCTGCGCGTATGTACTCGTGCACACTGCGACAACGTGCATAACGTGGGGGAATTGAAGGCAATTGTGACATGACGAAGACGTCGACAAATTCCCTTTGTTTCCTCGCTTCCTCCAAAAGTTGAACTGGAGGAAAAAAGCAGGAGGAGGAAGGATTATTCCCTACGTTTTTTAGGGGTCAGTTGGTGTTCTTTATGACGTCCGTCGGACTTTTGTGCTCACCTGCGCAATGTTGTTGCTCTTGGCACTAGTGATCGACCGAAAGTGATCGTAATAAGCCGAAACCGAAGTTTTGGTCACTCGTCGACACTAATTTCGACTCTGATCGGAATTTCGGCCATGCAGTCGAATTCGGTTTTGTAAGCTGACGGCACCAAAATGATCCAGTATTTTAGGCCATGGGAATATTAGAAGAGGTACAGCTCATAACGTAGTACCGGAAACGATTCCTCTCACTTGTAGTGATGTTAAGTAGCCGGGAAATTCGGTTTGGGCTGGATAGCAGAAGCCGAAATAATGGCCGAAACTGATACCGAAATTTCGGCCGAATTTCGGCTGGAATCACTATTGGGTCGACCCCTACTTTGCATACAAACAGACGCATGCGATTACGCGATCACGTTCAGTTCAATCACTTTATTACTTTATACGCATGATTCAGATTTCCCTCAACAGATACGGTTCTTGCTAGTGTGGATGGAAAAATTAAGACGCGTGACGTTAAAAATGAGACGGCGATCGGCGGCGGCAGCAGCAGCTTTTCTCGGGCACTCATCTTAATATTCTTACATGTCTCTTGCTTTTCTTTCTTCTTAATCATACACATTGGTAAGTATTATTGGTGTGCTACAATATGTAAGTAAGTAGTAGTTTGTAGTAATAGCGTGGTAAGTACATGGTCGTCTCATCAGCTTTACGCACATACTCGTACGTACATATCGGCAAAGTGTGCGAGGGAAGATCAGCCTAAGACCAGAAAAAAGAGAGGAACTCCCAAATGTTGCATCTAGATTTTTCAGTGACCCTACACATGTGGACAGAATGCCAACATTCTTAAGTTTTACCGGACTTGAAAGCACTTTACTATTGTTTTCAAACCTAAGAAGGATGAGACGACGTAGTAGTGGCGAAATGAGGTCACTGCGTCGCTAGCGCCTCCGTGCGCTTTATTGACTGCCATGCAGAGTCCATACCCGAACCCTGGAGTCATTCACCCTGGAGAACACGGACGCATTCCTTAATCCACCGGTTCTTACAAATGATGATATATGGCTATCTCTGAGTCTCCAATGCAGGTTCAACCTGGAGCATGATTTTGCTCTTAGCCAGAAAGTTGGAGGCAAACCTGTAGGATCTGTCAAAGAATGCTTCCATATTTGCATAAGTGAAGGGGGTAGCGGAACTTTCTCATCTGGTGCCCGGAGAGATGAAAGAGCAAGAAAGAAAGAAAAGATGCGCGTGGTGGTGGCCGCAGCTCCCTAGTACAGCTACGTAGGCATGGTGCATTCCGACCTTAGGCTGATCCTACCACGTGGTATATATTTAGTAGAAACACATTTGTTCTCTTCTGCTTTTTATCCTAGAGTTACTTAGGTTATTTTTCAGTAATTGTGTAGAGGTCAGTTGTCGACCTGTGATTGCTTCTGTATTTTTGTACAAACCCAAGTCGAACAATTTTCATGTGTCAAGAACTGAGAGGCCAAAAGAAGACTTAAAGGGGGTGGGGAGGTCGTGTTGTCTTGTGCACTTTCTCTTTAATGGGCAAATGGCTACATGATACTTTTTCTAATAAACAGGATGAATAAGGTCGAATTTCATAATAGTCTTATCTCAACTGAACAGCAAGAAGAAGGGCCTTAAGGAGAGAGAAGGACAAGACTACGAAACTTGTAGAATTCTTTCATCATGTCATCATCTAACTTTTGTTTCTCGAGAAAAATCTTTGTGCGCGCCATCATTTCATTTTTACAGGTTGGTTTTACATTTTTGCTTTCTACAGACACACACAAGCAACCACACGTTTTCTCTCTCTCTCTCTCTCTCTCTCTCTCTCTCTCACTCACATGTATGTAGTGTACGTGCATACGTACTCTTACGCAAAAGTAAAGTTGGACTTTTAGAGCTGTGTGCCAGCATCTTCACTAGCACCTCGCTGATGTTCCGAACCTCCTCTCTTCATCTTCTCTAGTACTCACTCCATCAAACTCGTGTCAGCTTTATTAAGGCAGGGGAAATTTCCCCCTTTTCTCCTAGACAAAAAGGAGGCCTTTTTTTTCATCTCGTTCTGTAGAATTTCACAGGCAGTGAACTTTCTCTCCCGTTTGCTCAGTTTACGCCTCCAACCACCCTACAGGGGAGTCTCTCGCTGGTGGAGGAGGCGAGGCTCAATGAGGCCCACTGAAGAATCATAAACGTTCATCTCAGTTCTTTCCTCTCTAGCGGTGACTGAGAAGCAAGCGCCAAGGCTGAGTTGTCCAATTGGGCGAGTTTGCAGCAGTGGCGAACACTTTGCGGCATCGTTTTCAGGGGAGTCACATCTCAACGGTTGAGTCGAGGACATAAGCAGGAGGCGTCTGGAGCCGTCGACGTCTGGACCGTCAGGACCGTGACACTTCACTGATGCCCAGAGCTGGCGTGCTGGACTGGAGTCGGCCCGTGCAGAGGGACATTCCATGCACGACATCTCTACTTCTTGGGGAAGGCTAGGAAAGATTGGACAACACTTTTTTTTAGCGAATTCTTCTTCTAGAACACCTGTCTCTTCCACCAGACTTTGGGTGACGTGACACACACATGGTGCAGCAATATTGATGTTGCCATGAATCTTGTGGACCGCCGCTCATTTCTTTTCTTCTTTTTAGGGTTTTTTTTTTGTTTTTTGTTTTTAGTCTTTTTTTTTTCTTTACTGTTGCCAGCGGCGAGGTGACCCGAGGCTGTGGAGGGACGCTGTTTGAGGCAGCCGCCAACTATGAGTTCTCGGGGCGCCTCTCGTCCTTCTTTCAGCTGCTCGTGGACGCAATGGGCGAGTTGGGCGACATGGGAGTGGTCCGTTCGAGGTCCCGCATGGCGCCGTTGACGGTGACGAGTACCTTCCGGGAGCCCGCCCGGTCACGGTGCTCGCACAGCCAAACTCCTTGCCAGGTGCCAAGGTTCAGCTTGCCGTCGGACACCGGCACGGTCAGGTTAGAGCCCATGAAGCACGCCTTCACGTGTGCAGGCTAAAAGACGAAGAAGGGCACGGTGATGAAAACGAGGGAAAAAAACACACCACACACGTACAACGCTCGCACTTGCACTTGCCTCCAAAAGTATTTGAACACCAGCTCTGTAGTGGAGAAGTGAGCAAATGTAGTAATTTTCTTTGCTTCATTGTCAGAGCTGCCTTTAATATGCAGTTTCATCCAAAGTAAAGTGAAAAGTTCAACTGCTAAGTCTTCAAGCTTTCTAACGATGTAAGTACAGTTTGTGTAGCTTCAACATTAATGGAGCTTTGCATGATTCCATTTAGTACAATAGGCAAGTTAACTGCATTGACAAAATGGCCAGCACTGCCTTTTATATGCAATTTCTCTGAAAATGAATGTAACAAGTTCAACTGTTGATACTTCAAGCTTTCCAATGATGTAAATACAGTTCATGTAGCCGCAATATTAAGGAAGTTACAGCAGCAGGAAAAAGTGTTTGAATACTTACGCACCCCCCCCAAAAAGGGACTTGCTGCTACAGTGGCAGCAGGTGGGTGGTGGCGGAGCCACAAGGAGGGGGGTGTGAGGTCTGGAGGGGGGGAGGTTCCCCTCGGGCAGTCAAAAAAAATTGAAAATGCTTCCAAAAACACACGACATTTCAGAGTCTTCGTCCCTCTGACGGATGTTCAAATACTTTTGGAGGCAAGTGTAAATCCAATATGTGCCATATGTGCTGTGTCAACTGGTCGCTGAGCTTGTTGGGAATAACTGTGCAGTATTTATCAGTATCTATCTATAAGATGACGGCAAGTTGGGGAGGAGGGCGACAAGAGCTGCCACGCTCAGACCATCTCATGCTAGCAACTTGACATATACTTTCAAAAACTGATACAACTTGGCAACCCTGGAGAGGAGATGGGGTGAAAGAAGAGAGGCGGACCAGTTGCATCCAGGTCAATCAATTTCAAAAGTAAAGACAGTATGGATCTGGATGCAGCAGATCGCACGGACGACACGGAGTGCATGGTGAGCGCGAAGTGCGCGGACAGCGCCAAGCGTGTGGACCTCGAGGACGATTGCAAGCGCGTGGATGGGGACGATCGGTAGACGCAGACAGACACACAGACACGACAAGCGCAAGGAACCCATGCAGCTTTATGTTTTTACCACTCTTTCCACTCAGCAAAGTGGGTCGAGTCCGCTAGAAAGGAATAGAGTGCTGAAAGTAGAACTTTCTACAAGTCCAGTATAAGGTCTGTAAATGCTGCTCAAGTTGCTCCTGCTGCCTTAGTGCACTCTTTAGCAATGCCAGAGGCAGTTGAATTATCGCCGTCAATAGGACGCTAATTTTTGAGCTCCCTGTGCAGGTACAACCCGAATTACCTGGGATGGTTTTGGGTCAAATGCAATTCGGGGTCGCTACCGAAGGGCGTTTGCTGCGAAATATTTTTGGGTTTAAAGTTGCGTTTAACTGTGTGCAACAAGTTTTGAAGTTTCACTGCAAAAAGTTCTCTACAACTGAACTATTTGACATAACACAGGTGAAATTTATTTTCTGTTATGGAACTCCCCAGACTTGAGTTATCATCTGTACTATGGATGACAGTACAGGGGAGATCAATATGTGAAAATTGAAAGGTAGCGGAGCACATATTAAAGCCAGTTTTTCCTCCTTCGTTTGTTTCATATTGAGCTACAGCAACTAAACTAAAGTGTCTGTCATGATCACAAGGTCACTACGCACCTGGAGGATGAATTCGGAGCACATTGCACACCTGGGCACGAACTTGGTCTTGTAGTCTCTGTCGCAGTAGAGCCGTCCGTCCTTTTGGAAGACCTTGGCCTCCCTCAGCCTGATGCCGCAGTCCGCGCACGTGAAGTGGTGGTCGTGCCAGAACTTCGTGCCTGCCTTCATGGCCTTGCCGGAGATCTCTCCGCTGCACTCCTCGCACAACAACAGCACCATCTTGTACGGTTCGTTGTGCAAGACGAGTCTGCCTATCATGGCCATTACCATTACCAACTTTTTCTCACTGATCTTTCCAAGGCAGACTGAGCCAAAAGAAGATCATGCTCTGCTCCTTCCTCTGTGTGACGCAATATTTGCATGCAAAACTTGAGCGCAATCTTTGCAAAAAAAACTTCTCACTCCCGCCAGCCGTCGGGTGATATAGGAACTTCCGTTTTGAAAGAAAAAGTCTGTCTGCCGTGCCTTTCTTCGATAGAACCGCCTCCGTCGTCGTTATTTAAAGCTATTTACTTTTCATTTCCTCACCTGCCAATAGAATCTCCTTTACAATAGGCGATGGATCGACTTTTATTCAGCTCAAATTTCCTCTGCCCACAGGCTCAGACTCTGTTTGAATAAATAGATCCACTGCGCTCGGGCCATGCCAGGGCCTACTTTTTTTTCGCTTTTTAAGAAGCTGCGCCCTTTGCAAGCCAAACTGGAACGTCTGACTCAGGATTCGCAGCTTTCTCCTGCTCGTTGGGCCTGCGCGTGCGCGCGCACACTGGCGGAGGCCTGTTCCACCTATGCCTGTTGCTGGCGCTCATGATAGCTGAACGTTGATAGCTCCTTCTAGGCCGCTCTGCATCTCCAGGCCCTTCTTTTGCGACGGCTTTTGGCGGAAAAATAAAGTTCATTGCTATTATTTTCCCGTCTCATACGTCACTGCTTTGTGCATCCATCAGCGGGGATAAAAGTTTGCCGCTGTCGTGCATAAATGCCAGACGCTTCCTTGGCGCTCGCTCGCCCTCTGCAGAGCGCGTTCGTACTTCTCAGAGACACTGAGTTGTTTGTAAAGCCAAGCGAAGAGCTGAGAGCTTCAGTCTACAAGACTGGATTCAGCTTGCTCCGTGAGACCCCAACATTGCTACCCTCGGAACGAGCTGCAGGGTTCTTCTCTTTTATTTCGTCACATATATATAGTTATATGTGTACAGACATATAATCATATACATATGTATATATAAACCGACGCAAAACTTCAGCAGATATAGACGCACAAGTATGCACATCGTACTTGCAAACATTACATATGGCGATATGACGCGTGTTTGGCTGGTTCCAGGTTCACAGTTCTCTCCCTTTACTGTATTAGTACGTACCGGTTCGCTTTGTTTCTTAACATGTACTGTAAGTGTCCACGGTAGGCTGTTTTCGCAGATCTTGTGCAGAATGTGGTGTCGTGTCATGTGCTACGTGTCTGTGACTCATCACTCACCCACCTCCATAAGCATCAAACGTATGAGTCACGTGACTCACATGCTCCTCTCTCACCCCCCTCTTCCACTGCCAAGGCTGCCGAGCTGGCCAAGTCTGCCAAGCCTGCCCTGCTCTCCTGGCCACTTCCTTCTTAGTGTAAGTCAGGAATAAATGTTTCTCCTAGAAACGACTCCAAGCGCTCTTGTCTCAAAAACACAACATATGGAAAAAAGAGACTTGATGGCGAACGTTGGATTAAGTTTCTTTGAGGATGGGGGGGGGGGGGGAGAGGGAGGGGGGGTTCAGTTAAGGCTCACGCAAGCACGAAATTGGAGCTCTTGGACTCACCAGATTGCATTATTCTCTTCCTTCTCTATCTGTCTCTGCTAGGGGAAAAAAGTACAGATTCAATGCTCCTCACAGATCTCCCCTGCCCATACTTTGATCTTGGCCTCTAACGTTCATTTTTTTCTCTCTCTCTCTGTCTCTCTCTCATAGCACAGAGAACATGGTGAAAAATTCGGTCAAAACGCTGGCTCAGCCAAGGTGAAAGCTGGTACATCCAGTACAAAGTGACGTATACGCACACACATATGTGGTGTTGTTTTTCAAACACTGACAATACTATGTGTGTGATCACTCTTTAAATATGGACACACAGTTAGAAATGAGATCAAAAAAACACCCAATGATATGGCTACGTTCTCTCCAAGTGTCTTCTCTCACTCACCCAGACCAAGGGTCTTGTAATTTTCCCCTATCACAAAGCGAACACAGCGAAGTCGATGTTCTTGCACACGTTATTGTCGGGGCCAGAGAGGGAGAAGAAGGGAGGGGGGCCGAAGGAGCTTTTCAGAGCCAACACATATGAAAGCGCAGAAGTTGCTGCAACATTCTTCTGTTCCTCTCCATCTCAGGTCAATGCTTAGTTATGTTTTTCATTTCCTGTCTCGAGAAGACATTTTCAAGAGAGACGTGAGGGCGTCTGGGAGGAAGGAGAAGCAGGAGAAGTGCCTGGGCCGCAGGGATCAGAGGTCTTCCTAAGGACTTGCTGCTCTTGTTGTTCCTGGTGTTGCTGCTGTTGCTGCTGCTGCGAATTTCGTGAAAGCGAGAACAAAAGAATTTCGAGGGGGGGGGGGAAGACACTCCTCTTCCTTCCTCTTCCGTCGTTTGTGGCTACGGAGAGAATAGCTGGAGATGGGGAAAGCGCCTTCCTTCACTTTCTCCTTATATCTTACTTATAGGTAAATAATGAACCACCCGCCCAAGCTGGTGGACCTCTTTTTCTTCCTTCCATCCATTTTGGCAGAGCGAGGGTGGGGGAAAGCCAGTCTTTCTTCCATCTGCCCATGTATGCAGTCATAAGCAGAAGTTAGTCCTTACAGTACAGTGTGGAACGTTAAGGTAGACATGGGCGGTACCGTACTAAGTATATTTCAGGATTCAACCAATTTCGTAGAAATTTTTTGTGGGGTCACCCAAACCACAGTTATTTTAGGGATTTTAACCATGCTTTTTTAACTTTCATTTATTAGATGCTAAGCGGGTGACCTCCCTAACCCCGAGAGCGGAACTACATATTGGCATCATGTGAGTCCAACAACTTCTGCTTCCCGGAAGATAGAGAGATGAGCCAAATGGTCTGTAAAGGAGGTAT
>JAAUXU010094758.1_pt1 | contig 30273 bp, 27 predicted proteins | sample 7278151 | NCBI WGS metagenome assembly JAAUXU01 (sample SAMN14350113, study PRJNA611818) | marine sediment metagenome | isolation source: surface marine sediment (1.8m) | place: French Polynesia: Moorea | collected 2018-08 | reverse complement strand
CATTGAGAATACGAGTACGCACTACATGGGTAAATATGTGGCTATTTCGGCACAGCTTAGGAATGCTGCAGTAGCGGTAAGAGCTACTTGTTACGTGGTGGTCAGTTCACAATGTATCATAAGATCAAATTGCGATCTCTTCAATAGTTCTTGCTTCAAGACACATGTAGACTGTGCATCATATTCATAACGAGATTAGAAAACCAGCCAGTGAAAACCAAGGTTAATTGAGACACTTCCTGCGCACGCGGACTGTCTTCGTGGTCAGTCCTACGTCCATGTGACTCAGGCCTCTCTCTTCTTGCTTTTTTAAGCAATTTCTCGGTTTTTTTCCTTTCAATTTTGCGATAGGCCTCACTGAGGCTATTAGTTCCATTAATTAGGCCTAAATCAAGACAACAACCGTAAAATTATGGCTTCACATTTAGTTCAGTCTGCAATCAATTTCGCATCATTAGTTGGATAATTCAGATCACCAGAAATCTATGTCTTCTGTCACACGTGCACCTCGTCCCCGCAGTTGGCTGCATGCTGCTCGATCACCGACTGCGAGTACTTCACGTTGCAGATAGGGCACTCCACCATCTTACTCCCGCTGTTGCTTCGCTTCCCTAACACCGACGTCTTAGGGAACAATTCCGGCATTGCCGAGGTTGTTTGATATTGCCGTCGGGTGCTACTCTCCGGATACTCATCTCTCTCAGGAGGCAAGTTCACCTCCAAGACGTCCGCCGTAGCCGGCGCGTCAACTTCGTCACCGTGCCGGCCATCACAGCTGGCTGCATGGATCTCAATCACGCTTTTGGCGAAGCTCCGACTGCACAAAGGACACTGGATGAGCCTTTGTTGTTGCGACTGACTTTGTGAGGCCGGTCTTCGCTTGGAGCCCACACCGACACCGCCGCCGCTAGGGCGGCTTGACATCCGGGGACGCGCGGTGGCGGCGGCAGGACGTGCAGAAGAGGCGATCGTCTCCGGCGCAGGCCTGTGCGGTGTAGGACTACCGCGATCTGCAGGTGCGCCAACGCCAACACCACGGCGTACGCTGCTCACGGTAGGCAGCTGATAGCTGGGGACGTAAGTGCCACTTGTCGACGTTCCTGGGCTGGTAGTTGCGGTTCTACGTCTTGGCGAAGCAGACGAGGACGGCGAATTTGAGGACCCATCCGGTTGGCCTCTGGCGCTTGGTGAGGGTCTCGTCGCTTTAGCAGAGTCTGGGTCATTTGTTGGAAAAGTGTAACTCTTGGACTGATGCCTATGATGATTTTGGTGCTCTTCTCGACCATTGCCGTTTATACTAGGATGTACTCTGGCGGTAGACTTGTGACCTTGTGGAAGTTGATGACTGTGGTAATGGTGACTATTATGGGCTGAGCGGCTGGCCGACTGAGATCGTGGTCTGGCACTAGCGCCGCCAGTCGCCGCTCTCGCGGTACTGTTGGCGTTGGCAGCCGCGGCTTCGGCTGCATCCGCGGCATTTGGAGTTCGGAACCTCATTTCCCTCCGCACCGACCCGTCATCCCCAATGACAGTTCGCGTTATGTGCACGGTGCCGGTGCCGTCGTTTGTCGTGAAGGTGGTCGTGTGGACCCCGGGTCCGTCGGAGAGGTCGTCAAAAAGTCCCCCGCCGGTGAAGCTGAAGAACGGACTGGACATGAAGGGCTGTTGCAGTGACGACGTGGCCTGATGGTGGGGCGTGTGGCGGAAGAAAAGATCGTCGAATGGATCAGAGTGCATGAAGTGTTCCCTAAAGGGATCCTGGCCGCCGAAGAAGGATCGGAACACCTCGAACGGGTCCATCGGGTGGAACGAAAAATTGCGTTGGAAGCTGGGCCTCCTCTGTTGCTGGCTTCTGCCCGACCTGAGTCCGTCCTCTCCATGGCGATCGTAGGCGCCACGTTTGTCGGCGTCGCTCAACACCTCGTAGGCCTCCGCGATCTCTTTAAACTTCTCCTCGGCATCGTCCGCCTTGTTTTTGTCCGGGTGGAACTTGAGGGCCAGCTTCCTATACGCCTTTTTGATGTCTTCGGCTGAGGCTTCGCGGGAAACGCCTAGCACCGCATAGTAATCTTTGGGCATGGTGACTGCTTCGGAGATATTTCCGCTTTCAACCGACCCACCGGCGAACGGCGTGACGTCACCCAACTCGCAATGATGAAGATAGCGAAGATCTCCGTTCCCAACGCGTGGTCTTTACTTATGCGACTGCCGTTATCGCGCCCGCTGCGTTCTCCTCCGCCGGCGGGGATGACTTGAATGGATTTTTCTCCAATGTTCCGCGGTCTGATCAAGCCAATGATGATGACGCTTATCGAGATCGTAGAGGGGGCGTCCGAGAAGATGTCGTCAACTTGTGCGCGAACTGCTGGTACGGCTGCTGCTGTCTCCGTGGTACGTGGAGGAGTACGATATGCTCAAGTGGGCAGCGCCCTTGCGTCTTCTTGCGCAAGCGTCTGGCAGGCAGGTAGTAGCCCGACCGGGCGAAGAAGAGAGAGGCACCCCCGAGGTCAGGTCGGCCACGCACGAATACCAGATACGACAATCCCGAGTTTTTACAGTCGGACCTCGCCGACGACGTTGTTGTGACGAGCCACCTCCCCCCGACAGAGGGGGGGGGGAGGGGAAATGGAGTGTTCGACGCGGGCCTCCTCGATCGAGATTGAGGCCAACGACGACGTTCGCACCGTCGGACGTCTGTTCTTCCTTCCAGGTCGCAGCAAGTTTCTCGCTAGTCCACGACTTTGGCCTGAGCCAGCGCCCGCTGCACCTCGCCGCGCCGCGCCTTGCCTCGTCCTTGCTGCTGTAGCCAGAGCAGAGGAGATCGCACTCATGCACGACGTGAAGTTTTTCTTCTTCCTGCCGTGCCTGACTGCGCGGCCGACTCACCCCATGCCCCCGCTCCAGTGCCTGAGAGAAGAGGAGAGGAAAGGCCTATTGTACTTGCTGATGGCGCCGCTCTTGCATAGCCTCTGCGTAAACAAACATTAGCGACGTCTTCCTTTGAAGCGAACATTATTAGCAGTCTGTGACAGGTAGAGTAGCAGCAGCGCGGCTGTGCTGGTGGCTGCTGCTACTGCCTGGACTGAGCCCGGGGTTGTCGCTTAAGTGGCAACACAGTCCTAGAGTCCATATATAGTCAGTGAAATTAACATCAATGTTGCACTTCTAGCTGTGTCATTTAGGTGAAAACTAAATGACGGGTTCAATCAACAAGAACCTTTCTCTCAGTCTACCTGGTGAAACCTGTTATGATGCGACTTGCAAGTAGGATAAATTGCCATGCTATGCCAGTGCTTAGTAAAGTATTCCCTCGATATGGTGGTCATTTTTATAGTGATCACCACAAACAATGGCCATTTCTTTCCGAAATCAACGTGATCTACGGAGACCTGATCATGCTTCTCGCATGCAGTGAGCAAGATTGCTTGGCCCCGAAATGGTCACCGCACCGAGGGAGGATGAATCGTGACTCCGCTCACTGATAGAAAAAGGAGAGGAGTAGAATGCTCGAGAGCGCTGCAACCGCGTAATCTTGTCGCTGACGTAAAAAGGACGAGTCGTTCACCTGACTGGCGAAGGGTCCAGTCAAAACTCGAACTCTGCGGTTAAGTACTCCCAAAGATTATATACATAATTTAAGGCAGCACCAAGTACTGACCAGTACACCCGATACGACAGCTGCGCGCAATTTACTCTGCTGCTCCAGCACTCTCATGCACCTTGAGAACTCAACTTCTGTGCCGTGTGCTCTTTACCAGTGTTGCCAGATGGCAACATTTACGGCCACTTTTAAGTAGACTTTGGCGATTTTGGACATGGTTTGACCGGAGAAAATTATGCGACTGATAGGGCGTTGTTTTTTCGACTGATCCTCTTCTTTAGTGTTTGGCCCATTTTGAGTAGCTTGATATCGTAATTTGACCGGCTTCAGTGCATTGAGTGTTGCCCATGAGTTTCGCCGGCTATCTGGCAACACCCTCTTTTACCGACTTTTTTTAGTCTTGTCCAGACCTTCGTCATGAACTCCGCGTCCTCTGAAAGCAACGACCCCTCCAACGAGCCTGAGGTCGACGTCACAGTAGAAGAAAAGAGTCGAAAAGAGGAGACTATAACGACTGCAATTAGCAGCCAGAAAAAGGAGGACGATGCAAATAAGAGTTTCCAGTCAGATGTCGGCCTGCCGGACTCTGGCTCTACCGTCGAGCCTCTTTCGACTGCTTCTCCAGTTGCGCAAGGATGCTCGGTATCGAGGTCTTCGTCCACCAGCCAGAGTCAATCCACAGAGTCACAACCTTTGACCCTCAGGTTGGAATTGGAGGAGACGCAGGATGTGTCGGATATGTCAAGGTGGCAGAAACAGCCTGACGACGAGGTCGAGGTTGCCGAAGAGTCTGACGAGTCCAAGCGCATAATAGTGACCAGTGAATCCCACGGCCCCAAAGTTGATGGAGAGGTGAGCAGCCAGAAAAGATCCGCCGACACAAGTAGCAGCGAGGTCTCTCCCCGAAAGAAGGCAAAGGCCATCGAGGCGAGCCATGAAGAGGAATGTAGCTTGTTCGACATGTCTCATGAGTCCCCGGTGTCTCAAACAGAACAATCCGTTGTGGTCCTTTCGCCAAGGGAAGAAAAGACTAAAGAAACTCTCAACGTCTCTGATCATCCGGGCGACAACTCTGTGATCATCCTTGGAGAGCAGCAGGAAGAAAGGACAAAGCCTAATGACGAACACATTGAGGACAAGCTCTCTTCTGTTGAACCACGGCCAAAGCTCTCCATCGCCGTGGGGCAGAATTCACCGGCCACTGGCTCGGCCACGACGACATCCAGTTCGGAGTCACTTTTTAGCAAACTGAAGACAAATTTCGCAGCAGCGGAAAAGGACGGCGGCGACATTAGCATGATGTCGCCCGAAAGCAGCAAAGACAACAGTTGCAACCTGAGCATGAAGACTTCTTATGGGTCGGCGGCAGATGACGAGCACTCCGGGTTGAGATCCTTGACCGTAGAATCTTCCTTGTCGAGAACTACTCTAAGTTCTGTTCACCAGGGGCTCAATGACGCCCATAGCTTCTCTGTGAGTCCCATCGAGAAAAACTCCCCGGACGCAAGAAAGAAGAAAACTCCCAGCGGGAAGGTCTCCAGCACTCCAGGAGGCTTGGCACGAAGGCGGCAGCTTTCAAGGAAGACCAAGGAAAAGTCTCCGTCCACGGACGAAGAGGAAGCCGCTGTTACTGAGCCGAAAGTGCGTCGCTCCCCTGTCAAGAGGAACAGCGGTCGTCAAGATGATCAGCACGGGAATGATCAACACCAGGACGAAGGCGATTTTAAAGTTCCAGTCTCCAGGGACAATGTCCTTAAGTTATTTGTTGTGGGCAGCCACCAAGGGCTGAGCCAAGAAGAAGTCGAGTATCTGAGGTCAATTCTGACGAACATCCCACATATCGAGTTGGACGTACCCAAGGACCAAGCTAACAAGCTGCACAAGATGCCTGAGCTCAGGCATTTCTTGGCGGGAAGTCCTACATTGGCCCATTCTCTGAGTAGCAGCCGCCGACTGAGTGATTCTTCCAGCAGCAGTGGCCTGTCCGGTTCCACACGTCCGCCGTCTGGTACGGGATATTGCGCCGATTCAACTAGCAGCGGCGGCTCCTCCCTCACTCTCTCTTTGTCCTCTGGCGACAGCGGAAAAAGATCGAGGCTCTCAACGATCCCTGAAACTTCTATCGAGCCTCATTCGGTCATCAGTCCACTGCCGCAAGCTCGATACAAGAAGTTGTTAGGTTCGGATGGCTTAAGGGAGGAAAAGGAAAGTCCTCCTCTGGAAATTACCGAACTTCCGGAGGGACGTACCAGCTCGCCGAAGAAGGAGAGGGGAGAGTTGTCCAAGAAGGCCGAGGCACCATTGAACCCATCGAAAATCATCGCTGCCAACCGTTTGGTCTTCGCCAAATTCAGAGAGCGGACCATGTTCCGCTATTGGCCAGCGAAAGTGGACGGTCCAGCACCTGGACAAGATGATAACGACTGCGATCGCTGGATGGTTACCTTCTGTGACGACGGAAACGAGAGGGAGCTTCCAACCAATGAGCTCATCCCACTGGATTCACTTCTGCCCGGTCAGTCGATGGAGGTGACGTTTAACGAGGGCGGCGAAGAAGGAATGTGTCAGACAGCAAATCTCGTCGCTTATCCTGACCTTTCACAACCCGGCGTGGTCGGCTACCAGGTGCGCTTCGAGAACATTGAAGGCATTCCTCAGTTGGAAGAAAAACTTGTGAATGCCAGTCGAGATGTCTTTCTGACTGCTGCTCAGGCTGCGGAGGCCAAGAAAGGACTGGGTGGCATCTGGAACACGCCTACAGTGTCAAGAGCAGAGTTGGACCTGGGAAATGTAATCCAGGGTCCGAGGGGCCGGAGGAAGGCCGTTGTTACGCCAAAGTCTACACCAAGGAGAAAAAGAGGTGGAGATGCAGTTGAGACAAGTGCTACGGAACCAGAGTCTGAAAATAGCCATTCAAAAGGAGCAAGTAAGTAGAACCAGAATTTGATGTGCGAAGATGATGAACTCATCACCAGCGTTCATGTTGATTCAAATTTGTTTCTTCTTGCGTTCCGTCGTGTCTCCAGGACGTCGTTTGCCCTCAACTTCTAGCGACGACAAGGAGAATTCGTCCACCCCGCAGCGACGCTCTCGGCGGAAAGGTTCAGACTTAACTTGGCGACCCGAGGACCTCTTCAAAGGAATGGTCTTCTTACTCACCCAGGGGACTCGCCCACCCTATGACGCTTACGGTGGACCCGAGACTGAGACTGAGGAAGACAGCGAGCTCAACCGCTCGACGACATCGACAAATATGCTGTCTGAGCCCCCATTTGAACGTAGTCTCATCCGCCGGAAGATCATTGAACATGGTGGCAAAATTCTGTCCGCCTTCCCTGGAGAGAAGCGATCGTCTGTTCCCGCACAGCTGATCGTGGTGAGTGATTGCCCATGCGAGACCATGACGTTCCTCCTGGCCATTACCTATGCATTCCCGCGCGTCAGCCATCAGTGGGTGCTTCACTCAGCGGCTCAGCGCCGGCGATTGGACCTCAAGGATTACTACTTGGCTGTAGGCTTCAGTCCGAGCAAAGGGCGTATGATGGAACACCACGAGGTGCAAGGCATGTCTACTCTGCTCAAAGGCCGTCATGTGCTTTTGGCCTCAGCCAGTGAGGAATGGACCAAGGACTGGAAGGTGATATTGATGCGCATGGATGCTGCCGTATATGTCAAGACGCGGGAAGGAGACCGAATTACCAGGTACTTGGCATCCCTTGGCTTATGCGGGACTAAAGACACGTCAAGTTCCAGCAAAGCATATCCCTCTTACTGCAACGATCGTTGATTTTTTTTTCCTCCCAGGAACCAGAAGGCTGTGCATGTTGTGGTGGCTGACAAGTCAGCTCCAAAGTCACTGGTCAAAGATGCCAAGGAAAAGGGGATCTCGGTTGTGTCAGCCAGGTGGATCGTCCAGTGCTTGGTCAACGGTCAAATCATGGACTACGAAAAGTTTTTAATCGGATGACAACGCGGGATGCACTTTGTGCCACAATCTGTACAAGGAAAGACTATCTGTTATAGTATCACTTGTAGGGATTTTACACTTTTTGTGACCTGTGTGACAGTTTGACGGATAGAAGAGAAATACATTCCTTATGAGATCACGATCTGGATAACCTTGTAACCGCGGAACAACTCTGAACCAGTGCGTGTATTTGCAGTCAGTACCGCGTACGTCAGCGTGCTCAGAGCTGCTCCAAAACGCATCTGCATTGGATTCTGAAGGGTGGGTTTGGATCATGTCAGTCTTCGTGCAATAGGTTCGTCCGCACTCTTCTGGCTTCGGAATGTGCGGGTGGGGGTCCTCACCAAGAGGAAGTTCTTTAAGGATTTCTTTCAGAACAACGCTACCATTTGACATATCGTGGAAGTAGGCGTTTAAGCTCTCGTTGTGGGTTATCCCCACTCACTCCTTATTTTGTTTCCAGATCGATATCAACATTTTTGTCGGGATCGTAGGGCGACGATGATGTCGTGATGAGATTTTCGTCGCTCTGAACGAGTGCAGGCAAATCTTTTCACATGTGTCTGGTATCTAGTGTGTTACAACGCACGACCCTCCGAAGTTGGGATCACCGACGACAGCGGAGTCTCCAGGACATGGTGGTCGGGCAGGAGCTGGGTTGTTGTTGGCGGACTGCTTGGGTCTGGGGCGTCTGATGTATTTTGGTTCGTCGCCGGGTCTGTCGACGAGTTTTTCTGGAACCTTCTATGATTTGTGCCGTGGATATACGTGCTGGGATCGGGAATTAGAACATAAGGATCGGGGGAGGGCACCTGTTGATGCAGACGCTACCTGCGTTCCTCAACGCAATTCAGCACACTCAAAGTTTGACGAGAATTAACGCAGGTGCCTAAAAGCCACATTTTTCTTGACGTTCCGAAATTTTGGCAGGAATTTTACTGAACCGACATTTTAGAACTAATTTGTACCCATGACGAAAATACGGGAGATGCACGTACGCTTCTAAACTTGGAATTTTCTAAACCGTTGTCTAAGTTGTGCTTGCGTTACCGGTACACAAACAAAAAATTGTACTGTATTGCCCTACTCCTAAATCTTTTACTGCAGTACTCCAATCCCCTGCATGTCCACGCATCATAGTGCATTACTCAAATCCTCCCTTGTTCTGGTGCACGCTGGCAACTCTTCCCCCGTATGCGCTTACTGCGGCGTCAATGGCTGTGGCCCGCTCCACCACCCCTCTGCAGTGCGGCCAAAGCATATTGTCATGGTCATGTCTCAAAATCCTCTGATTGTCTAGGCCTCCGGGAACAGCCAAGTCGTGAACGCCGTGCACTGGACATCAGTAGGCCGGCTAGCCAATATACCGACCCCGTCAACCTTCAGCTCAGCTCCATCGACAACGACCACAGCAAGCACAGCTTGGATTGCTCTGAAAAAGCCTTCAGCAGCTGCTCTGCCACTGCTAACTTTCACGTCACCCGCCTCCGGCCTCGCCCGCCTCACCTGTTTGCTTCTTTCGATCGTTCGAGTAGTCCTCATTCTGCAACATGGCGAGCGGAGGAGGCGTCGAGGCCTCGTACAATGACGCCGTCACCGGTTCCTCCGGGGCCGTGGAAGCCATCGAAATGGACCCTTCGTCCGGGGCGTCTTTTTTCAGCTCTGACTACAAGAAGCACGACGACTTGAAGCAGATGCTTGACTCGTCCAAGGACTCCCTCAAGCTTGAGGCCATGAAGAGGATCATTGGAATGGTAGCTCGCGGCCGTGACGCCGGCGATCTTTTTCCAGCTGTGGTGAAGAATGTGGTGTCTAAGAACATTGAGATCAAGAAGCTGGTGTACGTCTATCTGACTCGCTACGCCGAGGAACAGCAAGATCTGGCCCTGCTCTCCATATCCACCTTCCAGCGCGCTCTCAAGGATCCCAACCAGTTGATCCGTGCCTCTGCTCTGCGGGTGCTGTCGTCCATCCGAGTGCCCGTGATCGTGCCTATCGTGATGCTCGCTATCAAGGACTCTGCCGTGGACATGTCTCCCTTTGTACGCAAGACGGCAGCGCACGCCATTCCCAAATTGTACAGCCTGGATTCGGAGCAGAAGGACGAGCTGGTTGGCGTCATTGAGAAGCTCTTGGGAGATCGAACGACTCTAGTTGTGGGGTCCGCTGTCATGGCCTTTGAGGAGGTGCGTATCGAATCCATTAATTTAACGAGTGACGAACGATGTGGACGGCTAGTTAAATAATTTTTGCGCAGGTTTGTCCAGAGAGGATTGAGCTGATACACAAGAACTATCGGAAGCTGTGCAACTTGCTTGTTGACGTGGAGGAGTGGGGCCAGGTAGTCATAGTCAACATGCTCACGCGCTACGCCAGGAAGCAGTTCGTTGATCCTAACGTGGGGGACTCTCTCGAAGAGCAATTGGAGGAGACTACTAAAGGCTTTTACGAGGACTCTGACGACGAAGACGAGACGAAGCATACTAAAGAGAAGAGGCAGCAGAAGCCCAAGATGGACCAGGATCACAGGTTACTTCTGAGAAGCGCTAAACCACTTCTCCAGAGTCGAAACGCGTCGGTGGTCATGTCTACTGCTCAACTTTACCACCATTGCGCCCCGAAAGCTGAAGTCCAGGTGGTTGCGAAGGCAATGATCCGCTTGCTCAGATCGCACAAGGAGGTTCAAGCCATCGTGTTGAATTGCATAGCTTCCATGACGAGTTCTCGCCACAGGAACAACATGTTCGAGCCTCATCTGAGGAACTTTTTTGTTCGCAGCTCTGACCCCACCCATATCAAGATTCTCAAGCTGGAGATCATTACCAACCTGGCCTCTCAAAGCAATATTGGTATCATATTGCGTGAGTTCCAGTCGTACATAACCAGTCAGGTAAGCTATTGAGAGGAAAATGGAAGGGTAGTGTGAAACCATGATCGTGCACACATTCTTTGCAGGACAAGGTGTGCATAGCGTCGACGATTCAAGCAATCGGTCGATGCGCCGCTTCTATTGACGAAGTCACTGACACTTGCTTGAACGGCCTGGTCCACCTGTTGTCCAACCGCGACCAGGCTGTCGTGGCTGAGTCTGTCGTGGTCATCAAGAAACTGCTGCAGACTCAGGCTGGAGATCACAGAGAGATAATCGTACACATGGCCAAGTTGGTAGACTCCATCTGCGTGCCTGCGGCAAGAGCGGCCATCCTTTGGGTGGTGGGCGAGTACTCAGGGAGGGTGCCTAAAGTGGCGCCAGACGTTCTCAGGAAGATGGCTAAGAACTTTGTCAATGAGGACACGCAGGTAAAATCACTGATCCTGAGAGCGAGCTTATATAACACTGCAGCATTGCCACAATCATTTCAGGTGAAGATGCAGACGTTGAACTTAGCAGTGAAGCTATATCTGACCAACCCGGAGCAGACTCGTCTGCTGGCTCAATACGTCCTCAACCTTGCCAAATATGACCAGAGCTACGACTTGCGCGACCGTGCTCGTCTCATCAAAGCTTTCATCTTTCCCACCTCCAGTGGCGAGATAAACGGGGAGCTCATGAAGCATGCCAAGACCGTATTCCTTGCTACCAAACCGGCCCCGATAATCGAGTCCAAATTCAAAGATCGTGAAGTGTTCCAGCTAGGGTCGCTGTCCCATTTCCTGAACGCTAGGGCGATTGGATACCAGGTATCAAAGTTTGTCAAATATGTCCGAGTGTGTGGCCCTTGCAGTTCTGCCGTATTCCATAGGACCTGCCTCAGTTTCCAGTGGAGGCTCCAGACCCATCAGTTAGAAATGTGGAACCTATCAGAGCGCCGAATCCTTGGGAGATGAAGAAACAGCAACCTCTTCATCAGGCCAGAGATAACGGCAACAGCAAGAGTGGGTTCCTCTCAGAGTCCAGGAGCGACGATTCCAGCTCAGGTAGTTCAGACAGCGACGAGAGCAGCAGCAGCAGCTCTGAGAGCGAAAGCGACAGCGAAGAGGAGGAGGAAGAAGATGAGGAAGTAGAGAAGAAAGTCAATGGCGAAAAAGAGGTAGAGAAGTCAGATGAATCGTCAGAGGGAACATCGACTTCTTCCTCTTCAGGATCCTCAGAGAGTGAAAGTTCAGGAGACGAAGAGAATGAAGCGAAACCCAAGGTTCCCAAGGTAACGTCATCGCAAAAGCAGAAGCAGCGGCAACAACAACGACAAGCAACAAAGCAAGAGCCCCGATCCAACCTGGACCTTCTGCTCGATTTTTCGGAAGATCCTCCCTCTCTGCAGACTCCCATGTTGACTCCTTCGCTTGGTGGTTTTCTCTCGCCAGCTTCCTCTGAATCGGGATCAGTTGCGGAGGCCATCAAGGACGCGACGACGCCGGCATTCGTTCCTACGAGAACTCAGGAGCTGCTGAATAAGATGACGTCAGGAGGTTTGCAGGTGCTCTACCGGTACACACGCTCTCCGCACATATATGCACCAGAGCTGTGCAGCATCGAGCTGACCCTGAACAATCTGGGCGACAGCGAACAGACGGAGGTGAAGGCGGGAGCGCGGCCCCTTCCCCCTGGCATGGCCTTAAGGGAGTTCCCTGCAGTGGCGTCGTTAGCTCCGGGTGCGTCACTCAACGTCAACATAGGAATCAATTTCAATGATACCACCCAGGCTGCCCAATTTGATTTGGTTGCATGTGGAAGGTGCCATCAGGTGAGCTAAAAAAAATTCGGGGGTTCGCATATTGATTCTCAAATTCATTACTTATCGTCCGTAGGTGAGCCTTAGTCCCAGCGTAGGCGAACTAGTTCGTGGTCTGCACATGCCTGCCAATGCCTTCACTGCCGAGCGCACCAAGCTAAAGGGCATGAACGAGACGAATGCGACTGTGACACTGCCGGCCGCCGCAGCGGATGAGGCGTCGGTGAGGAGGAAGGTGCTGGAAGTCGCTAACCTTACGCAAGTGCCGTCCGCTGGTGACGACGAAGACGGCAACGAGGGCAATCAGGCAGTTAGGTTGAAGTTCGCTGGGCGGACACTGGCCACTAGAGCTATGGTGCTGGTTACTGTGCGGCTGATGTCGACAAAGGCAGAAGTCATCATCAACTGCGAGAAGATTGTCGTAGCCGGCATATTGTGCAAGGAACTGAAAGCGCGGCTGGAAGAAGAGCCGACTTCCAAGTGATTTTTCGTTTTTCTACCGTACATGATGCCATGACAGACCGATCCGCTGAGGAATGCACACTTGCTGCCGAGCAATCATATGGAGCAGGCAAGGTGAAAGCAGAATCTTTTATAGAAATTAAAGCTATGATACCGGGCTACTACAAATGGGTGCTTTATGTTTCTCCTTGATGCAGCAGAAGAGTTTCGGTAAGATAACTTCCTGTGTTCCGCTGTGCTAAGAATTAGTGAATAGACCTATGATCCCTTGGTAAATAAGGGATGAGTCACAATTTTCCCGTGTGCGTGTAGCCAAACGGCCTCGGTGTCTTTTCTAGAGGACATTTTCAGGTTGACCTGCATAAGCCCATTTTTGTTGGTTGTCACGTTCACTCCGTGACAGACTCGTGAGACATGTTGCTGATCCTTCACCAGATCACCCTTTACTGGTTGGATGTGACACTGACTGCTGTAAGGTACAAGTGTTTCACTTTTCATTTATATTATGGTCAAGGTACAGTTCGGATGCAAAACTAATCGTTCACTTCTTGGCGGCAGCCAACGCGGCCGCCTGGGCGCCTTTCTTTGCCCTAACAATCTCCGCCAGGAACTTGTACCGCTTCATGCAATCTTTCTTGCTCCTGTTGGGAATACAGTTGGCTATTTTCTCCCACCGGTCCGTCCCCAAGCTCGATGGATAAGTCTTCAGCGCTTGTTCGAGGAGTTGCTGCTCGTCGCTTGTCCACGGACTGATGTTTAGCCCCTGTGCCTCGGCGGCGCTCTCCATGCGTGTGGAGGCCTCGCTTTCCACCTAGGAGACACAAGTTACAGTGTTCGTATGACCAGCACGGTACATTAATGGGAAAGTCCTGACCGTCAATCTGCAATCGTCACTTGCACTTGAGTCACGATGACGGAATTGAGTACTTGCCTAGCTAGGCAAGTCCACAACTGAGAACTTACCTTGACGTCGCGCTTCTTCTGCTTCTCCAGGTTCTCGTAGGCCTTCTTGTTCGCCTCCTCTTTCAGTACGTTGACGTGAAAGTCGCTTTGTTGAAGCTCTTTAGCCTTACCCAGCGTCTCCTTGGCCTTTCTCTGGATGTCGGGAGTGTTGGTATGCTGGTTGATGAAACTAGCAACCACCTCCCACCTCTGGTTGGTGCCTACAAAAAGGAGCAACAACGACGTGACGATAACACCAAAGATCGAGCTGTGACAAGACTTACCAGCGGGGAACAAATTGACTGCCTTGATCAAGAGTGACAATTCTTCGGTAGACCATGGAGGCCCCCCGCCGGAAGACTTCTCAGCCCCGGTGGAGCCTTTGCTCGTCTTCTCCACCATGGCCATCTTCTCCTTTTCGAGTCGGCCATTTGTGACTTCGACGGCATTCAAGAAGGCATCCCTTCCTATCGGTAGATGACAGAGGTTGCAGTACAGTGGACACTGCTCAATGCAGCAGATATTGCAAGTCTTAATTCATTTACTATTATTGTAGCAAGCACTTCAGTTGCTGTAAAGAACATTCGCAAAGAAAACCAACCCGGAAAAACAAACTCTAGGAATCCTATATGTAGGCTCTCCGTTTAATGTAGCACACCCGTTATTGTCACGAAATCCATAAGCCCGAGGCTGCTACATTAAGCGGTGACCACTGCATTCCTATCTCGACGAAGGAGACAAGGGACGAGACTCGAAGAGTGAAAGACGTACCTGACTCAGACAGTGCCTTGTTCAACCCATCAAGTTCTCCAGAGTCCAGAACCTCGCACAACTTGTCCACCTCAGCCATGTGAGCCACCTTCTCTTTCTCGTCAGCGGCAAAGAAGTCGCTGTCTTTGCATAACGTTCGCAGTAACTTGCGCTTGGTTTTCAACAGCTTCTTCTGGGCCTCCTTCTCCTTCTTCAGGACTTCAAGCTTGGCCCTTTCTTCGCTCTCTTTCCGTTCTCTTTCCAAACGCTCCCTTTCCTCAGCCTCGCGCCTCTGTCGGTCTTCCTCTTCCTTCCTGGCTCTGGCGGCATCTTGTCTGGCCTTCTTCTTGGCCAACTTCTCCTGCTTGTCCTTCTCCAAGAACTTGGCTATCCGGTGATCACAGCTGTAGGCGTTATCCACAAGCTTCCTGATCCTCTTCATCTCGTCCTTCTTCCGCTCGGCCCTCTCGATCTTATTGTTCTTTTCTATCCACCGCCTCTCTTCCCTGTCTGAGCCTCGTTCTTTGTCTTCCTCGTCGAGATAGGAATACTCTCTCCACGATTCGAAGTCGTACCAGAACTTGTAAAACCTGAACGAGAGAATGGTGTTGGTGACGTTAAAGCACATTAAAGGTTAAGCGAACTTGTTGCTGTGCCGACCTGTCTACTTTCTCCCTGGAAGAATTCTCATCCCCCAGTTGGGGAACTGGCTTCTTGACGGACCACCTGGAGTTTCGCTCGAAGACGGGCGCGAAGACTTTGAAGAAGTCCTCCCCGGCAGTCACACTCTTGGCGTCAGGTACGTCGTCGTCGAATGTAGGGTCCACCGAGTCGAAGGCCCTCCTTTTGATGGGATTGCTCAGTATCTCGGCGGCGGCGGTGATACAAGTGAAGTAGTCGTCGTCTTCTCGAAGATCTTCTCCGGCGGCGCGGCGCTTGTCCGGATGATGGCGCAGGACCTTGGAGCGATAGGCACGCTTGATCTGCTCGTCCGTGGCTGCAATCCTCAGCTTGGCTAGCCCCAACACCCGATAATGGTCCTGCTCTTTGCACTCCTTGGGGTTGAGACTGCGCAGGTACTCGATGTCGTCGTCGTCCTTGAATTCATCGCCGGACTGGGATTCCTCGGACGCGGACTCCGAATCGCTGTCGTCGCCTGAGGACGAGACAGCATCAAAATCTGCTTCTGGGTTAAGTTCACCTCATCTCACCAGTGGCAGAGAGAGTCCGGTGCGTTTGAAGGCGACTCCAGTGACACAGAAACCAGCGACCAACAGGTTCGACCTGAGCATGACGAGGTTTTTGAACTTGACATGGCGATCGGTAAAGACACGGTCACATAAGTGCAACAGTGGCAACGTGTATGAATATTCTTACCCTCAGGTCGGTGATGAAGTCCATGACAAAGGGGTACCCGTTGTGCCACAGCACCGTGTTCCGCGAACTGGACCTCTGCAAAGACCAAAGAGCGGGGAGCGTGCTGAGGAAGAAGCAGCTGACGGCAGCAAGTTTTGTGTATGACGGCGACCGGCGTCGTCACTACATAAGATTGGAATCAGACACAGCCAATGACGACGCGGTGACCAGGATGATGACAGTCATGCACGGGAAGTTAGACTTGCTCCATGGGACTTTTTGAATTTTGGTGGGCGTGATGATGGGCGACTTTCGATGGACGTGGCGAAAGAGCTTTGGCCGTCACCGCCTGCCGACCCCTCGTTGACGGCGTCGGTCCCTCCACTGCAACCAACGAAACCAAAATAGGTGCAAGATACTCAGCGTTCAGTAGCTAAGAGACATAAATTGAAATGAAATAACTTTCAGTCCTTGCCTCGGGAGAGCAAAAGTATACCGCAATCGCGTACCGCCACTCTCGTCGTCGCCCATGGGATCTCTGCGGCTCTGGTTGTCGGCCGCGACACCCCTGCCGTCGCCACGTGGCATCATGGCCCTAGATTGTCCCCGCAACGGGAACAAGAGCAAGAGCGAGAACAAGAGCTGGGAGCCAAAACGTTATTTGTTCACTCCTTCATCAGAGTTGGGAAGAAACTTCAGCCATTTATTAGCTTCTGGCATCTCCCTACCCCTCATGTCCTTGAACATGTTGGATTGTGCAGCAGTTTCATCGCCCACAGGATGATTGTTACAATGATTGTTTCTCCCACTGAGTGATTTCGCGCTCATTGAGGATAAAAAGCTCTGTAATCACGCAATCTCCGCACTGGAAGGCTCAGCAAAGTCCGTGTCTCGAATGATGCATATCAGTATTCAACATCGAGCTTTTCGTTTAATTTACTACGAGCAGGTGGTAAAGTTATCTATGCTGTATACTTTTATAATATGTAATGTAGAATATCTATCTTGTGTAAGTTATCTCAGGCCTCTCTGTCTTTGTTTCGTAGAGCTTTCCAGAATCGTACTTCTTTGCTTTTGCTATGCATGACGTCCAGCATTTGATGCAGCGCCAGCTGCTGGAGTGTTCAATCTGTAATCGTTCATTGAGACACTGACGGCGGGGAAAATGTGGTTTTTGGGGGGTGGAATAAACAAATTTGGCCACCGGTTTTGGTCAACTGCGTGGCAACCCTGAAAAGCCTCAGCTACAGCCTGATCTGCCTGAGCTGTCCTCTCTTCTTCCTTCTCCTCTCCGGCTTCTTCTTCACACTTCCCCTTGGCTGGCTTTGGTCTCAGGCGACGGCCCCTGCGACAGCGACAGCAGCGACGGCGGCAACAGCAGCAACGGCGACCGCGTCCCGTGCTCTCTGGCAGTGCAGCAACTGTGCTTGCCGCGACCGCGAGCTGAGAAAAACAGCGAGATCATCCTCTGGAGAGCGAGGACAAGGACAAGTTCACAGTGGTTCAGAAGAACCCCTTCAACTCGATTGCTCAGCAGCATGTCTTCTGGCAGTGGATCCGGCGCACCCGGCGGCGGCCCGGCCAAGATAGTCAAGGCGTCGATCTTGGCCCCCTCCAAGTTTGGAGGCACTGGCGTCCTAGGCGGCGGCAGCGAATCTGAGGTTGCGGCGCCCACAGTGCGGACTCCTTTTGGCGGACTGAAGCAGAGCAAACTCGCCAACTTATTAAGGTATGACTTTTGACTCCAGACTTTCGACATTTCGAAATTTCGAAATTTCGAATATTGGACAGTCATAGGAAATTTCAAGCAAGTGTTCAGCATTTTCTCACAGGACCCGAAGTAAAGTGATTCATTGCCAACTTTATTTGCACAAAAATCGCAACATGTTTGTCTTGATTCCACATCTCGTGGACTTTTTGCCTTGAATACTTTTCGGACAATAGTTTATAAACCAGAGAGGTTGACGGTGACAACGAGGACGTCAAGTTGGAAACAAAAGTCCTGCAGTGGTGAAAGATCTTTCTGCTTCTGAAGCGCTTACTATGCAGCATCGAACATAAGATATTCTGGATTAATTTTGTTCGAACATTGTTCGGATTTCCGAATATTCGAATAACCTCTTACAACATATTCTTGCTCGCTAGACCAAAAGAGGAGGACCGGGCTAGCAAGGAGACCGACAAGAAGGTGGAAACCGACGGCGATGACGAGTCCGGCAGATCTACCACTGCAGCGAGGACGTTTCTGCCCCTGACAAAGGGGCAGTCTGACGTGACGCCGGTGGACCCGCTGAGGCAGGAGAAACCGACCATCGCTTCGCTACCGTCGAAGCAGCCCACTGATGGACTCGCTCGAGGCACCTCTTTTCCCACCGCGAATGAAGGTGAGGATCAGGGCTGGGCAAGCATATGCAATTATGCATATGAAACATAATGAGTAAAAATTACTCATGATAACGTACATTTGATCCGCATTCGCTTATGTACCACTTAGTGCTATTGAAGGGTCCCCAGGCCCAAGTTGCTCTTCTTTCATCTTGTGCCCCCGGGACCCTAGCGGAGATTAGATGACCAAAAACAATCAGTGGTGCAGTCCAAATCACCTTTTTTCTCCACCAATTTTTGATGGATTTCAGAACTTTGCAGGTGCAATTCAGATAGGGTAGGTGAATTTCAGAGGTATCTAGTGTTTTTAAGATACCTTCTTTACTCCACAGTACTTACAAAAATACAGTGAAGGCATTTATAGTTGATCCGGCTGAAGGTCTCAGACGCAGAGACGTCTATATTTCACTTGCACTCTTCTGAAATTCGCCAGCAAAATTCTAAAAGCTATCCAAAAAATCTTGTGCATACAAAAGGTCTGCTGTTCTGACTCTCTTTCGATGATAATTATATTGTGCGAGTGTGCCCACTGGCCAGCTTTATTTCCTTGCTCCACATTAAGAGCCCATTTCAAGGATATTCCCTGCATAGTTTACAAGGTTTTGTAGATAGTTATTCCATATTAAGGCATGGTTTAATCGCACACTTGGTACGCTTTTTATTCCAGAAATCCCCACACCTAGTGATGGTTTCGTCTTTGGGGAGAATCTTTCCGACCGTGCAGCCAACTTTCGAGAGTCGCCGATTCTGTCTTCACCAGAGAAGGTGACCGAGCGGAAAGAAAACGGCGACGGCGGCAGCAAAGAGGCAACGGAAGAGTCTTCAGGGGCCGCTGTCACTGCTTCCTCAGCACCCACGTCTCCTGGTGCCCCGACGTCGACTGCCACAACCCATAAGAGCCTGAGCGAGGCTGCAGCTGAGTATTGTGAGTCGCTGGCACCTAAGCGGAAGTATGAGGATGTCAAGGTAGTCACTGGGGAGGAGGACGAAAGAAATGTGCTCCAGATCAACGCGCGGCTCCACGTGTTCGCAAACTCGAGTTGGCACGAGCGCGGCCGCGGCTGCCTGAGACTCAACGATGTCGGGCAAGGGAGTGGTGAATCGTCGCGGTTGGTCATGAGGACCGCAGGATCCCTCAGAGTGATCCTCAACACCCCGATCTTCGCTGGAATGACGCTGGAGGCTCCTACGGAAAAGACTGTGCAGCTGACAGGGTCAGATGATGGTAGTGTCAAAGTGTTCCTCGTGACAGCGGCTGCCAATGACGCAGCGGCGCTTTTTGCCGCTCTCTCTAAGCGGCGAGCAACCGCCAAGTCCAGAGAGGATAAGGAAAAAGAAGATGAAGCTTCAAAAGACGATGTGAAGAAGCAAAAGTTAGCGACTGATTAGCTTTTTGTATGGAAAACATAGGGAGAGTAAATGTGAGTTGTTTGACGAGAGACCTGCCTACGTTGCGAATGATAGTGGCAATTCATATGTACCTTGACTCCTGTAAAAGCTATTAAAAACTTTTAGGTGTTTCAAAGTTCTGCAAATGTGCATACTGTGCAGAGCAAGTTCTTAGTTGCTCTCTGTAGCTGAAGAGCAGCCATTTTCCTAACGTTGAAATAGTCGTGGTCAGTCTCAGACTATAATCAGGTGGTCAAGGGTTCTCATCACTTATGCGGCGTTCTTAGGAACTTGCTCTCTTTTCATGCATTGTGCCAGTCACAGTGGCTGTGTCCAGAAGTTGAATCGTGTGTAGTAACATTAGGGCTTATCGCTGATCCTTCAATCATGTCCAAGCTAAGAGCTGGCCGGCCAAACTTCGGCGCGGGATCATCAAAGAAAAGTAGTTCGTGTAAAACACAGTCTAAGTATAGATTTTATGAATTGCACATATAGTGAGTACTGAATAGTACATTTATTTTAGACTTGCCAGCGTAATCAAAATGAAGTTAACTGACGTCAACTCTTAATTCACTACTGACATTCCTGAAATCTCGCTGCTCACACCAAGTCGGTGAGCTCGATCCTGAACGTTTTCACTTTTTCCCCAGCACTTTTCCAGTTTGTTTTCTAAATGATTGCGATTGTTGCCACTTTGTTCTATTTCATAAAGTAGCTTGATTTGAGAACGATGTCGTCACTGAGAAGAAAGATTCATCTGCGATTCCTCATGAAGCAGAAGAATCTGAATACTGGTGGCCTTTAAAGTTTTGCGCTCTGGATGTGTAGCTATGATGTATGCAGGTAAGGCATCGTCTCCATGCGTGTAAGTCTGCTCACAAGACGTCCATTGTGTAGTCTCCTTCCATGTAAGTCGTTAGGTAAGTTCACCTAAAGACTTCTCTCTTATATTCCACGAAATTTCGGTCAGCAGCCAAACAATGCGCCACTTTTGAAATTTCACGTTAATTTGAGATTTGACTGTAAAGTTACAGGTGAAGTAAAGAGCAAAGCAGGTGACGCCCACGGTGAGGAGGAGAAAAGTCATTAAGAGGAAGTGAGAAAATGAGAGCGTCTTAGAGATGTTACCTGGATGTTAATGGCTTTTTCGTCGCATTTTCCAAGCTGCCACTCCACTTATGATAGGTACAAAGAGAACAGGTGATAAATTGACGAGTTCGTCGGAGTGTGACAGAGAAGAGGCTGCCAGAAAGACGAGTTCGGTCATAGTTCATTTCCTTGGAGTAACAAGAATGCATCCACCAAGTGTGTTGTGCACCTCCATGCACGTCTCAGCACATGAGTTATGCACTTCCTACTCTGTCCCTACGTAGAGAACACGCACGCGAACGTCTTTGTGCGTGTCCTCCTCAAGCTCTGCTCCGAGGCTGTCCAATATTTCAGTAGCAGAAACGATCGCATCTTGGACGGGCGCATCGTCCAGGGCGTCCGCGGCCTCCTGCGAGGTAAAGAATGTCTCGACATGTGCGATCTGATGGAGCATTAAGGGTCGGAAGAGAGAAAGAAGAAGAAGAAATCCCCCATCCCGCCATGGGCGGCCCTCACGCGCTTGTGCGTGAGCACGAGCCTCTACAGACCGCTCGAGAGCCACGCCGACGCCACCGCCTGCGCTACCTCGCCCATCCCATCTCTCTCGGGTGGGCTTAAGTAGACAGGATTCTGGTAGCGTAGGAGATGCGCATAACTGAGAAGAGACCAGCTCCGCTTGGGCCGGCGGACGAGCGCGCGAGCGGCTATGCCAGCGCCTGCGCCTCCAACAGCACGATCGCCAGCGCCAGCTAAATCTCTCTTCTTTCTTTCTCTCTCTCTGTGCCTGCAGTCGCACTCCTTTGGCACGGTGTCGGGCGTCCGCCCTTTTCCGCCGGTTCCGCCCGAGGTCGCTGTTTTGGGGCCGCCGGCTGGTCTACACATGTAAGTCAACAACGAGGTGGCAACTCAAACAAGAGCGAGCGACGCCCGAGAGAGGAGCGGAGAGAGAGAGCGGGACCACAGTGAGACCAAAATAATGCCCGAGGATGGCCAGGGTGCGCCTCCTGCCCCTCGTGGCCGCCCTCCTGCTCTTCGTCCGGACCCTTGCGGACACCGTGCGAACGTTTCCCGCCCCCTCCCCGCCCCTCGCGAGATTCGTCTACTCCCCGGACACAGACTCGATTTTCGTGGCCGGGACGAACGTGCTGATGGAACTCCGCACGTCAGACCTGTCCACAGCCGCTCGTGTGGAAACGGGGCCGAGGCTGGACTCGCCCGCCTGCCACGCCAGTGGGTGCTCCTCGGCCGACGGAAACGCATCGCGTACCCTTACAGACAACGTGAACAAGGCCTTGGTCTTGGACAGGTCGACAGGCGTCGTCGTTGCATGCGGATCGCTCTTCCAGGGCTCGTGCCAAAAGTTCTCGGCCGGCGACCTTAGCTCCGGCGGAGAGTGGCTGAGCCAGCCTGTGGCGGCTAACGACGCAGAGTCCTCTACCTTCGCCTTCATCGGGCCGCAGCGGTACAACCGATGGGGTCATGGCGACGTGCTCTACGTGGGTACCACTTTTACCCACGCCGGCGACTACAGACACGACGTTCCAGCCCTCTCTTCCCGCAACCTGAACGACTTGAGCTTTGCCGAGTACTCTTTCTCCAAGCAGTCACTGCTACGAATCGACGTCAAGTACCGCGACCGCTTCCTCGTTGATTATGTGTTCGGATTCAATTCCACCGAGCACGTTTACTTCGTGGTGGTACAGAAGAAGTCGCATGTGGCCGGAGACGAGGAGAAAGGCTACATCACGCGTCTCGCCAGAGCGTGCATCACAGACCCTAACTTTGACACTTATGCCGAAGTGACTATACAGTGTGGTGATAATGCAGATCATGTGGCCAAGGCAGCCACGATATTTGACCCTAATGTTGAGCCCAACAGCTCTGCTGGCGAACCCGTACTGTTCGCCGCCTTCTCCTCCAGAGACGAGTCCGATAGCTCCCCTTCTTTGGTGTGCTCGTATCCGTTGTCCAAGATCGAGCGTCTTTTCGAGGAGAATATCCACCACTGCTTCAATGGGTCCATGACCAGCAGAAACCTCGATTATGTGTCGGGTCCCATACTAGAGGGAAAGTGCCCGGACAATGGCCGTGACCGCGCTGGCAACATTGTCGACTTCTGTTACGTGGGCATCAAGCTGTCTGGTCGGCATCCAATCCAGGGGTTCCCCTTTTGGCAGTCTGATGACCACGTCTTGACACTGGACGCCAGCGGCTACTCTGGAAAAGTTGTGATCATTGCGGGTACACAAGGAGGAAGAGTAATACTGGCAGAAGCTACTGACGAGGAAAAAGTAGCTGAGCCGTTCAGGTCACTGGAGACGAGGTCACCAGTTCTGCAGGTGAGAAAGAACTTGAATTACTCCCTCGAGTGTTTATAAATTGATATGAGTATAAACGTGTTATTTTCTAATATTTTTGTTTTTAGGTCATGGGTCTAAAGAATGAAGTGTTCTACCTCGGTCGAGATAGAGTAGGTAAGATTCCGACGGGGTTATGCGGCGACAGTAAGACGTGCCCGGATTGCGCCGCTACCAAGAACCCCTACTGCCAATGGTGTGCCAAGAGAGGCGCTTGCGTCTTGAGAGACAATTGCGCAAGTGGCGCAAGCGATGGCGGCCTCGTCGCCGTTCAAACATGCATTCAGATTGAAGAAATCATCCCCTCGGAGCTGACCGTCGGCGCAGTCATCGGATCCCAGAACTTATTATTTCGCTTGTCCGGCTTGCAATTGTCATCGCCAGCTGAATTCGACTGCTCCTTCGATGGCGGTGCCGTGGTCACTCCTGGGAGGTTGTCCTCAGGAGGCAATGGTGTCCTGTGCGCCACACCGTCCTCCAGCGACTTCGCCGATCTCTACAACGTAACCGTGGCGATCTCTTTTACTGGGGAGAACGGTACGCTTGCAACTGCCACGTTGCCTGTCGTCAACTGCGGAAAGTCTTCCGGAGCCTCATGCAACGAGTGTCTGACGGCTTCCTCGTCTTGTCGCTGGTGTCATTCAGATCGCAGTTGCCGACATCAAGACGATGTGATTGGATGCCGCGGGGGTGTCGACGAGGCCTGTCCAGCGATCGTCAGCAGAGGAAGAGAAATCGCAATCCCCAATGACTACCCGAGTCAGCTCTCTCTGGACTTCGTCAATCTGCCTGAGCGTCTGTCCTTGGATGGACGACTTTTCTGCATGGTCTCCCTGGAAGGCGCTAAAATGAAGATCCCTGCGCACGCCAAAGGCTCGAGAGTCACCTGCGAGAGGAGAGGCTACAGCTACCTGGCGGAGGTGGCGGAGCTCAAGGCGACCGTGGCTGTTGTCACGGAGTCCGAAATAGCCCTTGATGCCACAAACTTCACGCTGTTCAAGTGCTCCGTCCTTGGCACGTACCGCGGAATAGCAGACTGCTCATTGTGCCTCGCCAAAAGCAGAGAACGGGGATGCGGCTGGTGCGAGAACAGCCGCTGCGAATTCGCCGCACAGTGTCCTGATGGCAATCCAAGGAGGCCACAGCGCTGTCCCAAGCCTGAGATCTACTTCGTCTCGCCCACCAAGGGACCTATCGAAGGAGGCACAAAGATCATGCTCGACGGCATCAACCTTCCATCAGAAGCAGGGGCCGTTCGCGTGCGCGTCGGAGGCCGTGATTGCCGGAAGACTACAATCTCCAGCAGCGACGACGATGGCGGCCTCGTTTGCCTCACGCCACCGTCCCGCCGAGCCCAGAACGCAACCATCGAGATAGAAACCGAAGAAGGAGTATCTCGAGCTGCCGTCGGGTTTACATATGCGGAATTTGCTGTGAGTGGTGCTCGACCGCGCATTGGGCCAGCATCTGGAGGGATCTCTCTTACTGTGGAGGGATCGAACCTAGACATCGGAGCCGCCCATGAGGTCTTCCTAGACGACGTCCCCTGTCGCATCCACAACCTCTCCCGCTCGAGCACCCATCTGGTGTGTCACCTCGGCGGAGTGTCATCGCCAAGAGCCACGTCGTCCCTGACAGTACGCATAGACGGCGCCAGTCGGCGCGTGACTCCCTTCTCCTTCACCTTTGCGCCGGACCCAATTGTTCTCTCTGTGAAGCCGCTGCAGTCGTATGCCAGCGGAGGCCGCGCAATAGCCTTTCATGGAAAGTATTTCAGCACCCTGGACGAGTGTGCCCTCTTAGTCTACGTCTCCGGCGACCAAACACTGGAGTCACGGTGCTCCATCCAGAGCGATCGCCTGGTCGAGTGTCCTACACCTGCCCTGCCAAAGGGGACCTCGCCCGGAGTCTATGCAGTGGGTCTGCGCGCCGCAAATGTGTCTTCACTTCTGCACCTTGCGTCTAACTTCCCACGGGTTTCTTCTGATCTGGAATACTTTGCCGACCCTGTGTACTACAATGTGTCGGAGGGATACACCATTTATGATGATGAGGTGCTGGTGATCGAGGGTCAGAACCTGGCAGTGGCCAACGATGTGCATGATGTAACGGTAAGCATCGGAAGGAGACCCTGCAACGTCACATCCATTACCAATAGCCAGCTGCTGTGCGTGCCTCCATCCGATGGACCTTGGGGGGACGACGGAGACGATAATGCAGAACCCACACTCGTCGTCTCTCCCAGCAGAAGTCTCCGATTCTATCTGGGTCAGGTCAAGGTTAATCCTGGCCCTGGAGATGATGTCTCACCTGAGGTAATCGGTGCCGTTGGTGCAGCCGCAGTCGTACTCATCTTTTTGGCCGTCGTGGTGCTAGTTGTGTTGAAGCACAAGTCGTCAGAAGTGGAACGCGAGTACAAGCGTATCCAGATTCAGATGGATTTGCTTGAGCACAACGTGCGCTCTGAGTGCAAGCAGGCATTTGCTGAACTCCAGACTGATGTGACGGACCTCACTATGGAGCTGGAGGCTACTAACAGCGCCGGCAGTGGTGGTGCAACCGGCTCCAAGTTTCCCATCTATAAGCGCAAGACTTTTCTCGTAAATGTGTTCTTTCCCGGAGTTCATGACCATCCAGTTATTCTGCCTGAATTTGAGATGTGGCCTGGAGGAGGTGGAGGAACCAGCGGCCGTGGCAGCTCCAGCTTGAAGCAGGTGGAAGAACTGTTGCTGAACAAAGGATTCCTGCTGATGCTCATTGAGACTCTCGAGTACCACGCTGGCTTATGTGCTCGGGAGAAGATTAACTTTGCATCTCTGCTCTCGGTGATACTGGCAACCAGGATGGAATACTTCTCGGATGTGCTCAAGACTCTGCTGGGTGGTTTCTGCCAACTTGCTGCAGCATCTCGCCATCCAGACTCCTTCTTTCGTCGGAGTGAGACTATCGTGGAGAAGCTGCTCACTAACTGGTTGGCCATCTGCCTTTACGACTACGTAGAGAAGGAGGTGGGGCCTCCTCTGTTTGTGCTATGTCGCGCCATCAAGTGCCAGGTAGAAAAGGGCCCAGTGGATGCCGTGACCCACGAGGCGCGCTACTCCTTGTCAGAGTCGGAATTGTTGAGGCAGCCTTGCGGAGACCATTCGCCAGTCCTGTGCCTAGTCAGACAGGAAGAATTAGAAGAAGTATACGAGGTGCGCGCTCTCGACATCGATTCCGTCACCCAGGTGAAGGCCAAGATTCTCGATGCCATGTACAAGAACACTCCATTTTCCTTAAGGCCTCGGGCCGATGAGGTTGACCTGGAGTGGCAATGTGGTCAAGATGCTCATGTGGTGCTGCAGGATATGGACCTGACAGCCGAGGAGATGCCAGGGGGCGGAAAGAAGATTAACACTCTGAGGCATTACGGCATCAGAAACAAGGCAGTGGTCTCGCTCATCCCGAAGCAGTTCCAGCACAAGCCGGACGAAACTTTGCGCAAGGACTTCAAGCTCTACCACCTTCAGCAGGCGCTGCCCACCAATCAGCAGCAGTCGAAGTCCAAGAAAAGCAGGAGCACTTGCAGTAATCATACTGATAGTCGCAAAGGCATCCCCGAGGTTTTCCTCACGCGTCTTTTGGCCACCAAGGGCACGCTGAAGAAGTTCATTGACGACTTCGTGCTGAGGCTCACAAGAGTGGAGGGCCGCTTTCCGTGCTGTCTCAAGTGGCTCTTTGATATCTTCGACGAAGCTGCATCGTCGCGCAACAACTACGCACAGTCCGTTGAGGTGGCGCAGGCCTGGAAGTTCAACAGTGTGCACCAGGGTCTGTGGGCCAGCTTGCTGCGAAACCCAGACCTCGTCTACGACGTGGAGAAGTCACCGGCGGTTGAGAACAACTTGGCAGTGGTAGCGCAGATACTATTAGCCGCTTGCCCGGGCTCCAATGCGGCCACAATCGGCCGTGAGGCACCGTATCACCAGCTGCTCTTCGCTAAAGAGATAGCCGATTATCGGTCGCGCGCCGTCGAGTTCTACACGGCCGTCCGGAGGCTGCCCAGATTAACTGAGTTCGAGTTCGACTGCTACATGAGTCAACTGTCTGCAGAGCACTCGTCGGGAGACAACCGTTTCAACGCGGCCGCGGCTCTAGAAGAGACAGCGCTGTACGTGCGCGCACACGCGGACCGACTGGCCGTGGTCACCAACAGTTGTGATAATAGGTCTGCTACCAATGGCAGATTACCGAACGGAGGGGGGAATGGGATGGTGGCACATGCTTAATAGATCTAATGGAATTGTCTGTCTTAATATACGTATTATTCTGAATCTGCAGCCACTGCAGATTCTCCTTGTATCTCGTCATCACGCCGTAATTATCGATACCCTTCAATAGTGTGGTACTTGACTGCATCACCAAGCACTTGGTCGAACCGGACGGGAGTCTTGCGCGCATAGCATTGGACAACAGTTATTCATAGCATCGTTACAGCATAGATCAGGAATTTATAGCGTGTTGACAAGGACAAAAGTGAATTATGCCACGAGCTTTCCTTGAGTTTCAGGAAGATCATTAAAGATGCTATCGACTTCTCCAGCCTTCTACCACGGAAGAGATTGTACTGTCGCCTTGACATTTGGCCTTTTCGAAAAAGTTCAGAGATTTCATTGACACTGCAGAACATAACATTCGTCCACCTCAAGTACTCACACCTGCCGGAGATTCCTCGCAAACGTCTTGTGGCACTCCGGACACAAACTGGTGATGGCCAGGAAGCTTTTGCCCTCGGATCCGACTGGTGTCTACTTAACCCTGACTAAAGCGCAACAAATTCTCACTACCGCAAGATGGCAGCCAACTTCTTACTTTGTTCATTCATTTACTTAACATATTTTTTTCTGTTAGCAGGTGCACCAGCCAAGATGGTTGCTGCTAGGTCGGGCAGCCCAGACAGAACTTGGCCGAAAGGGCCGAAAAGTATAAAGGCTTCTAACAGAAGTATGAACATTTAAAACTCATTTTCTTTCTTCCACGACACTTTTTGTGTGATAGATAATCATCATAACAAGTTAACATTTAATCACTTTCTTTTATACATGTGCTACGTAGCAATGAAGGTGCTGGCATATTTGCTGTGGTGCCATCGATCTTTAGATTGTCGTCATCCACTTCGGCTGCTCTTAAACATCCTCTGGTTGAGGCTCCACCGATACCAGTCTCTCCATTGCCAGGCGAAATGGCACAAGCGGGGATCCCTCTCGGCCAACCTTGATCTTGCTCTTCTTCGTATTCTTTGACAGTGGCGGTTCATCCCCCCCGGCCAAAAAGGCCAGCCCGAGTTGTGGCCCGGCAACAGCTGTGACTTTGGTTACATGGGGGCCCCATTCGAGCCTCCAGCAGTGAGAACATCAACGACGACGACGTCGCTTGCTCCAGCAGATCACTGTACACTGAGATAGGAACTTAATGCTTGTGCCCATGCAGCCATTGCCCATGGTTATTCTATGACAATAGGAAAGAAATGTATTTCAGTATAGTTTGGCAGTCTTGTACCAGGTTGAGAGTGCCAGAGGGCGTGTGGGCCATCCCTGGGGATGAAAAGCTACTGTAGTGGTATAAAAGTCATCAGAGCGTTGACTTCCAAGAGGACAAAAAAGTCAGGATTAAGTAAAGGAACTTTTTGCTGCTAACAATTGGAGGTGACTGCTGTACTACTTACCAACTAGTCATATGTTCCACACAAAGTACGAGTTCCCCTGGCATGGATCAAGAAACGCACTAAGACATGTTAGGCACTACTGTACTTTGCTGCAGTTCTAAGCTTTTCCATTTGAGTGAGTTCATACAAAAACTTCTCCTTATCTGTCAGGTAGTGGAAACCGAATGACAGTTATTGTCCTGTCCATCACACTATATTATTTCATATTCTGCTGTTCAGACTTGAATGCCCAAATATATCACCTCATATAATAGGACCACTTGCATTAAATCATCCAAATTTGAACGGCTGAAATGAAGTTTTGCGATGCGATGCGATTTTATTGGATGCCAGCCACCCTCGTGCAAAAGGATGATTGTTGATATTGGGACACACATGACATGGAGAAAAAAGATGAAACGATGATGGAACAGTTCAGCGGAGTCATAGATGAGGTACACGGCTTGTAGTGACACCTTCCGGCAGGAGCTAAACTATCACTATATGCTGACTCCACTGTTGTAACTATATCCTACGAACGTATTCAGACCGCCTTTTTTTCATCTAAGTCTGCGAGTGACGACAGCCAAGGGACTGTACTTTCCTCTCCTCTTCATGTCTTAAGGGGCTTGTGAAGAGAAAAGTACTCAGTCAGTACCAATCTAGAAATCGATAGATGGAATGTGGCTTTTTTCACAGAATGCCTGTACCACTGCACATGTAACATTGGCCTGGAGTCAGTGAGCAAATTTAGTACTTTTAATTTGCCTCAGTTTCTCTCGCTTTATCATAGAGAGTGTGTTTAAAAAAAGAAGAAGCATGACTGTCACGCAAAAATGTCACAAGTTCCTTGAAGTGACCCAAGTGTGCCAGTGGAACTTCGTCACTTGTCCACGTATCAAGTCCACGTACAGCTGTGCAGAGTTAGAAAATCTCGCCCCCACCAACGTTGTGCGTCTGTTGCTCACTAGATTGTGTTTGCGGTATGCAAAAAGGAAGCATATCCGCAAACGGAAGTCATGCAGACCGCTCTGTAACCTTGCCAATGAACAGTATCGCGATATTTGCACAATGTGGGAAATCGCTCTAGTCGTTCTCCCTTCTAATAAATGGTTTAGCTCTTGCTGCGGCTCTCCAAGAGCCCGCAGGCTGAAGGTGGAATCATGTGCCACTAACTGGCACTGGATCAGCTTTTTAGACAATAGCTCGCACTATAATCCTGTGCGAAAAGACGAAGACTCTGTTCGTTTATACATCCTTCTGATGCAGCAATGAGATGAGTTGCTCGGCAGAAAAGAAACCAGCCTCCAACTGACTCGGGCATCGGATCAATCCTTATCTACAATTGCATGTGTTTTAAAAGCTGCTGCCAATGGGGGAAAATTATGTTGCATCGTGCTAGCGGCGCCATCTTGTTTCAAATTGGTAAGTGTCTTCTGGCGAGGACCCCCTGCAATTAGGCGCTCTGACGGATTCTTTGATGGCGAGATGCGGGATCCTGCTGGTGGACGATTTTATCAGGGCTTCTGTCTGACTCTCGCTCTCGCCATCCTACCCTTCTTCCCTGTACGGTTCTTTCTCCTCCCCCCCCAAACTTACCCTACCCGCGCTTTTATCTG
>JAAUXU010049421.1_pt1 | contig 30290 bp, 24 predicted proteins | sample 7278151 | NCBI WGS metagenome assembly JAAUXU01 (sample SAMN14350113, study PRJNA611818) | marine sediment metagenome | isolation source: surface marine sediment (1.8m) | place: French Polynesia: Moorea | collected 2018-08 | reverse complement strand
GCTGCCTATCTGGGTGGAGATCCTTGGAAAGATTCAGGGTTGGAGTATTTCTGGGGCACGCACGCACACACACACACACACACACACACACACACACACCCTTATGACTCTGCCACCACCCACCTGCTGCCGTGTCAGCAAGTCCCTTTTTGGGGGCGTGCATAAGTATTCGAACACTTTTTCCTGCTGCTGTAACTATCTTAATATTGCTGCTACATGAACTGTATTTACATCATTGAAAAGCTTGAAGTTTCAGCAGTTGAACTTATTAAATTCATTTTCAAAGAAATTGCACGTAAAAGACAGTGCTGACCATTTTGTCAATGCAGTTTACTTGTCTACTGTACTAAATAGAATCATGCAAAGCTCCATTAATATTGAAGCTGCACAAACTATATTTACATCATTGAAAAGCTTGAAGACTTTGCAGTTGAACTTTTCACTTTACTTTGGATGAAATTGCATATTAAAGGCAGCACTGGCAATTAAGCAAAAAAATTACTACATACGCTCACTTCTCCACTACAGATCTGGTGTTCAAATACTTTTGGAGGCAAGTGTAGATGGAGCGTGCTCTGTCCACCTGTGTCGCCTGTCACTGCTGCTGCCGAGCGTCTCTTGCTCGTCGTTTGTCCGCCATTATGCTCTTGTGCACGAACGTGATGTTTTTGGCCTGTTGCATGTCCATGGAGGGGTCGGGGGGCGCCGTCTTTGGCATGGGGCACTGGAGGGTGGGTGGCCACATCCACAGAAAGTTTCAACCACTGTCATCATGGAAAAGTGGTCGAAAACATCAAAATTCGATCACGACTGGCACGGTGCTCTTGTCAACTCATGCCACTTTGAGTGCTGTAGCATCACAATGAGCACTTGAAACTCAATGTAGATATACTTTTGAGACCGCCATTTTAAGTTGAATTCACATTAGTGCATGCAGCATAATTATACCAGACTTTTAAGTGGTTGCCGCAATTGAAGACTAGAAGGGCAGCAAGCATTATAATTACAACCTTTTTCTAAAAGTATCTTAGAGTTATTTCTGTCAGAGTGTTCATCTCGATGTGCTACCAGTACTTTCCAGACTGACTATTTGCAGAAGGAAGATCGACACAAAGCGGAAAATTGGTCATGCTATCATGACTTTGGTTATAACTGCATTTAGCTATGAAGTAATATAATGATAAGGATAATGAAATAATGTCTTGTTATGCCAGGTGCAACCCGCCGGCTCCCACCTCGTACTTGCCACGCAGCCCGTCCAGCATCCTGTCCGGTCTCACCGAGCTGCACTGCAGCAGCGCTGATCGCGCCGGTCACTATCTCGACTCTGCCCTGACCTTCAGGAAGTGCCAGCCGAACTACAAGGACTCCTTGCAAACTCTGGGCACCCCGACGGTCAGACCGGGCAAGGAGGACTCCACGACCAAGGACTCGCACCTCATCTTCACCTTGCACATCTACCGTCACGCTGGCAGCTCGCGCATCCACATCATCGACTTTGGCGGCTTCGAGCGCACCAAGACGGCCTCAGGCAGCATGACCTTGTCGGCTCTCGGCCACCTCTTGCTCTCCACGTTAGGAGGTCAGCAAAGGCCAGGACCGGCGAACAACAAGGAAGAGAAGAGCTCAGTCACCAAAGCAGTCCGGGAGTGCATGGGCTCCACACACTGTCAGGCGGTCATGTTAGCCCACGTCTCTCCCGCCCCCAGCCACTTCTCCGAGACCCTCCACACCACCCAGTTTGCCTCAAGGCTCCACCGCATGAGGCGCAGGAAGATCTTCAAGAGTGCTAACTGCTCGGGCGGAGGGGAGGCCAGTAAAAACGGATCCGGAGGATCCTCGGATGAAACCCGGAGGAGAATGCGGATCGATCATCTCAGCTCCACCACGGACCCGTCCTCCAGCGAACAGTCCTGCGACACAGTCATCTACGTAGGCAACAGCAGGGGCGCGGGTGACGAGACAGACGCGGAACACCCTCCAGTGTTCCTTCCCAGCCTGAACAGCGACGACGGCCGTGGGGTCATGTCCAGGGCCCTCAGGGGCACCGGGGAGGGGGGCGCTACCAATTCCTCTGGAGGTAGCAGGGGCAGCACTCTGGAGAGGAGGAAGAACAGCAAGAAAAGGCTTTCTTCTGCGTCAAAGTCTCCCGTTGGGACGATACTGAAGTGAGTGTTGGAACCAATATGTAAGTTGAGCTAAAGCAAACCAATGTAATCTCAACTGGGCAATTTCAGGCACCGAAGTAGGCCTGGAAGTGTTGGGTCGACGCCGACGAGGGCCTCTTTTGGCGGTGTCAACTCTGCCAGAGAAGGTTGTCCGCTCACGACGACCACGACGAGGAGGCACACGCAGCAGCAGCTGATGCTGGGCCTTTCGCGCGGAGGCAGCCTGCCAAGGGCCCCCAAGGGCAAGATGCCTCTTCACGGTAGGGTGGCTGGACACAGACAAGGCGGAGGTGGTGTCAGCGGAGGCAGCAGTGGCGCAGACTCTGTTGGCAGTGTGGGAGAACTATGGGTAGATCAGCCCCAAGTCCTGAAGGTAATTTTGTAACGGACTAGGCATGAATTTTGATACATTTTGACCTTGGCCGATCAATCGAGTCAGAGGTTTGCCAATCTTAGAAAAGACTGATGACGAATTTGTGACTTAAGCTTGCAAACTCATGTTGAATCAAGCATTTTTTCAAAAAAAAATCCGAAACTACGGAGAACTTTTCAAGGTTGCCACAAAAAATTGATAATTGTTTCCCTCTTTACAAACTTACTTGGTGTATTCAAGCCCTCTTTTGAGCAGTGTGTAACCTCATGGCAACACTTTGTTTCAGGGGTGAGAAACTAATGCAGAGGACTGGCCTCCTTTGGATCTGATTAAAGACCTTGATCTGAGCCGACTCACCCCCCCCCCCAAAGCCAAGAAATTTATCGGAATTGAGTCTGACTCGACCCTGATCCAAGATTATTCTATCCGATCCAAGTGTGTATGTAGAAAGTGCCGTACTTAAGCAGTATGTAGAGAAAGCAGTAACGTTAATCGGAACTAAGCACATCTACCACGATTAGGCTCAATCCCATGAGGCCACACAACTCCTCCGCCAAATTGGCGAGCACTTCGGAGGCAGCAAGGGCGGCAGCGTCGACACCAACGCCTACAACGAGCCCAGCTGCTACGGATACATGGACGACCACAAAAAGAGCATGATACAGCGCTGGGTTGAGTCCCAGATCATCATCAACAGCCACAGGAAGAGCCACAACGGCAGCGGCGGCGAGAACAAGAAGATGGTGCCCGTGAAAGCACCTCCGGAGATCTCGGTGGCCACCGACCGTGACCAGACGATGCCGGAACCCTTCGCCTGGCTCAAGGACGGTGCCAAGCCCAACGACGGCGACGAGAGCAGCTGCTGCAAGGTGTTGACACAGTTCAAGACAGCCGAGAGCAGCGATGACAGCTTGTCAGACCAACAGCCTCAGCAGCCTCAGCCGCAGCCGCAGCAACAACAGCAGCAAGTAGTCTGTGTGGTCGCGGACGTCCATCCCGACAATAACGAGGGCAACGACGACGAAGACTCCGCCGCCTCCCCCGTGCCTCCCAGCCCCGCGGTGAGCTCGGTGTCGCCGCCAGAGGTCGACCACCTGAAGGAGGAGGAGGAGGAGGAGGAGACGGAGACTCAGGAGAAGGCAGAAGACCTGAGCTCTTCTTCTCCGTCGGCCAAAAAGAGCAAAGCTGTGACTTTGGCCCCCGAAAATTGTGCTGCTCTATCAGATCTCCAGCACTCCTTGACCCCTGACAAGAAAAAGAGCAAGTTTTCGCCCGACAAAAAGGGGGAAAAGGGGATCACCGCTCTTCCAGGCGAACAGAGCGGAAGAAGACAAAGTTTGGACGGCAGCGATGGTGAGTTTGATGAGATTTGTTCGTCGTTTGGCGGTTAAGGAAAGTAAAGTAGGGAAGGGAGGAAGGGAAAGCAGGAGGGGAACAACCCTTATTTGGACTGGCATAGTGGACAGGGTGTCCTCCAAAAGTTGCTCAGTTGTGGCCCTTAGACTGCTCGGCATTATAGTGGTTGTACGTGGGCTCGATCACGAAATCCCACCATTGGTGAAATGACTGCTTTTGCTTTTCCTGAGTTTCTGTGGATTCCTCGGGGTTTTCCTGGGTTCACCGGGTGTTGTACCCTGTTGGCCTTCGTGAATGCCTTCGTATTGGACTGATCCCGAAGTCTTGCCTACCCCACACTAACCCACCCACCCCCCGTGTTTCTCCATACTTTGCAAAAAAAAAAAAGAATTACTGGAGTACACGCAGGGAAAGAGAAATGACTGGGGTCCAAAAGTTGCCACACCTCTGGGACACCCTGTATGAGGGACGTCGGCACACAGAACACGCAACTTTTCCAACAACATTCAGTGTGTGAAACCGCTAAACCGTCAACACTCAGTGTTTTCAAAAAAAGAAAAAACTCGAGTTCCGAACATTCGGTACAATGGCATTTTCGCGAGTTGTTGACCACAAAATCGGTCAGGTTCTAAACTTTTTTTCTCCCTTAAGCCTCATTTAGCATAACTGGCCACAATTCGCAGCAAACAATCAGCATTGAGAATTGAAAACAACGTCCCAGCATGAAAAATCGAATTTCTCGGTTTCAATCCGACTGGAATCCCTATTAACGTTGCACAAGGCAAGTAAGCACTTCGATCTAGGAAGTGTCTGATATGACTGGCGATTGTGCAGTCTGACGGGAGCTTTAGGAGGTCATTGGCCATGATAACAAGTCTTTTTTTATCCGCTTCACTGCCAGAGACACTCGAATCAAATCGACCGTGTGTCTGTCCTAGTTGCATAGATAGAGTAAGCCAAAACATGTTTTCCCCCAAAGTTTCAACCGATCAGCTTCGTTATGGCTCTGACCCTCTTGAGGAGACTCGCGAAGTCATGCTTGCGGACCCGCGAAAAACTTGATTGGCTTTTTTTCCGCTCTCTCACCTAGTTAGAGGTCAGAAAATTGAGGTGAAAACAAGACAACTGCGTAGATCCAGCAAGGGTTGAAAAGTCGCAAGCGAAAAGGTTGGCAAATCGTGAGTAGGCATGAAGTTGAGGCCCTAAATCGCCATTTACTACAGCAGCAATTGTCTCCCTCAAATGGCGAGGAAGAGCGCAGACTAGGGCCGGCCGGTGTGGGTGGCAACTGGACTGTGTGGGTGGCAAATGAAGGGGTAGAAGCAACGGGGTCATTTAGCTCTTGGGCCCCCTGCTCAAACAGCCCTGAGCCTGCCTATTTTTCTTCTTTTACGCACATTCCAACTCTGTCGTTTGCATTTTTGTCTTAATTGGGTACAGCCAAGTATGAGCTGTGCATGGGAGCTGAGACACGGACGAAATTGCCCTGCGAATTCGGGTTAATGGCGAGCCTATTTCGCCAGACGAATATTTCAGGGAGAGGTGCAAAAAAACGCTTGGTCCACTGCAAAAATCCAATGCATTCGAATGTGTTAGGGATGTGTCGGCTCGAACGAGCCAAGGGGTGGACCTGGAAGCTTCTGAAATCCATCCGCCACCGCTGGGAAGCACAACCTCACCTCTGAGGGTGGATGTTGGTCTTGGTGGGTATGAATCAGCGATGGGATGATCAGTGATCGCAGTGGGATCTGGATCACAAAGGGTCGATTGGAATAAATTTCTCTGCTATTACATTCGGGCCAGATTAAGGATTCAATACAGTCAGATGGGGTTGAGTCCTTTATTTCTGGGAAGAAGCCATTAAAACAAAGTGTTGCCATAAAGTTTAGAAACTGCTTGCAAAAAAGGGCATCAATTGAGCTCGCAAAAAAAGGGAATACACATCAGATCTTTGCAGCAATTTTGGAAATTTTCAGTTCGACTCGAGATTGCAGCCTAGAGTCATTGACTGTGAACGCATCACGAGTCTCTGATAAGCAAGAACCTGACTCGATTGATTGACTAAGGTCAAAAGCAATCCAAATGCCCAGGTGTTGACACCTTGAAAAGTCGGCGGCTGATCTACCCGCACTGCCCGAGTGTTGCCAAAAGGTTGTAAGCTGCTCAACGAGGGCTTGAATGCACCAAGTAAGTTTGCAAAATGGGAAACATAAAAATCAATTTTTTGCAGTAACCTTGACAATTTGTCCATAGTTTAGAATTTAACAAAAAATGATCGATTCTACCTGAGGCTCGAGTCACACAGTGTGAATTTGTTACCAGTCTTCCCTAAGATTGGCAAACCCCTGGCTCGATTGATCAAAATCTATCAAAATCCATCCCTAGTACGTTATGAGGGCACCTTTGAAACTTGGGGCTGATCTACCTGTAGCTCTTCTACCCTGCTGATGGAGTCTGCGTCTCTGCTGCCTCCGCTGACACCTCCTCCGCCTTGTCTGTGTCCAGCCACCCTTCCTAGCGCGAAGAGGCATTTTGGCCTTGTCAACAGCGTCCTCCGACCAATCCGAATACATCCCTAGCGTGTGTGGCCTTTCTGTTGCCGGAAAGTAGCGGCCTTCCCATTCTGTGTTAGCCCCGATAAAAAGGGGTAGAGGACCTTAACAGGCCTATCTGTTGACGGAAACTGTCACCAAGCACTCCGGCACACACATCTCCAACTATCTGGCAGTTACAGCCCTGTGTGACTATGCTTTTTTGCGGCAGTCCCTCTTCTTTTAAGAGCTACTTCAATTCCGGACAAAATGAGGCAAGGAGTGACTCTTTATGTGTGCGTGTGTGTGTGTGAGAGAGAGAGAGAACAGCTCTCTCATTGGCAAAGTTATGCATGTCTTTGTTGTCAGGAATCCTATTCTCCGGACTGTACAAGATTAATCCATGCATCGCACAACGTTTTTTGTCCGCGTCTTTCGCTTTTTCTGCACCCATGATCTACTCCCCCTTCTTATTTTACCCACCCCCCCTCCTTCATGAATGTACCAATGAGCGAAAAAGAAAGTCAAGTGTGTGTTCTGCTGGATATTGCCCAAAGCAGCAAGAGAAGGGGACAAAAACTCGTTATTTCCCCAACTTTCAGTGAGTTTCCCCCTCTTGTTCTCACTTTTGCCATCCAATGATTCTATGTAAGTGTTTTCGCCATATGTCTGTTGTTCTCCATCTTCCTTTCCATACGTGCTGAGAGAGATTAGCAAAGTCCTTACTGAAGTTGCTGTGTCAGCGTCCTCGTTCTCAGAGGCGGTGGAAAGTTTTCTGAGGGGGTTGCGGAAAGTCACTGACACTGATACAAAGGATCATTGGCGAATATGCCCAGGTACGGAGGAGAAAGTGCGCTGATTCGCGCACTGCAGACTGGAGATGAGTCGGACCGGCAGGGGTTGAATCAGAGTCACTTTGGATGGATTTCGTAGGGTCGGGGTTGGCGATTCTGTCGGGGTTGGCGATTCAGTCGAGTCCTTTCTAATAGTGAGAACCCATTGAAACAAAGTGTTGCCATAAAGTTTGAAACTGCTTGCAAAATGCACCGAGTGAGTTCGCCAAAAAAAGGGGAATGCATGTCAGATCTCTCTCTCTCTCCCTCTCTCTCTCTCTCTCTCTCTCTCTGGCAATATCGAATTCTTAGGATGAAAAGCTTGCACCCTCGAGTGTGAGGCCATCACCAATGAATCTCTCGGCAAAGCCTAAGATTATACGTCATCTCAGGGCAAAAAAACCGACTCAATCGACCCGGGCGGGAACCCATCCGAGTTCATCCCTAGTTGATTCTTCCCCGAAGCAAAGTGCTCTTGCCAGACCTATTTTTAGCCATTTCCCTCCCTGCCAACTGCCCAAGTAGGATGTACTACATATGCGTGCACACGTTACACTCTATGAACAACGTGTTTTGGGTCAGTCACTATAAAACGGTTTCCTCCTTGTAGGTCAGCAGCAGCAGCTGCCGCACATCTTCTCCACTGCTTCCCCCTTCAGAGCCTCGACGGAGCCCAAGTCAATATCGACATCTGCTACCACCACTTCCCCGAATAACAATGACCGATGGCGGAGCAGCAATATTCACGGAGGGGTTCTCGGTCTGGCCCGCGGAGGCCCATTGAGGGGCGACGAGGAAGAGCCAGAAGAAGAAGAAGAAGAAGAAGAATTCCTGCTCGTAGAGAAGAGTGTTGGAAATTGCTCAGCCGCGAGAATCGAGGTGTTGAGAGCGAGCAATTCCGAAGTGGTGCAGAAGAATGTGGCCGACAACGCCAGCGAAGTCAGCTCGCTGCACTCCATGGGCCTCAGCCCGGTCGTGGAGCTGACGGAGTCGTCGGACAACAACCAGGCCACGGCACTGAGCAGCAGCAGTTTCAGCGACGACAGCTGCAGCAAGTTGTCGAGCCTGGACGCCAAGTTGCTGCATTACGTCAGCAAGGGTAAAGGCCGGGATGTAAAGGTCGTCGACGCCGCCGCCAGTGACAACTTCTTCGACCAGCGCTTTGATCAGCTCGCCAAGCTGCATGATCTCTACGCCAGCGTCTCCTCCATCAGCGCCAAGTCTCAGCAGCGGCGCAACATGGGCGCCGCCGCCGCCGCCGCTGCCGCTGGGACCAACAACGTCCTGTCTTCAACGCTCTCCCTAGGGGCAGCTGCTGAAGAGAATTCGACTGCCGAAGGCAGATTGCTATCCAATTCGACGCTCTCGCTCGGCGGCGCCGAGATTATGTTGTTCAAACACGACCGCAGCGGCAACAACAATAACAACATCAACAACAACGAGGATGTCAACAGCCTGTGCAGCGAGCCTGTGAAGATGCCAGACTTCTCTGACATCTCGCGCTCGGACTTGGACCTCAACTTCTTGTGCAACAATCCCCACCAGTCGTCCATCTCGCTCTCAGAGCTGGGCTATGGCGGAGACAACTTAGACGGCGCGTTCTCCCTCGGCGTGGACGAGTCCTTTCCGCCGCCGCCGCCGCCGATCGCGCAGCCGATGGCGAAGGCGTCTGCCACCACGGCGCCTGCGACCGGGGCTTGCCCGGCCGACCGCTCGGACAGCCCCGTGTTGGAGGGCATTGACCGAGAGCTTGCAAAGTACGCCAAACTCAAGGACTTGAAGAAGGCTTACGAGAAGGGTCCGGAAAAGAGAGGGGAAGACGAGGAAAAAGGTATTCTGCTACTCCCTCCAATGCCCCCAACAAGTTCGACCACACAAAAGCCTTCCTCTTCTTCATCATCATCATCTTGTCCGCCGCCAAAGCCCAAACTGTGCAGGTCAGACCACGTGCCGGATGGCGCCAGCAACCCTGACTTGAATGCCAAACATCAGCGTCTGTGCTGCACCCAGCAGCAGAATATTAATGGGCAGCAGAGAGCAAAAGGTGGCAGCGCCTGCAGCAGCAGTCACAGCAGTAGTAGCAGCAGCAGCGATGGCAACGGCAAACTCGTCCACGTCCAACCGGAAGTGCCTCGTCGATCGCCCGGCACGGGCCAGTCGAGCTGCAGCTCCGACGACGCCTCCACCAGCAGGATGATGATGGCCTCCTCGTCCTCCCCCGCCCCTGCCTCCAGGATGATCAAGCAGCAACAACGGAGGCAGCAGCAGCAGCAAATTAGTAATCCTTCTTCTGGCAAAATTGCCACTGTGAATAAACGGCCTCTGCAGCGCCAAAACAGGCAGAACGCTGCAAATTTGGCAGAAGATGGAGGAGAGGCCATTTGGAAGGAGAGGCCGGCGGTAACTGCAACCAAGACAGCCTCAACTTCCAATGGAGAAGCCTCAAAGAAGAATGAAAGTAAGAAGACTGTGGTGCCCAGATTTAGTCGACTCTTCAGCAGCGCTACCAAGAAGATCTCAAAGAGTCCCCTGAAGATTGGAGGGGGTAGAGACGAGAAGAAGAGACAGAGCAGCAGCGGCAGCGGCAGCAACAGCAACAACAACAAGAACTTTCCGGAAGTTAAATCTGGCATCAAGGAGAAGAAGAAAGAGGGCCAAACCTCTTTACCTGGCACTCTGGAAAAGCGCTCGGGAGCTGCCAGAGCTGGCAGAAGTCATCAACACGATCTAGATGTGATGAGACAACAAAAGGGCTTCTTCTCTGTTCCAAAAAACGCCAAAGGCACCCCTTCCCAAGTCGCGAACAAGAACAGCAGCAATAACAAGCACTTGGACCGGGACGATCTGGCAACCCTGCTGCCTTCTCCCTACTCTTTCCCGTCGTCGGCGCAACACCCTCACCAGCGGCGCGGCGCAAACGGCGCAAGATGCTGCGAGACCTCGTCCAACGACTCTGGTCTCGGTGGCGCAACAGTGAGGATGCGCCAGGGAAGGGGTGCCAAATCTTCGTCACACTCGTACAATCAGCAACAGAACTCCCAGAAGAGCACGAGAGCCAAGCACTGCAGAAGCTCTGGATACGAGAGCAGTCTGGAGAGTCCCACAGTCTTGATGGCCTCTTCCATTGAGGTTGCCAAGAGCGACCGAGAGGAAGAAGAGGCGGAAGGAGAAGAGGTGGTTGAGCTGACTCTCTGTGACCATTTGAATCAATTGCCTCCTCTGCCTCTGCTCACGTATGACCTGGAAAAAGTCCACAAGATGGACGATCGCTGGCATCAGTGCGCCGTCAGCGCTCTCAAGAGCCAGCAGGAGCGCCTCAAGGACGAGCTGGCCCTGGCCAAGGGGCGCATCGGCGCAGACCCTTCCAAGTGGAGCTACGAGCTGCATGTCCACAAGACTGAGGAGTCGTTCTGTAGTCGGGACAAGTCAAGCTTCGTCGAGGCCCTGGCGAGCGAGACCAACATCCTGCGCAAGAGAGTGGACGCCTGCAGGGCGCACGTCCGTCTCGACACCTGTTTTGACGTCAACTTGGGCGGGTTCGCCACCACGTTGATGTCATCGCCGTCGTCGTCAGGGCCACCACCGCCGTCCCAGAGCTGCTGCACCACCGAGTGCGACTTCGCCGAGGACATCATGCTGAGTTTGGACGACAAGGCCGAGACAGACATTTTCTAAGTCTTTTTCCATCAGCCTTTCTTTTTTTACACCACAACGAGCTTAATCAATTCACTCATGCTTAAAAAAACAATGTTAATATACAGTATGTCAATTTGCTACACACTGTTGCTCTTGTGAGTGCTTCGACAGGAGAGGCACTGACTGAGAATACTGCTTAAATCAGCTTAAAAAAAAAGTCTGACTGAACAATGTGACTAAAAACTGACTGAACAATTATTGATCAGTTTCTTTCTCCAATGCTGTTGACTCTGCTTCTCTTTTCTACTGCTCGTTTCTGCATCATACACCCTGTAACTCTGAACTGCCTATTACACGTATGTACAGTTTGGAAAGAAGCCAAAGAAGGGAATGACAATTTATTGGAAATGCTTGCATAAAAGCATGGAGAGAAGTAGCAAAAAAGAAAGAGAGGTTAGGGGTTGCTTCTATGAGCTGTAACCGTCAAGAGAGCTGTGATGGCGAAAAAAAACAAAAAACAAAAAAAAATTCTTTGTATTACTATCACACATGATGAGAAAAAAGCATTTCTCTGGTAATTTTTGTAAGGATGATGTGCCAAACCTGATAAGTTTTGTTACGAGGAAGTGCAATATGCGAAAAAATCGTCGTGGAATGAATGCACAACCCTTCTCCATTGGTGAAATGCATTGCACTGCACACTGTATTTACTACGAACAAAAAATATGCGATGGGTTCCGTCAGCTGCAATGATTATAGCAAACACATTACAGTACTGTCTATTACTATTATCATTATTACTATTATTATGTTGTGGACTGAAAATATATTACAGCCAATGACGACGCTGTGACAGATCATTTCTTCACTTCATGAAGTGTCGTATGCTATGTATATTGTTATTTATTCAGCCCCACATGCAGGAGAGGCCTCCAGAGAGCCGTCCAAGAAAGGCCCCCCTCTAATGGAGCTTCTCGGATGACAACATCCTAAGTCCGCTTTTCGTTGCAGTGGTAATAATTTCCTCTCCTCGTACTCACTCACTCATTTTTCCCCTACAACCATTGTGTGATGGAAGTGGTATTGCATTATGACTGCCTGGCTTCAAGGGACAGGGTTGCCACGAGCATCTCTTCAGAGGGGCGGCCGGACACTGACGTCGGCGGGGTAGGAGAGCCGCCGGTGCGTCAGTCAAGCTCCGGAATGGTTTCGGCTGACCTCGGTCGATCCGTTACACCGGGGTAACCTCGGCAGTTCCCGGACAGTAGTGATGGGTGCTCACTCTTGTACTCCAGGTTGACTCCATCAAAACTTTCGTCCTGAACACTAAAAAATTTGCCTGGTTGCCATAAAAAATTGATACAGTCTTGATACTGCAAGGTCTACACGGTGCATTCCAGTCCCCCTCGAGCAGTTTGCAACTTCATGGCAACACTGTGCTTTAATACGTCCTCACTTGCACAAGGACCTGGCGTGATTAGGACAGGTGAGTTAGCTTCAGGGTTAACACCAGTGAGATCCTGTTTCCCCCTCAATCACCAGTCTTTGTCCCCTGGTGGCAACTCTAGACGCCAGACAGGGCTTTTACGTGGACAAAGGCGCATTATTGCTGCTTCTCTCGCTCACACACACGCTCTATTAAGCGACAATATCCTGGAACACCCATGGGGATAGAAAAAAAGGGAGGGTCGAATGCGTAATAGGGGTCAAGCAGCTCCCATTACCATTGTTATTCTGATTGCCGTCGTTGCGCTATTACGTAGTACAAGTGAACACAAGTGCAGACTCACTTTGATCGTCGTCACTTAGTGTAGATCGGGGCAAATAAGGTCTTTTGTAGGAAGAAAAGGCTCGAAAATAGTGGAGTTTTCTGCACAATTGAAGTACGTGAAATAGAGGATGAGCTGAAGTCAAGCTGGAGGCCGGAGGGGAGTCAGCTTGAGCTCGACTTGAGCTCGGCTTGAGCTCGGCTTGAGCTCGACTTGACAAGTCTGTTCGGGCAGGGGAAAAGAGCTTTTCAAAGTTAAATGGCAACATTAATGCTGTCCCCAAGTCATCAACTAGGGATGCGCACGAGCCTGGTGCAAGCGTAAAAGTCTGGGGCCTTCTTTTAAAGGCTCGATAGTGCTGAGCTCAGACTCAACAACGGCTCGAACTACGGCCCGCACTGCCAAATGCGTCCTTGCATCACCTGACCGAGAGCTCTGATTACCTTGAAATTTGTTAAAAAACAAGTATCGTGTGTTCAAACTGAAGGGTTTCTACGTAAAAGCAAGTCCGCATCGACCTTCTGACCTCAAGCCTGAAGCAAACCTCTAAGCAAGCTTCTCTGCCTGTGTCAAACTTTTCCAAGCTTTTGGTGAGCTTGTCTGGCATTCTTCTTCATCAAGTTCGTACCACAGCTCTTTTTCAAGCTAGCTTTTCTAGCAAGCCCAATTGGCTGAGCCCAGACGTGTGTACTCGGCTCGACACTTCCGGCTCAGAGCACATCTCTAATCGAGAATCGATAGTTTTCACCTCGACGTGATCGTCTCCAGCCAGGACAAAGAGGAAGAGAAACAAGCGTAACAGAAGCTTCCATTTTCTCTTCAAGATGAAGCTTGACACATCAAGATGTTTAATGACAAATCAGACCAGAGCAGCTGCCAAGGAAAGTGACGAGAGAGAGGAAGGAAATGCTGCCAAACGTCGGAGAAATAACAGATCTTGCACAAGGTCTGGCATGAGTTGAGCTCAGTCTCTCCCTCCACGATGAATGAGTCGGCGGAAGCGTCCGTGGCTGAGGTGAGGTGTGTTTGAGGTGATATTGCTACTATTTGCTCTTGGCTCCCGGGATTAGCAAAGCGTGACACCTGTGTTCTGGGAGAAAATTACGATAAAACAGGGAAAACAACGCGTCACTTCCCTTCTTCATATTTAAGCAAGACCACTTTTTTGCTCTCTCAAATTGAGGTGAGACCCAGAAAATGAGAGAAAACATGGTTGCCAAAGTGTTTTCTTCTCCTTTTCTCTGCCAATTTTCGGGTGACCTTTCGGTTTGCCCTTCCTCTTCAAATTTTGCGCGTCCACGCTTATGTGTTTCTCTCTCACACACAGAGATTGACACATGCACACACAGTTTGACGCGCACGCACGCACACCAGAGCTTCACACACCCAGACGCACATGCACAGAGCGTTTCTCATATTCTCCGGCAGCTGCAAAAGGTAATAAACTGAAAAACTGTGTTCTCTTTTTCTCTCTCTGCGGACACCGTGTGCGCCGCGAAGAACTCGCCCGCGTCCAGGAAGTTCCTCCGAACACAGTCTTCATTTTTTTTGTTCACGCTCACGCTGTGCTGAGGATCGCTGCATATGGCAATGAGTGACACATCGACGTCGTCTTGAGCAAAGACACAAGGAAGTGAGGGCGGAGAACAAAGAATGCATAGTTTGCGCGCGCGCGTGCGAAGAGTTTCCTGCCCAGTGGCCGGACTGGCAGTGATTCTTGACTCTCTTGTTTGTTCTCGCTCAAGTTCAGGGAGGGAGGAGGCAGAATTGGGCACAGAAACGTCGTTGTAACAATCGTTCTCATCACTCCAACACGCATTTTTCTCCTGATCGCAGTGGTGATGGCAAAAGTTCTTTCCAAACGTGCACACAGAGCAAAACAGACACAATGATTTGATACAGTCAACTCTCCACTTAACATCTTGGGTCAGTCAGCAGGAAATACATACTCTAGAAGGAACTCCCTCAGCAGCATGAATTACAAGAATTCCTCGTGACGCCAGGTTCAAGAATTTTCAACTTTTTTCACAAAACGACCAGAATTTTCGCCTGAAGAAGTTTCATTTTAATTTCTGGTTGGCGGGATCTTTCGCAATGAGATTTTTCTGAAGAAACCTAAGATTTGGCCGATCTTGATTCAGAACAACTGTAGCGTAGCATCAATAGTGTCTAAATCACTCCAAGTGTGCTGACAACGGTAAGCATGGTTGATCTTTCAAAGGAGTCCACGTGAAGCTTGGCAAATTTGCTCATGGAGTATTGTTACTTCGAGTCGTGACTAAATTTAAGTAATGCCAAGAATTAGTGACTTCACCGTTGAAGCCAAAAAAAAGTCGGTCATCGCCAAGTCGAGAATCTCCTCCGTGTTGTGGACGTGAAAATGACTTTCTATGTTGCGCACCCATCTTTTTCCTCCTTCCCCACGTCGAAAACATGAGTTGGTGTGACCAATTTTACTCGAAGCAAAAGAATTTATGAGTGGCAGGTGCGACTTTTGCGCGCTTTGCTAAAAGCGGACTCGACCCCTCACTTTTCGCGAGGGCGAAAACAGGGAGCAATAAAACTTCTGTCAGTTCAAACAAGGTGTTAAGTTTGCGCCTAAAGTCTCAGGAAAAAAGAAAAGTCTCCGGAAACTGAGCTATTTTCTCGTTGCATTTGATATAGTCCTGGACGAAAATGTGAACATGGCTCAGTGGCAATCCAAAAGCATTTTTTATGCATCAACCATGAAAGACGAAGCAAAAAGTAAGGAAAGACCAAAGAGACTGAAGAAAGACTAAACTGTCAGGGGAGACTTAATTAAGCCTAAAGTAAGAGTAGAGAAGGACTCCTGTCTCCTGGTTATGGTAAACGTCCATCTTTAGACAGACAGCTCAGCATCAGGTCAACTGTGCCTATGTACTGCGGCCACTTACCCAGTACAGTGGCCTATGTACTGTGAGTGGCCTATGTACTGTGAGTGGCCTGTGTACTGCGTAAGTGACTACAGTACAGTGGCCAATGTAGCGGGCACGTGAACACGGTCATGGTTGTAGGCTGGTGGTGTCATAGCAAGTGACTCATCGCCATCTAGCGGATCTCAGTCAGAGTCACAACTATGCTGAGTATATGTTGCATCGCTATGAAGGAGGGCCTCATTTTCCGAGTTTTGATCCAAGTCGATTTGACGTGTCTGAGGCCTCTCACGGGCGGGGTGGGGACTGCATGCACGGGGACTACATAAATGCAGGCCAGGCGGGGTGTCTCTGCTAGTATAGTACAGTAAAGAATGAAAACCCGACTCAACCTACTATGCAGTCGGTCACGAGGCCACTTGATCGAGCGGGGTTGACCAGCGTTGATCTCAGTTGGGCCGACCAGGAGCATCCACTGATGGTCGACGATGGACTCCAGGCCCACAGAGCTGTGGAGAACATCTTGGTGAACCATGGAGGCGATCCAGTGTCTTTCAGGGCTCAAGATGAACCCAACGAGTGGCGTGGTTGGGTTCGCTTGTCCACTCACCACTTTCGGGTCTGGAGCGATGCCGCATTTCGCCCACATTCAACGCACAGGGCAAAAAAATCGCCACGTGCACAGCTTCAATCAGTGCGTGATCGACATGGGTGAACCTCCGCTTGGTCTGCTAATATCCATTGATTTGACCACTTGAGCTCCTTTGAGGACAGTCTTTTGTGAGCATGAACCTTTAGCTACTGACTCTAAAGAAATCTGTAGAAATAAGCCAGGACTTGAGCTTAGTATGCACACTGACAATAGTCGCCGGAACTTTAAAGATTCCACTCGAACTTTTCGCCACTTACTCCTCTCCTGTAATCTTCTCGACTTCCCAGAGTTGAGCAAGACCTGAAGAAAATGGGGGCAAATGAAGTCTGGGTTGCAATATGACAATACGGTCACGGCAGCTGCAGCAGCAATGAAGGAGCCGACAGAAACAAGTGCTGCATTGGCCCTGACTGTGCCACATTGGTGCCAGTGGTGCAGCACTGGTACTCAGTGTTCAACACTCTTACTCAGCTTTCAAGTACCATACAGTACCCGGTCTCGACGGAATGAAAACCTTAGAGTACACATCAACTGTTGCCACGAGTCTCAACATATGGTCTCAGTTGCTCAACTTGAAGTTGCTCAAAAGTCAGCCTTAGCTGAGTAAAGACTTGGAGTCCTTGTTTCTCTTTAGATCAGGATTTCTGCTCCCAACGAAGTCAATTCTGAACATCTCCATCTGAGTCCACTCCAGTAGAAAAGAAAATAACAGGTGCAGGAGAGGAGTCAGTTATAGAAAGTTGCAGTTACCCCTGTCCCTCGATGTCCGACGTCCTCGTGGTCACCACCGTCAGGTAGGAGGAGCAGCTGCAGAAAGGTGCCTGCAAGGCGAAATAACGCAGACTTCTTCGCGAACTTCCACAAGTCTGTGGCGGCCAATGCTGCTTGCATATCTCAGTTTCGTGAACTTCATTTCTCTTTCTGCTGACAGACAAAATCGAAATTCTACTGTACTCATTACCAGCATGGCCAGTTACATCTTCTGCAAGTGCTGAGTCTCACTCACCTCCACTTTGATGCCACAACAGTGTGAGAGCCGAGGAAAAAATGACTGAGTCACTGAGATGTCAGGGTCAACCTCGGAGAGAGAACTTCTCATTGATGACAGAAGAAACGTTCTTTCTTTGTGGCGAATCCATGACATTTATACTTTTGTGAAATGAAAGTCGACTTCTTTATCGCCGTCTTGTCCGTGGTCTGTCGTGATTTCGGACACGCAAGCTTTCAATCAACCAAAAAGGAAGTGCTGCGCGTACGAGGCCAGATGTACAGGGTGACGACGATGAATTCTCTTCGTTAGGTGGAGACAGAGTTAAAGGGTTCGCAGAGAGAGGTCTTGACGGTTTAGACCGAATTCTTTTAAGCTCATGCGTGGACTTTTTATCTGGTATTTGTCAGTGTGATTGCCATTCAAAGCGGACAATTTCTCCAGACTTAGAACACAAAGTTGGATCCAGGGTGGTTCTGCACTCCTGTCCTGTGCCACTGGTCTTCAGTAGCAGTGCTCAACTCAACGGGATTAAGCACATTCTTTCTCCTCTCTTAGGATAAAAGGAGAATTGTAATCCCAACAAAGTTGCTAACTTTCTTGTGGTCATTGTCGAAGAAAGTTGCCATCAATTTTTGCCCAACTTGCAATTACATAAAGCTTATTTTTCAGCCGCATTTTATCGATAAATCGTCGCTTGCAGAGGTTCTTCTTCTGTGAAGGCTCTGGTGCTTACTGTCGTTGGGGTTACTTTTGGCAGTGACCTTGTGGAAGTGGGCCAAATTTGCACGTCCGGCCAAGCAAATTTCTGGTCTCGAACTGCTGTGATAAAAAAACAGCTGCAGGTTTTTTTGCAGGGAAATTTAAATACATATTTGTCAGGTAAAGATCCATTTTTTGGCCAGTGACCAAACTGTTCTAAATTGGCAACTCCTACAAGATTGAGAGAAGCATAGCTTTCCCAGTCTCTTTTGATCACCCTGTATGCGCACCTGAAGAATCCTTGCTTCATCAAGACCTTTTTCCCCTTTACATGCTGATGATAAAGTGCTACTTCTTTGCCAATAAAAGGCAGGGGTTCATGGAAGAGGAGGAAAGCTTGGAATTGGCTGCAGTCGTCACGGTTCCTCGTCCGTGACATGTGGATGTGGTGCCAGCGTCGGGAGAAGAACCACGGAAGCAAGAGCCAGTGACTTTTGAAGGCAGCAAAAATACAGGGTGGACCAACAGTGACCAGATAAAGAAAGTACAGGGCGATCGCTCAGCTGGTGTGACGGCTACAAGTACTTTACTCATCTCAGTGGCTCAGGGCTGTTTTTTATTTAAATCTGACCGAAAATAACAGAGTTATTGTACCCTAACGTTAGACTGACTCCTTTAACTCATTGGTTTTTGACTTTAGGATGCAGCAACTTTGCTACGCCTGGTCTGATTTGCACATGCATATGCGATTGCAAATACGAATTTATGCGTGCTTCACAGACTGACCAAGAAGCCTCGACTTATGTCTGGCCACTTTAGGTCCACCCTGTATATCCGGACAATTTCCCACTGCGGGAAGCAACGATTTTGAGTCCTGCAGCAGTCGTGCAGTCAAAGACATGTACGGGCTGATCATAGGCAACGTCCTGGGCTATCTGCGCTCCCACTACCACCCCAAGCGGTACGAGGAGATCACCGGGTCCGCCAAGATGCCCTTCGAGGACAAGGAACTCGACATCTACAAGGTGGAGGCACGCATTTAAAAACATGTGTAAAGTTTGTACCGTTTTGGTTCGTCTCAGGTCTACCCAGAGGGAATCATCCAGAGATTGGTGAAGAAGGCGAGCATCATACTGCAGGTTGCACCTGTACCGTTTAATATACTTTGTAGACCTTTAACGACCAAGTGTGCTGAAAGGTCTCAGAGAAGGAAATCTTCGAGGGCGTGGGCGTCTACTTCGTCACCTTCTACTCCAAGCTGGGCTACAGGGACATTGTGGCCAGGATAGGCAGGTAATGGACAAACATAAGGTGGAGCAAGTTTGATTGACCCGGAGACTTTTTTGCCGAAGCAGCCAGTTTCTCTTACGTTTTTACCCCCTACGTTGTAGCTTGTTTCGTCAGTACTTATTGGCGCACCCGAAATGGCAACCCTGACATTGAGGGACAGAGACCGGACACGTATGACCAGATGTTATACTATCTTTGGCAACCCTGCCCCCGAGAGTAAGAAAGAGAACAAGAGAGAATGCACCTTTGAGCAGGTGGGACTTGTTTCTTGGGGTGGGGGGATCATGTTGCTACACCCTGTACAGTTAGGAATGATCGGACGGTTATGACACAAGTCCTAATCCTGGTTACTCGATTCACATGACAAATGTGGATTTTCGAACTCAAGTACCCAATCGAGTACCCCGTTCAATTTTTGATGTTTCATAGCTTACAAAACTTTACTACAGAGATCAAAAACTGAGTTCGGTTAGGAGAAAAAGCCTCTATGCATTTTGTGATGCTTTTTCACTTTTATGAACGAAGAGTTTAAAGTGCCTGTGCTGTCGTTTTATGTAGAGGCACTGGCGTCGGTATGATTTTGCATAGCAGGGGACAGAAAGGTTACTCCTAAGATAAACTTTTTGCCTCAGCTGTCAAGTTGGAATCACAGTGCGCATTTTCTTTTCCTGGCAGATACTTCAGGGAATTCATCATCAACTTGGACAATTGTCACGACTACTTCAAGCTGACGTTTACCAAGCTGAGGGCCCCGTCCTTCTTTGTTGATGAAGAGCATGAACGTGGTTGGTAATTCCCATGCATACAATACTACTAGGCAAGGTCAAAAAATGAAAATTTCGGGATTTGATAGTTTGTTACCTAATGCTGGAAGAAGTCGTCCAACGGTTTGGAAAAAGTGGAAATCTCTCACGTTATAGTTTCTACGTCCTCCATCCCTGTAGAGCTAAACAAGAGCCCTCCTACTCCCTGGGACAGGACTAAGAACTGCTTAGTTCTTCATTACATTGACTACAATGGATCCTTATTCACTCTAAATATGGCACTCGGAAGGAGACTTCACACATTGATCTAGCCCAATCCGAACACCCTTATCAGTACAACGTGAACTTCGCTGTAAGAATGAGTTCCTGTGAAATTGGTCCCTCTTCCATACAGAGAAGAGTCAAGTCCTACGGTCCCGAGCTGATTCTTACTTAGAGGTTTCAAGGATCAAGTGTATTTGATTGTTAGACCGAAGAGTTTGAGGTAAACATCAATAAGAAATAATACTGCATAAAATTGCAGTAAAAATTCAAAGATGAAAAAAAATTGCAAGATGCCCTGAAATTAGGATGAATTAAGAAAACAGTCATGAGGTTGCATTGAAAGATAAGACTCATAAACTGTCACTCTAATTGCAAAAGTCTTCATCTAAAATTCCGAAGTCTGATAACGATACGTACATATATGAAACACTTTTATGTAATCAATATTAAACAGGCCTAAAAGTGATCTACCGTTCGAAACGTCGGGGTTTCACGTACTACGTCCTCGGACAAATGAAGGAGATCGCCAAGACCATCTTCAAGCAGAGCATCAAGATCGAAATCAAGAGGCAGGAGGTCGTCTTCGACACGGTCATTGTCTCATTCAAGTAAGTTATGCTGGCAGCACTACAGGGGTGACAGCAAGTGGGGGTGGGTAATTGACCAGCCTTGACCGGCCTTGTGACCAGATGCGCCGTTAGTGAAAGCATCCTGGAGGAATGTGGCCAGAGTCTTCTGAGAAATAATGTTGGTAGTCACTCCTGCGTGACGATGAGCAGCAAAGCAATAGAACAGATTAAGTGAGGCGTGGTCCAGACACTGGAGGCGTTCACTTGGAGCGCTTTCTCGGACAATGCATCTGGTCACGAAGCCCGTGCCAGTCACTTCTTGCTACCTCTGCTATGCTTTACCACGAGTTTCCTTCACTCACAGCCTTGAATTTGACAACTCAGCCTTCATCCAGCATCAGCATCAATGTGCTCTGCGCCAGGAGGCGTCCTTGCCCATCCGTGCCAGGATCCTCTTCGAGATCTTCCCCTTCGCCATTCTCTTCAACGACAACCTCGTCATCACACTCGTGGGCGCATCGCTCAGGCTGATCATGCCAGGAGTCATAGGTAACCGATACATCCCTAGTCCAGTTACCAACGTGGTCATGACAAAGCAGTGCTTGGAATAGGGATGTGTCGCGTCGAATAATCTCGGGATGGGAACGAGTCATTCGTTCCCATCAACATTTCCTCATTCAGGACAAAATTTTGCTAGAGTCAGCGTGGGTCAGCAGCCTCGCACACTCATCCCTAACCGGTGTAACCTCCGCATTCGTACTTACATACATAATGCGTTTGTGTTCATGGACAGGGTGTTGCAAAGTTGATTTCCCTAGGTACTTGCCAAAGCGGCCGGATCTTTTTTCAAATTTTTCTTCTTCCCTGATGCAATGTTACGTTAATATTAAGTAAGGCACCTAAAATACACAACACTTTGGCCACTCGGTCTTTGAGAGACAGTAGCCGAGCAGGTAAGGGGCTTGCAGGTGGAACTTGATTTTTGCGCCCAATTCTCTACGTAGGGGCAACATTTTTTGGCAACCCTAACTGAGAGACAGACAGAAACAGATCGAATGAGAGGCACACATGAGCAGGTCGGCCTTGACTCTTGGTGGAAGCTAATGTTATTGCACCCACTATGCACAGGCCAGTCTATGAACAAGTGCTTCGCCCTCCGGCGGCCCCTAATAGAGTTCAACGCCGAGCAAATGATGCAGAGGACCAACAATGTGTTCGTCTTCAAGGCACTGATGCCAAGGAGCAAGATCCACCGGTCCAGGATGGTCAGACTCAAGCAAACAGATGAGGTGCACCATTGCGTACTACCTAACTTGTGTGTATACAGTACATTATTTTCTTTCGCCCTATAAGTACCGATAAAGTGCACCAGATATTTTTTAACGCTGACTTCACTCGTAGCAACCGAACGAGGCCCTCAAGACCTACGACGGCGATACGACCGAAGATGAGTCTGATGACGACGAGGAAGACGACGGCGAAAGCCTACAGGTGCGAGTACCTCATGCTCTCTTTATGGTGAACTCTCGATATAGTCAAACTCCCGCCACAGCTTGTGAAAACATCCTTTTTTTAAGTGCACTCATGGCTCACAATATGGTGGACAACTTCAAGTAGCAATTCCACCTATGGATAATATTAGTCAATGCTTATAATCCGAGTTAAAACCTAATGACTTTTACCTTGTGTTCATGAGGTCCGTACATCGAGAGTTGACCGTAGCACAACAGTTGAATCGACCGTAATCATACTGTACTTGCAAGCTCAAAGGCGTGGTGATGTACATGCCAATGTGGAAGAAGATCCTGTTCCTTGGCTGTCCCATTGTGAAAGGCCTGGTAAACTTGGCCGTCAACGGCCTTTACATCAACGACCTCTCCATCCACGACTACTCCAGAGATCTCGTCATTACGTCGAACCACACGAGGGTAAGGACGAACCCCCAGACCGTGTAGAGGCTGTCGTCAGTGTTTTTCTCCTTGTAGACTGAGGAGAAGATGACCAAGATGTTGGTGGAACAAAACACTGACGCCGTCAAGATGATGCGGGAGAAAGCAAAGACTCTGAGGGAAGACAACGACAAGAAATTTGTCGGCTGGTACTTGCAATAAAATCTTATGTGGAATTTTATTTATCATTCGCATTACTTCTATCTCAGGATCCCTCAACAGATTGAAATCGGTTTGCCCGAGAAGAGAGTACAGAAATTGGACTTTGCTGCGCTCCTCTTTGCCTCAGTGGACAAGATGGATTACTTTGCTGCAAAGTAACTTGGACTTGGTGACCATTGCCATGTACGAAATGATGTCGAAATCCTATAGGGCTGATGCCGTTGCCTTGGTAGACCTGCTCGACGACCTGACGGCCGTGTTCGAGCACTTGTCGTCGACGATCGGCCTCCTCACGGTGCAGACGCCACTGATGCTCCCCAACGGCGGGACGGTAGCGCCGCCGAGATCCACCGGTGGCGGAATCCTGGTCGCAGTGGCGGACTACACAGCGGGGCTAAGCGAGGAGTCTCAGGTGGAGAGGGTTGCCACGATGGCGCTGGACTTAGAGGCGGCAGCCAAGGCTGCGCTCAGGGAGCCCCTTCCTAGAGGAAAGCCGCTCAAGATGAGGTGGGCTGACTTGACAGACTATATTGGGAAGGGAATGGTTGGTGTGCTTGCTGAGGTCCAACATCTTCAGGACCGTGATCCTCACCGGTCCGGCGGTGCTGGCCGTGGTCGGGCGCAAGTTGCCCAAGTTCTGCGTGTTCGGACCGGTCTTGGCACGCGCTCAACAGCTGCACGAGCTCGTCGGCACGGCCGGACACATTGTGGCGCCAGAGGAAATTACCTTTCAGCTGACGTCCGCGTTTAGGTTCACCAAGGTTGGTACTCAACCCAATAGCAATGACGTGACCTCACTACTGGAATCTCCAAAGTGTTAAGCTTGCTTAGGTCATGCTAAATATCGCTCTTAATGACAAGTCTGACCAGATTAGCGAATGCCAGGTGTCTGTGGATATTAAACCTGGTTGGGTCTGGCCAGATGATTAAGTAAGGCCTCGTTCTCCTTTTGATCCCTGGGTAGGCCAGCAGCCATCGTGTGGACTGTGTGTACATAGACGAGAAGGAGGACCACAAGGCCTTGCCGGTGTTGCACATCCTGCAGGTAATGAAGGTAACGGAATCAGTGACATCCTGAAAACTTGGCAGTCCAAGAACTTTCTGCACTGTCATGATATCAATCACGATAAGTCCGAGCCGCTGTTCACGTCACGGATTGAAGCAACTGCAAAAGTTGTTAAGCATCATTGGGAGTGCTGCAAAGTCCGAATATGAGCATTTTGGGTGCCAATGGCAACTGTTCAAGTAAAGGATTCCACAGGAATCTACGACTGAGTGCATCATTGCTACCAATGCCTATTATTAAGTTTGCCACCAATGCCCAATGGCCAAGACAAATGTTTCCATAAAAAAGTCCTCCCTTTCTCATAACCTAAGGACATGGAGGTTTTGAGAACCTCCATGTCCTAAGGTGCTAAAGAGTATATATCGTAGTCCCTACACTAGGACGAGAGATGACACAAGCAGTGATCACCTCTCCATTCCACTGGACTGGCCCGGATTCAATATTTATATAAATATGTGTAGGCTTGTTCGAAAATTGTGCTTCCACTTGGACGTACAAAATTAGTGACCAAGTATTTTGGAAGACTTCGTAGATAAATGAAAAAGTATTTTAGCCTTGCTGTACAGCAATTCCATCCATGGTTTGCCATCAGAATATATAAGGATGTTTGGTCCGCAACTTAAGTTTGAAGTGGACATACTTAGTTGAATTCTAAGTGTCATACTGAAGCACGTAATCCAATGAAATAGGAAAAACAGAATTTTAATGCTTGCCCTGAAACCTTGAAAGTTATAGAAGTTGTTTATGCTCTTGCATGGTGTGGTAAAACTCGAACCCCTGTGAGAGCAGGGTTAAAATTTACTTTTTTGAAGAAAAAAATGACTAAAGTATCAATTCGCCTCAATCGGTAATTAAACCGGAGTGTTCTCAAACAAATTTAAAAATTCCCCCCTCTTCTATCTAGCCCAATTTGTATGCATTGGGCTGGACCAAAAAAATGGAATTCTACTGATTGTATCTTAGGTTTGTTGCCTAATGCCAAATGGTGAAGATGAAATCAAATAGTTTTTAAAAAAAGTGTTTTTAGCCCCCCTCTCTTTCAAAACATAAGTTTAAAGCAAACCGAAGTGTTCAGATTTGGAAGGCAAGGCTGGACACACTTTGTTGTCAGCTGCATTTGACGACAGTGTAGTGTCTAGAAAGTAACTAAAGCAAGTTACTTCAAATTTGTAATGTCAACCTAATGTCCTATTGTTTTTATACTGTGTCTACAGCACTTTGAAGACAGGGAGGGACCCCAAAACTGATTATTTCTTCGTTTCATTTGGATATAATGTCTTTAAATGGAGTCTGGCAACAATTATAACCCGCAGAAAGAGCTTGTAAGTTCTGGTCTAGCTTGATATATCTATGTATGCGCACTGCAGCCACTGAAGGCCAATGAGAGAAATTTTTCACTCGGTCCTTGTCAGTAATCCAAGTAAGGTCGTCACACCATGATTTCACATGAAAGCATCGCCGGTGAGTAGATGGATAAGTAAGAAGGCACCTTTATTTTTGCATCGAGAACTGCGTCTTTACTGTCAGGCTCACACGAGAGGCTTCGTCCTGTTTTTGCCAACAGATTGTATAAATAATGCAAATACTGCACTCGCCCGCGCACCTTTCTACACATGTGCATAAAGCTCACTGCCTACAGGGTGTGGGAGAAAGACCCGGACTGTTTACAACTGCTGCCAGAAAAAAAGAACAGGGTGTGGAGGAAATTCCCTGATTGTGAATCACATGCGGCAAAAGCAAACCTTTTTGATCCGGCTGTCAAGTGTGGGTTGCAAGAAAGAAGCTGAATGAGCCTTTTTTGGCACAATTTGCAATTTTCCTGACACCAAAAAGTGCCTACATGAACAAGTTATAGGAGAACATTATTGTCAATTGCGGGTACTTCAACCTCCGCTCCTCGCACTCGGGCAAGCCCCTTTAAGGTCACTTCAAAACTTTGACCTGCCCAGGGGATGAGACTTGATGTGCCCTTCACTGCAGTGCAAACATCTCTTCAGCTGCTCCGACCAAACGCAACCTTTGGCCAAAAGACTGGACCACGTGCAAGGGGTTCTTCTGCAAACATTGATGTGGGCCACATTTTTAAGTGTTATTTACTAAAGTTGGCCTGCCTGACGTTAGATAGAGATAAAACTTCTGGTTTCCATGGGAAAGATCTTGACTTTTCCTCAGTGACCTCATTTTCTCCATTCAGGATTTGTTTGCCATAATATACACTGTACACTAGTGTACAGTGCGGGACATAGGTGTGGAAGCACCTTGATGCTTAACATTTAGGAGTCAATTGCTATTTGGTTGTTGAATTATGAAATTTGTAGCACTCACGTGCTACCCACTTCGTTTGGTGGGGAATAAAGCGATAGCGGAGTCGACCCGCTCAACACGAGCTTCGCGCCCAACACGCCCCTCATGCTCAACACGAAGCTGATCTCGGCCTAGAAACAACTATAGAAAGTTGCAATTTTCACTTAAATAAGTTTTTCTTCCAAAAAGGAGGTCAACTAGAAGGGTCAAAGCCGTACATTTCGGGGTCACCACCAAGTAGGACTCCGTGGACGGTGTCTGGTTCATGTTTTGTCATGAATTTATGTTCTGATACAAAAGAAAACTGTTTCCAACAGCTCATGTTAACAATATTACAGTGAGAATAAAATTTCTTCTTAATTTTTCCCAAACTTTTTTAGCTTCTTAGGTGCTTCCAGACTTTTGTCTCTCACCGTACGTACTAACGACAACTTTGTTCAGGCCGAAAGTCGATCAAATTTAGTTCTGGCAGCAGTTATGAGCAGATTCATCCGCTAGACCAATCCCTACCCTACGCATACCAAGTTCAGCTTGCTTGGGATGTTGGTTTCATTGTGGTCACCCCGTACCTCCATAGAGCTCTTTTTTTATAACAGGCCTACGCCGCCTTCAAGTCCCGCAAGCACCGTGCCATCGTGGGTAGCAGCTCCGGCGGTGAAGGCGCCGCCACCAAAGAGAACGGCGATGGAGACGTGGGGAACAACATGAACGGCCACAGTGACAGAGGCGACGGTTGCAACGGCTTCCTGGAGAGTAGCAGCAGACTGTGCCACATCTTGTGAGCTTTGGCGCTCTGTCTATGTCGTCACACTAAGCGAAGATGTATTTAGCATCCTAACACACTTGATTTGAACACACAGAATATGTTACGAAATATACGCTTATGTGGCCCTGAAATTGTGTGCTGTACGTACGACTACTTTCATCGCACATTGGCGCGCTCATTTTTCTTTCAGCCTTGAGTGAGTTTAAGTTTTGCAGCCTCGAGTCCCGGATGGGGAGCCGTCGAGTCTCTCTCCAGACCCAACCCCAAAGCAAAATCAACCTCAACACCCTACTTGAACTTGCGGGCTCCTGTGAGAGGAGGAGAAATTGGTCGTTGAGTTGAATAAGCACCAGCAACAAGGGCGTGAGTGGCGAAGCAAGTAGTCGCTGTCCAGAATTTGGTGACTTTCTCGACAATTTTCGTGATTTTCTCGACAAATTTGGCGACTTCCTCATCAACTTTGGTGACTTTCTCATGTATATGCGTTATTTTTTACTTGCCCCAGAGTAGGTGAGCTCAGGCGCTACCCACTTTTGGGGTGCTCGGGTCGGTTGTTTGAGATGCGAGCTCGGGCTGACCCGCGGGCTAAAAAAAGCCCGCATCATAAGAACAAGAAACAAAAACTCTCATAGCTATGACGTACCATAAGGATCTACGACCTGATAATAAGCTTTCTAAAGACCAGAAGGATTGGGTATTGATTTAGGGACCGTAAGGACTGCTAACCATGCACTGAATTAAGCATGACCACTGCAATAGGTCATTAAATCAACAGCGAAAAGTCCTAAATTGATAGGCAATGTGAGAAGAACAACGGTAGTGATGTGGGGTGCGGGCTTGAACAAGCGAGCTGTAGGATTTGCGGACTGGTGATTATGGCACTCGAGCCTGCGGGCTCGGGCCTGGCCCGCGACCACCTCAAGACGCTAGAGGGTGACAAATGCGGTGCAAAGTCCGTCCCCTTGTTTGAAATGTTTTCTTCTAAAAGTACTTTCAGTACGTGTCAGAATCTGCGAGAATCTTGACGAGAACGAAAAAGGCCAAGATGTGAATAAAGACGAAGAATCCCATCGCTCTCGGATGGGACCTCATCTGCAAGTCCGTCTTGGCGGACATCAAGAGTCCGAATGACGTGATCGTCGCTTTTCCTTCACTGGCGACTCATCGCTTACAACCTGGCCTGTATGGGACTTGGACAGCGAGATGACTGGGTGTTCTGGACATTGTCCACGGCCTGGCGAAGAGCACTCTGGTCGCGGACTTCTTTTCCCTCGCGGGCATCTTTGGATTTGCCTTCAAAGAACGCTTCTATGAAGGCAAGGCTTCTGTGAAGTTATTTTCTCTGTGGAAGGTGGTGACTCTCCCCAATGTCCTTTGTCCCCTATCTAACCTTCTATCAGTGTCAGAGTTCTTAATCCACTTGAGCATTTCATGATAAACTTAACGAACAAGTATGAAAAACAAAATCAAAATAGCAAACACCAAAGGGAATTTAAAAAAACAAGAACCAAAAAGTAGCATTTCAATCACGTGTTAGAATCTCCCAAGTTGGATTCTGGCTATTGGCAATAGCAGTTAAAAAATAAGTGAGGGCACGGAGCCACCGGAGAGGCAGTGCCGAAGGGTCCCTTGGACTTGTACCAGCTATGCCAGTGTCAGATGCCAATTTTCCGCCTTGAAAATCCGAAGTTGACATTTTTGAACTAGCCTTAGACGTATGTGTGATGGGGAGGGAGGCACCTTCACCACATGGGACCCGCACGCTTGACATATACTTCCTTGTCAAATTTCGTGATTTCCACCTGGAATTCGGTGACGTTCTCGTCAAATTGAGTATAATTCATTTTATTTCCGATGACTTTGACTTTCAATGAGTTTGTTGCTATTGACATGCTCACAATTTGGTTGTTCTTCCTGTCCTTCTGGTCAAAGTTCGTGATTTTGTCCTCGCAGCTCGTGATTTTGTATTTTTTGTGGTCACACCACACTGCGTCTGCTACCGAGACCGTCACACAACCGAAGAATTCCTTGTTTCTCTGCAGCGTCCTTTGTGTGTGTGCACATTTCACTGCGTCCATGTGTGTCGTCAGCTGTTGGTCGAACAACAGCGCGTATGTTGAGGATTACTCACTATTTAACTTGTATCCCAGACCCCAACCACAGCAGAAAAGGCGTCTGCCCTGAATCAGTCTGAACTTTCTCCGCATTTCTCTCTCTCACGGAGTTTGATGCGCGAAGAAAAGGGGCAAATTGAAAGTAAACACAAGTGGAGCTCTCACTCATCCCCTGAATCTCAACCCCTCTTTCCTTAAGCCTTCCTCCATAAAGACCAAGTAAAGGCAAATACTGAACATAAGAAATGAAAGAAAGCTAAGGGGAGAAAGTGTACCTTGGCATCACAGAAGAATTAGGACATAACCCAAGTAGGGCTAGGTTTGAGCCCCCCCCCCAAACAAAGTTCAAAGGCTTCCTTCGAAAAAAAAGTGGCAAACTGGAGAAATAAGGTCAGGTTGCGGTTGGAATACCACTCGTCTCCCACCCCAATCTCAGGCCAACAAACTCTCTTCTCATGCGGGCGTTTTTACTCTGAGGCTTTTCAAATTTGTGGCACACGATCAAACTTTGGCTGGTTTATTGGTGCAGGCTGGAAAGTTTGTCACACATGTGGGACACACGGAGGAGCCACTAGGATTGCCTGCATACAACAATCAAGTACACAGAGACCTAACTAAGCAATTTGTCAAGCACAGCTTGTTTCTTCTCAGATGACCACGGGGTTATGATGCGTGAAACAGCATTCTCTTGTTTTTTTTTTCCTGACCGGGAACTTGGGGATTCCGTTCCTCTTTTCCGTGTGAGTTGGGGTGATGCTGAGTACAAGCTGGGCCTGCGGTCACACATAGGATAAGCCACGTGGTAATACTTGTACACATCAAATTGCACACAGTAGTGTTATTTTCGGACTGAGTGTGCTAGCTCTTGTGGAGCCCCCCAGTATTTTGCGGACAACACGGCACATCTGATACGGCTACAGAACAGTTTTACTGTTACTTGGTCTATGTCGACATCAAGAGAGAACCTGCTTAAGTGCATGTCCACGCAGTACAAATTATATGCATATTGCATGGCTGTGACAACTTCACCTTCAATTGCCATTGATAGTTCAAACCTTTCACCTTCACTGCTTGTTGTTACCTTGGGCCTGATTTCTGTTCAGATTTGTGGTCTGAGTGCACAAGGTCATGGGACCTCAG
>JAAUXU010067098.1_pt1 | contig 30344 bp, 22 predicted proteins | sample 7278151 | NCBI WGS metagenome assembly JAAUXU01 (sample SAMN14350113, study PRJNA611818) | marine sediment metagenome | isolation source: surface marine sediment (1.8m) | place: French Polynesia: Moorea | collected 2018-08 | reverse complement strand
TGTGCGCCATGACGGCAATGTCACATGCTAAGTTCCACATGTTTGCCATCTGGGGGTAGGAAAAGGCCCAGTAGGGCTACTCCCTGTATCTTTCACACCTCAATTGTGCTGGATAAACCCCCCTAACAAACAAACAACTACTCCGTTATTTAATTTATGTGGTTCTGCGCTTCATCATCTGTGTATAGAATACTAAACACATGGTGTGTTCTGGCAATGGGTACACGTACGAGAGCTTGAATGAAGTATGTTTGTACCGGTTCTACCAAGTTGCAAATATTACACACATACTTACACATTACACATTACTATACATGTGGCTCGAAAGAATTCATAACGCCTAGAGATTTCCTCATTTCCGACAACAACTTCTGAACCGGACACTTTTTAAAAAACAACATCGTAGTGATTATTGTAGAGCTCTAGTGCTCTATCACTTGGAGAACTTGAGGCATCTGTAATTTCCAAGTATATGATGTTCAGAGCTCAAAGCTCGAAACAGGGTTTTTCAAAAGTCGTCATAACTGCAAGATGGCATGTGAGAGACAGCTTTCGAGGGACGACTCACGAAGGGTGATCAGTCTGATCACTTGGACCTGGAAAAAAATTTCTGACTTAGCACTCAACATCCCTAATTTTCCTTGTTAAAGTTAATTTTAGGAAAAGCAACGTTTTCCCTAAAATTTCATAATCCATAAATCCATTTTCATAAATTCCATACCACGGAACTAGTAAAGGATACTCATAGCTCCTAAAGGTGTATTGCAAGCTAAATATGGAGCACCCTGTGAAAATTTATGGCTTCATGACCATCGTTCAACCCCTCTGTGCTACAGCATCCCCTGCGGGATGACCCACAATCTCTTCCATAAACATGAAGAATGGTTATTCACCCACAACTCCTCATATGACGAAATTTTTCCTGAAACTAAGTTTTAGAGACGATTTCAAAGAAATCGGAAATTTCTTCCACGGTACGCAACCGATCAGTGTTCACCCTTCTCGAGCCATCTCGGCGTTATGAATACTTTTGCGACCACAATACTGGCTGCGTGCAGGATTACACTTATACACGCGGCAATAACCATACTTTTAAATGACTGGTGTGATGGAGTACTATTACAGGCGGTGCAGTCGTTATGGCTTTTTCTAACAGTGTGCAGTTTAGGAGTAAACCTTGAAAATGAGCAAGAGATGCTATGAACACGTTCAAGTCTGACTGCGGGTACAGGAAAACCAATGGAATAAAAAAGCAAGACTCCTATGACTGAAAAGTTTGCTCTCAACGTTTCCAACGTATACCAGTATTTTTCTGCAAGGCGTTTCTGTCTTTCTCGTAACACGCCTTTACGCAACACGAACATCAAAGAGCGAAGAAAAAGTAAAATCCTTGTACTTCCCCCGTGCTGTGTATGCAATGTTTCTACCCACTTACGTACTTGCGTACATCACATGTATGAACGTAACCTCCCGAGTGTTCTGACATGAATTTCAACGGAGTTTTCTTTAAACCAATCTTAAATATATGGCAGGGGCCAAGGTCTGCAGCCTGCAGTTATGTTGCTACCTGACATTTTCGTTCCTTTCTGTGGGGACATATCATGTGTAGTACGAACATACCTACCTTTGCGAAAAGTCCCCTGGCGCGATGTTTTGTGAGTATGCAGACAGCCAAAGGCAGACAAAGTTCGTCTCCTTCGGGCTGAATCCTCCTACAGTAGCCGAAAGTCCTTGTACCGTCTCGGCTGGTCACCACCAGCATGTAAGTCTGGGTCAAACCAGGTGAGTGAGGAACCCACGTGGCGAGGTCAGGGAAACACAGCTCGCCAATATTGTTCGGCAACTCAAACTGGGTATAAACATACATTCAGTTCACGGGTTCAAAGTGTACCTAGGTAACTCGTAATGCGCTGTAGGTACGCGTAGGTAGGTACGTAAAGCTTTTGCATAAATCGCGGGCATAGCATGAGTAGTGATTATTACCTGGACTGGGAATTTTTCTCTCGTGTAAGCCCTGTGCTCCCCAGTGACTTTGTCGTGATATAACCCTGCGATGAACATACAGTCCAGGAGTCGCTGCTGCTGCTGCTGCATCCTCCTGACCTTCCTGGACTTTTTCTGCCTTTTCAGAGCCAAGACCCTGGTGGTCGCAGCATCTGTGGGCCCCTTGGGTGGCGGTCTGGAAAGGTGAACCCCATCGTCGTCTCGCGTGGCGGAGGCAGAGGCAGCGACAGCCATTGCACGTTCCCCCATGCTTGGGGATCCAACTCACGCACTCGAGTGCGGCTGTAACGCCGTCGCCGCAAGGGAAGGGCTGAGCACCATAGCGATGACGGCGTTTGAGGGGAGAACACGTTGCACCAGATGAAATATGGTCTCCCTCTACTTCCTCTGTCTCTCCTCCACAAGACCAAGGTCCAATATTGCGGGGAGGATGGATAAAACCGTCTCAGAATCCAGAAACGCAATATCTCTCTGCCAAGAGAGAAGAGGAGAGTTCAAGTACCAACTGCTGAAGTATGCACTATGGAGCAATGCCTAAACCAGAAGTAGCAGGGCAGCTACAAGTAGTCGCAATGGCTGAATCGCATTCTGCTCCTTATCTGCTGAACTTGAGCTTCAGCTGCTCAGATAGGGGAAGGATGACGCAAACTCTCTCACATATCAGACATGTGTGTCCCTGCTCTCACAAAGGCCACCTCATTGTGATCAACTCATGAGGAGGGGGAAAGAGACTTCGGCTGGTATTGAGTAAACAGCTCTTTATATACAATGTAGCATATGCAACAGTGCAGCAGTCGACGGCAGTAGGTGCATGGCAAAAGCTTCGACTGATCCACACTTGTTGAATCAAGTTCTACCGAACGGCATGGCTTCTCTCCACACACCCACTGGCCTCTTTTCTTCCTTTTTGCAGACTCCATACCATTCTCGCTTTACGCAAGTTGTTTTCTCCTCCAGTTCAAAGCAAGGCGAGCTAAGTTGATCAAAGAAGAGCCTAAAGATATAATGGTGTGGGTATGCAATTGGTGCAAACACAATTTTGTGATGTAGCTTTTTTACCTTCCGACTAGAGCACTCTTGTGGCTGCCCTCCTTGCGTAGACAGGCCCAGAAGGCTCGGTCGCAGGCACAGTGGAGCACAGTGTGCGGGCGCAGGTTCACGAGCCCGTAGTTGGCGGAAAACGGCCTCAGCTTGATCGGGCAGCGGTCGTGACGGCGGCAACAGCTGTCAGTAGGCGCGAACGCGCCCAATTGCTCCGGTGAGGGCGCTGCGTTGCCAGCGCCGCACCATAGAGTACCGGGGAACAGCCCTGAGGTCCCTAACAGAACCGGCGCAACCTGCTCGATAGGCCAGACATTTAGGAGGACGATTGAGGTAGCCAAGGCAGCTATCACTGGTTGTGACATCCTCATGCGGCAGAGGATACTTGGGTGACTAAACATGCGTATGTGGAATCGGTCGTTCAGTACACTTTAAATCAAGCGCTACTTGCCCCGATTCAAGTTTATGAAGCCAACAGCTATTAGGCTTTGTTGGCTACGCAGCTCCAATATATCACTTATTATTAAACAACTCACGCTGTACGTTCTAAGCAGTACATGCGTGCGTCTGATCTACGTAGTATGACAGTAACATCTTCGTTATGTCAGTGTGCTGCAGGTAGATGTATGTAGCGCACTGTTGAATTGGATCATACCTACGTGTAAGTCAGTATGCAGGGATGGACATGCATGCATAATTCCACGCAGCCTTCCACCAAGGCCTTCTTTCTTTTTATGTGAGTACTCTTACTCACCAATGGAGTGAACTAAAGCCTGAGGTATACTTTGGTTGGGCTTCCGCCCTGGCACAGAGTACAGTGTGTCCGCTAAATCCTGAAACCCGTACACCTAACAATGACTTGAAAACCGCTTAGGAAACCAGGGAGCTTTTTACATCAACTTCATGCTGAAGATGATGTGGTTTGCACAAATTCGAAAAGGCACATTTTTTTTCGAAACTTTGCTTGAAAATTTGACAATTAAAAAAATCCACCTTCGCCGTTTCTGGAGGGAGTTCATAAACTTTTTCTGCTACTCGGATCAGAAATATGTATATGAAGGCTTTTGGCAGGGTGGACATAACGCTTGATATAGAATCGCGTAAAATTCAGCCTCAACTTGATTTTACATGCTGAACCCCCAAATCCAGGCATGTTTGCGGAGAGCCACGCCCTCGTCTTCTTGGCGTTGCACTCCAAATGTAAAGCCCCCACATGTAAATGTCCCATTTGCTTTTTTACATGTAAAGATGTAGCAACTCTCACCATGTCTGGCATCAGGCATGACGTGGCACACGTCTCCACTTGCTTCAGTAGTTCAATATAGCAGCCAGCATTGAGACCCTCTTCTCTGGAGATGAAAATGGGCAGGCACTTCCACATCCACTCTGACGATGTCAAGAAGCATTTTGGCATTTTAGCCCGATTTTTCATCTGCCTTTTGAAGGCGTGTGTCCGAGATCCCCTCGGTCTCAAGATAATCGGATCTTGGGATCTGATGATGAGCCGCAGTCCGAAATCCAGCTTTCCCGGCAAATTTTTAAACAAGATCGAAAGTCTTCGTCCCCACTCATGAAAGCTTCTGTCTGTATGTTTACTTATTTGTTCACAATACAGTAAGAAAAACTTGATGCAGTAAACTTGGGAGTTAAATAACTTTGCATTCACATTGTGAAAAAATGAGTGACTCCAGAGCAAAAGGGCACTCGAGTTCAATTTGAGAGAAGATCCTTACCATTCTATGCAGGGGTGAATCGTTTATGTAGCTCATCTCAGTCGATAGTTGTGGGAAAAAAAGAAGTGCACACTACGCCCACTAAATGCGATGTGTAATAAAACCGTGAGTCTTAAGTTCGCCCCGTAAGGCTTTGGGGAATCTTTTTTAATTAAATCCTAATACTTTGACCAAAGGCCAAATCCTCGGCCCTTAGCATGATGCAAACTCCCACTACACAACATGCTACTAGTACATAAACCGGGCACGTAAGCTCAAGAACAGGCGTACACTGTTCAGGGCGCAGTCCCAGAGATACAGTAAAAAAATGTAATTGGACTTTTAGGTCCATGTGGGTACTTCCTTGTAAGCAGGAACTTAAAATTTGAATAGGAGATCGTTTTTCGATTAATTCTGATTTCTCGCCAACCGATTGGCAACATTAGCTCCGTACCGTTAACGGGATGAATCCGTATATCCATGATTTGAAAAGAAATCAGGTACAGGACAATATGACCTTAAAATACAGTCTTACCAAAATGCTATTCCAATCCGCTTCACATGCTGAGATTTACATCATGTAGACGTAACTGGAGAATAGAATAGCGTAGAAGGGAATCCCCCTTGGTCCAACAGAACCAGCATTAGCAGCGCATCCAAGGTCATAAGAGCCTCTCCATGAAATTAAGTTCCTCATTCTGAGCTTTGGACGCAATATTCAGGACTTGTGAGCCGAGTCTCAAAGGATTAAATTAAATCGTTTAAACCCTCTGACTGTGATTGGAATCCCGATTCATTTCCATTTGCAGAAGTGAGTGTGAGATGCGTCCCTTTGGAAATTTATAGTTGTAGAAATTTTTGACGAAAAATTTTTGAGAAGCAGCCTTTAATGAAAATGAATTTCTATGGACAAGACAGATGTATTCAGAGGTCCCTGCTTCACGCAATCTGACCATGTCCATTGTGATCACCAAGTGGATCTTGGACAGCACCGACTGTGGCGTTCGCTTTGGACTGAGTAATTTGGTCTTTCTCCGAGCCTGAACAGCTTCCTCCAGGACTTCTAGATGTCTATGTTATAGCGACATTCACATGAGCAAGAGCGTGAAACCTGAACTCGCGTGATCAAGTGCTCGTACGCAATATTGGGCTGAAGTGTAGCATCTTACAGTGATGAGACTGAACTTTCGCCTAACCCTGTATAGTTCTTACTCCGTTTTAGACCAAGTCAACAAGTGCAGAATAACAGTCTTTGTTCCATTGTCTATCTTGTCATGTTTCATGCGATTTACGACTCTTCTATCGCACTTGCTCTGTGCTGAGTTTTGCGTATTTATAAGTGTTCATACCGGATCCAAGGACTGATACGTGAATGCTCTGTTTTCTATACTTAAACAGGCCGTCGTTTCTGAAGACAGAAGTGTGCTGAGCGTGAACTTGGTTACAGCTACGAGAAACACACACACGGACTTACGTACTACGAATTAAAGCTTAATTTTCATTCCCTCTCATAACTCTCTCATGCACGCGCGCATTGTCGTATGATGAGTAATTCTCGTTATTGCAGCACTTTGCATGCCTTCTGTAGCAACTTACGGTATTCGCATAGAAAAGTATTGTTCTCTAAGGACAAGAAATGCTCGGGCAGCAGAGTATTTAAAAGTCCCTTCACACGTCCGTGTCCTCTGATGACTGGTCAGCAACTGAACTAGCGATGGATCCAAGCTCAAGCCCAGTCAATCTCAGTACGTACCAAGCTTCTAATCTTGCTTGGTAATCAAACTGAGTCTAAGGCCCAAGGTTGGCTTGACACGGACTGGGCCAGTGGCAGAATTTGCGAAAACTCCATTTGACACTCTCAGCGAAAAGACCGTCACAGAAGAGAAGATCCCCCATACGTACCAATCATCCGTCCGCACACGTGCAAGTGTTATCAAGGCACATTGTGTGACTGTGTTTTTAAAAAGAGCTCGTTACTACTACAGGGAATCCAACTTGGTAGTTAACGGAAGAGTAGCAGAAATTCATTATACAGTGGAACCCGCTTATGATGCCTCCCCGAGGAAAAAGCAAAACTGAACCCGCGAGCGTGCTAAGGGCGGGTTCTGCTGTGCCAGTAGCTGTTTGCATCGGGACCAGGAGAAACTTGCACCATGAGAGCGGTTTGGCGCTACAACTACACTAAACTGCTGCAACTTCTTCTGTAAGAAGTGCGCAGATTTCAAGACATTTTCGTGTCATCTTGAAGTTTGCAACGAGACAGGGCTGTACGTACTACACTTCTCAGATACCTGCGAGCGCGTGTAAAGGGGCGAAGGAGGAGGCTCGTTACTCAAGATAGAAATTACGGTCCTCATCCTGCAAATTCAATTCCAGACGATGATGATGTTTCTCTTTCATCGCCTTTATCGGCTCCACCATCCCTATAAAAAGGGACGTCGTAATTAGCGACCTTTTGGCGCTTCGTAGCAGCCTTGGAGCACACCAGCACCAGCAGCAGCTAAGCCATATGCCACAGCAATCACGACGATACAACTCCACCTCATGCCAGGGCAACAATGAAAAAAAAAAAAAAGAGGAGGAAAATACAAATATTCCCCCTGCAGTAAAGAAACGTCCTCCTCCTCAGCATGCACAACGATGGTGGCGGCTGCATATTTCTTGGAGAAACCAGATAGCATCAAGTATCCTTCTTGTGACATTAGCTCCCCGCTGCTGTCACAATTGAGCTGCAGAAGAAGTCGCTGCAAGCGACGGAGCGCGCGCGACACACAGTGGGTTTGACACACGCAAAAGTTTGTCGTCGTCGCTGCCGTCGTCGCTGCCGCCGCCGCAGCCGCCGCCGCCGCCGCCGCCGCCACCGTAGCCGCCGTCGTCGTCGTCGTCTACTCCACTACCGTGCGTATTCTTCAGTCGCCGGCCGGAGGTGATACTGCCATTGTCACTACTTCCAACATTAAGTCGACCAAAGAAGAAGCTTGACAATTGTCTTACATGTGCTCGAGCATTGACACGCCGCCTGTTGCGAAATTATGTCGACCACGACATCGGCCAGCATCCTGCCCGACCAGATGTACGGTGACGAAGTCTTTCAGGAGGACTCCATGGGGTCGCTGGAGAGCGTGTCTCCTTTCAACGAGGAAGAGGACAACACTGATCCCTACGGTCGTGAGATGAAGAGGCTGCTGAAGAGCTTGCAAGTTTGGGAAGTTCACCATCGCCTCCAGCGCCAATGCAGGCATCAACACAATCGGCACAAACGAAAACATCACTCGAAGCGGCTTTGGGAGCCGCTAGACACGAGAAGGAGACATTTGGCCATGCCCGAGACCTTCTTCTGCCAGAGCAAGTTCGTGTTAGCGAGAAAAATTAACAGTGGAGGTGATGGAGATGGTGTCGCCAAAGAACAAGACCGTGAAGACAGAAAGGACGACAGGGAGGAGGCAACAACGACGAAAAGACAATGGCGCCAAGGCAGGAAGAGAAACACTCGGCAAACTTCCGCTAAGAAAGAAGGTAGGGGCAAAACGAGCGACGTTACTTAGTAGGTACGACATGACAATGCTGCTTAGATCGAGGCAGCCTGGCACAGACAGTAAAACTTGCGGTAATGAAATCATGCATGTTTTCCACTGTTGTTTATGTTTTCCACAGTTGTTTTCTCCTTGATGTCTGGAAGACTTGATGTCCAAGTTGACAAGCACTCCAGAAACTCAATAATGCACGACGTACGAGTCGAGCGCGAACTTACAGCACATGCCTTTGGCAAACTAGTACCTAATAGACAAGTACCCATGGAATGTACTAAAGTATGTACAACTCCACATTCTTATAGTAGACCCCTTCGCTGTTTTTTTTTTTTAGCAGTCTCCAACATGGCAAAAGCAACTATCTTTTCGTATCTCCAGGTGTCATGGGCATTAGCAGCTGGCATTATCAGGGGTTAATGGTCCTTTGGCAAGGTGTTTCTAATAACGTAGCTCGACTGTAGAGATGACACTTGGAGGAGGAGAGAGCGAAGCTCGGACGGTTGGTTGCATTCCGAGATACGAAAGCTTTCCTCTCTGGCCTCAACCACTGGCTCGCAAACCAGCAATCTAAGGCAGATCTCAGTCAGATGTCTGGCATAGCGACGCTCGACGCGGGGGAATTTCTTTTCCCCAAGTTGCTCCCTAATTAACGCGCAGTTAGAGAAATAAACGGGTGTTCCACGTAGTCAAAGAGGGTCCGCGACCAACTGAGGGACGGTCCGGCAGTGCATTTGCGCGGCGCTTGTCAATTTGCTCGTGTGCGTCCTCGCACGCGCATGTGTGTGTGTGTGTGTGTGTGCTGCGTGTGCGCGTGTGCGCGCGCGCCATGTTCATGTGTGCACTGGCGTACGTGGATTGATAGCCTATGTCAACGGCAGACGAATGCAAAGTGGGGTTCTGCTTCGGCGGCCACAGTTTGTTAGTGCTTTTGATTGGGAGGAAGGAGAGTTGAATTCATGCTCTCTACAGGCTTCACTTGTAAAAGACTGGAGGGAGATCAAGGCACACGCAGTGCAAGGCAGAGAAGGGGGGGCGCCCCATTAATCAAGAGCAGTCCGTCGACGACACAATCTCTGCGGTCGAATGCCGCTTATTATCGTCGTCATTAGCAGTGCCATCAACACAGTAAGTATCATCATGGCTGCCAAGAAAGTATCAAGGTTTTGAAATGACGCCAAATCGTTTGCCAGCCCGAGGAATGTTCCAAAACCTCATGAGAGAAACTCCTGCCTCAGTGTCGCTTTGGACGCACTGCGTACAGTGCGGTTCGAGTAGGTGAAGTGGCTGGTTGATGTCTGAAGAAAAAAAAATCACATGTGGTTGCGTCTCGTCTGCTGGCAGCCTCCTTCCAAAGAGGTTCTCTGGGAGATCGACGATGGAGGATATCGTGATCTCGCTTGATAACAACCTACCAGCCTGGGCTACATGGGCAAAGGTGAAGCGGCACTCCTCAAATGAGTCGATGAGGACGAAACAGGTTCCCAATGACAGTCTACTCCGCACTTTTTGTGTCCCTGCTCTGGAAGCCTCCCTGGCGTTGCCGGTTTGGAAAAAATCCCTCGATTTGGGAGGGCCAACTCCATCAGATATTGCTGCTTAAGTGTGACGACCTGTGATTAGAAAGTGGCAGCAGTGAGGAGCAGGATAATTGAAAATCCCACCTGTGTAGGAGGCGTATGCAGAAAAAGAGGCAGTAGCGCAGTCCGTCGCGCCTCCCTCTCCACTGTCAGACTTACGAGTGCCACCAAATACAGAATATAAAGACGAAGAAGAGGCAAACAGAATCCTTGTCAAGAGAGAGAACCTTTGCACCCACCCGGCATAATCGAGGGAGTTTCTGCGCGCACTTGCTTTGTAAGCACGCCGGGTGCATGCCAGTAAGTAGCAACGTTGAGAATGTGGAAACAGCTGAACTCTCTTTGAAGATGAGCTGTGTGGAGAGTCAGGACAGACTCGATGAAATGGCTGTGGGAAGCGCCAGAGGGCAAAGTTGCTATGAGTAACCAGATAAGAGAAAGAACTTGACTCGATTGTAACTAGTGCGCCAAGGTAAATGTACACAAAACGCATACTTCCACAGGCAGCCTTGTCGGTGAGTGCGTGCGTGCGTGCGTGCGTGTGCGCGCCAGCGCGCGCTACGTACGCGCACAACGTGGGCACCACAACCGTGCACCACGATGGCATTATGAAAACAGTAGGAGAACAAGGTTTTTGTCCTGTCTGGAAAAGGGAAGGACAGATCTTGCAACGTGATGTTATTGCAGCGTACCATTAAGAATGCCAAGAAGAACAAGGGAGAAGAATATTTGCAAGATATTACGCATGTGGACATTTTTTCCTTCCACTCCTCTCCTCACTCACTGGCATCGCCTCAGGTTTCACGCGTCGCAGCTTCCAAAGTATGTAGGTACAACAGATCAGAAGAGGCACAGCGAGCTTTGAATCTCCAATTTATATGACTTTGTGACTTGAAGCGATTTCAGCCAGAGAAGTACGAGAAGGTAAACAGTGTGAAGGGGCCGGAAATAGGTTCGACCCCTCCTTCGTCTTACAGCGACGAGAGTGGTGGCGGCACCACTGCTACTCTCATGTTGGGGTCTGGAAGGAAATTGAAAAGAGCTTCACACACGCGTGCTCACACAGTTTGCAATCATCGTGGCAGTTCTTGTTTGCCGATGATGCATCTTACTCTAGTCGAGAAGTGCTTCGCTCCCATTTAATATTCATGTGGCATCACTTCTATCGGGTCTCAGTAATGTCAATCTCCTTCTCCGTCACTCAAATCTATGCAAAGTGGCGTTGGCATAGATGTAGATGAGGCAGCTGCACCCGGCCCAGGTTTTTCGCACTTTGCATCTCATAGCTGAGCGCCAGCGTCTGTGCGCACGCACGTAGGTGTGCCTTACATTGGTAAGAACGAAAAAGGAGTTGTAGGCCAGTGGCGTTTCTCCCGATGGAACTGGTACGTAGCTAATGTCATAATGGCACTACGACTGTAACGGTATCTCCAACCTGTCCTATCATCTCTCTCCTCCCAATGAGATATTTTTCCCGCGCTCACGAACTGTCAATTAATCTGCAAGCTTCACCACTGCCCCCCCCCCCCCACACACACACCAACCCCTCTTTTGGGAATTTTCTACCAGAGATAACTTTGGTCGTTTCTGCTCTTACCATCATCAATTTCCGACCCCTCGTGTGTCCTGGAACAGGGGGAAGGAGAGAGTGAGCTTCGGACAGATCCAAACACTGATAGTTTCTTTTAAGAGAGTAGTGGCTTGGTTAGCTGCGCTACGCTAGAACACCCACTAGAATCGAGGCAACCGTGGTCGACACGGGGAAAAACAGGACGCAAATGCGTAGGTAAAAAACTGTGATTAAGGACAGAAGATTTAGGCTTCTGGAAACACCTTGTAATCTCAGGCAAGAAGCTCTAGTACAGAGAGATTCATCTCCTGAAGTTCCATGTTATGCATTTCCCCCCCCCCTCCCTCTTTTTCTCCAAGCACGAGCCCCTGTCTAGCTTGAGGGCCGAGTTCACCTGTATGGACAAACATTTTTGTGCCAACAAGAAAAACGCCCATTGCCATTCGAATCGTAGATTTGCTATAGATTTGCCTCACTATTACTGTGTTGGCAAAAAAGGCTCCCTCGCTCGGCCAGTTTCTCTGTGCCTTCATTTGGTCTCTCCTTAAACAGTTACGAATTCTTACCTACGTCCATGTGCAAGCTCACGCCGTGTGTACAATGAGGACCGAAGTCGGCATACACGTCATTGGCGTGCCATCGTGGTCGGGCCTCCACGTCGGGCCTCTTGCTCCTGAATGGGAGTGAATTCATTTCTTGATGTTGTCATTGTCCGAGATTCATCATTTTTGACACCTTCCAATGGTGGATGCAAGAGTACAATTCAATAACGCTGTCGGTGGGTGTGCGACAGCGTGTGTGGCACACGGTCGTGTGTTTCAAAGTCGGCTTCCTGTTATATCGAACTGAAATTATTTTTTTTTGCTGTATATCTTCAATCTGAAATGCAAAGCCTCGGTTCCTGTGATGCAGTGGAGTAGAGTGACAGGGATGCCAATTTTGGTCCCTTCGACTCCATTAGCCATTCATGCCCAGTAAAAAAAGAAACGAATGAGGAAAAGAAAGAATAGAACGCAATCAGATTTGTGCGCGTGTGTAGCTTCTGGGCGAGGTGAGCGGTCGAGACAACAATATTTTAAGGTAGATTTTATGCGTGCGCCAAACATGGCAAAGCTGTTGCCTTGTCACACTAATGAGAAAAATGAATTGGCCACTTAATCAACGAAAGAACGCAGAGAAAAGGACTACACGCATTTGCCTGCGTCGCAGATTGTTGTAAAGTTACTCATAAAATAAAGCAGGAGTTTCTTGGCCGTCCCAGACCGCTGGAATGATTTGAATGAACCTTGGCACGGTGGTAGACAAAACCATGGAGTATCGACAGGGGGTCAGTTCTTGCTCCCTACCCACTATTCAACAATGGGCAGTCTCCCTCCAAAAACCGGGTTTATTTGGCAACATTTATGTGGCGAAATTTGCCCTTCTGAGTTAAATGCTTGACCCAGACGACAGTTGATCCTGAGGAAGTGTGGAGGAGGAGGATCGAGGAGGGTATAATGGGGTCGGTAATGACCCAGTGGCAACATACTGTAAATTTATTCATATTGATAAATACGCCTTACGATTTAGAACTGCAGCAAATTCGCATGGTCTGGAAGGTGCAGGTGCTTGTGATTACGACGTAGAAACTTAAAAGTGTCAAATCAAAGAACGAGATTAAGTAGTTTACAAAGGATAAGTGATAACAACTTCAATGACCAATATGACGACGACCTTTTATTGAAAACAGATGAAACAGATGTCCTTCTACTAGGCACTTTCAAGTACAGATATGAGAAAAACAGCGTACATTACCGGAGTTTCGCGATGACATGGTAAAATTTACACTCCGCACAGTCGAACCTCAATTTCTTGCAATTTCATTTTATGCAAAAAGTTCAATTTCTGCAACTTTTTTCAGGATGACACTCCTGTCGTTAAGCAAAGTCAATTCGCATGTTTCAACATCAGGTTCCACACAGTCGATTTTTACACCTTTAGATGGAAGCTTCGCCGTGCTAACTTGCGAAATCTGCAAAGTATATTGTGTGTACTCTCTTTTGCATTATACGGACTCTTCATAGTTAGCAACGTTGCTATGCTAACAGTACAGTGACGTGACTTCCACGCTTGGTGATTACGTGTTGCGATGCAAAACAACAGGTTGCAGTTCGCTCAGTCTGTCAAGAGAATGGATTACAAAAGACGTAGCTCCCAATACTCTCCCACAAATTGAAGGGGCATGCGGAAAACAAAAATTTAACAGCATCAAACAACAAATAACAACAACAAGCACAGTTACACAGTACTCCGTTTGAGTAACGGAGACTGCTAAATTATTTAGTATCAATTCAAGCTACTTTTCAATGGTTGCGATGAACATCAATTTTTGAAATCTTTAACTGATGACGAATTAGTTGCAAATATAGAGATGTCTTTGTAGTACGAGTAAAATTTCCGACAAGCCTAGACGAAAAGAATCTCTACATTCAATCACGAAACCTCGATATCACTTCTGCTGTGGCTGGGCAAAGACATGAGCGCCGAAGCACCACTCGGGTTCGCCGTACACTCTACTGTCAGTAATTCATTATGTTCTATCATACCAGACGTTCCGTTGTACTAATGCAAGGTGTACGTACTGCATGGTGTCGTGTTCATTCTGCAGACACATCTCTGTAAGTAAAAGTTCGGACATCTGGACCTATACGACGATAGTGAAAAGGGCAGCAGCACGATGTTGCAGAGAACCAAGAAGACCAGTACTGGAGTTGGGTCTATTGATCGCTTCGCACTCAACGTGCGCCCCTTGAGAGTACACGTGTGCGTGAGGCACTGGACTATGAGGGAATGCTGCGCTGACAGCCCTTAGGGGCTTCGCCAACTATCCCAAGTTAGAGCGAAAGCTCAACCACGGCTGCTTCAAAGTAAAATAGCATGCTCTGGGTAGGTATTGCTGAAGCGCACCGTGTATCAGTACGTACAAGGTTGGCTTTTATAATCGATAACTGTAGCCTGATGCCGTAGTTGCAGCTCGAAGCGGTTGTCCCGGCCGAGGGCAGTCGAATTGAGTAGCATTTTTTCGATTACTTTTCTTTTTTTTCTGCGCTACCTTCGGACTTTTGTACATAACCTTTAAACAGAAACCCCGGATCGGTCATGCGCCCTGTGCCCCAACGCCCTGTTGTTCTCTAGCAATCGATTTAAAAACCACCCCTACAACGTGCCTGCGTTAGTTCAAGACCCAAAATCCACCAGGCATTGCATATTAGGGCACGTGGACAACTTGAGTTGGCGCCAAATGTGAAAGTTCCACCAGATGTGATACCCATTGACATACGGCAATGTCAGATAGTTCCTTCAAGGTTGCTTCCGACTTTCTTCGCTAAAAGTAAAGTCATGCTCAAAATTAGACATGATTTACTCCTGCATTGAAGGCAAGAAGAAAGCTAGATATTGTAATTTGTGAGACCCAGGTTGTGGCTTGTATTGTCAGGAGTGTGTCCGTAGTCTCCTCGGTCAACAACTCAAGAATAGCTGAATTCTACAGTATATTTATGTGCGTGACCTGGCAGCACAGAAAGTATTGGGTCGCTACAGCAGTGACTTCATTTTCACATTTTAAGCAGCGAGATGTTGTCAAATCTATTTGACGCATAAATATTGGTAATTTGTCCACATGTGAGGACTTTCGCAGTTACGAGCTTCGCTGGTCTTGGGCCAATGCTCCCGGGTAAATATGTACGTACATACGTATTCCGTTGTTTTCTTGCCTTAATGTCACTCACAGCAGGCGCCGCTTACAGTGACACAGTTGGGACAAACCAATATTGCCATTGTCACTGTGTCCGAATTGTCACTATATCTAGTGTACCTTCAACCACCACCACAAAGTTTTTGACGTGCGAAGACAAGGCCGGAGCCTCTATATTTCCCTTGTATACCAAATTGACAAAGAAGTCAAGAAGATGCTGATGAAAGTCATGAAGCATGTTTCTTTGTTAACTTACTTGACAAAGGAGAAATAAAGCATGCAAAGGAGAAAGTCGAGTGGAGCAAAAAGTTGCAAAAAGTTTGCCACTGCAAAAAAAAATTGCCATCTCTGAGCAAAAAGTTGCCATTGCTGTGCTAAAAAGCTTTTCCCCTGTTCGACAGACTTGAAAAAGATGAGAAAAGCTTCATTTTTGCCAGGCAAAATGCCGCTATGAGCGGCGGAAAAGTGTGCAAACCCGGCGGATTCTTTTGAAAAAATCATTTGCCGAAATTGTCAGTGACTGTGCGATATTCCTATAAAGCGGCACCTACTGTAGTCCGGACATAAAGAACGGCCCTTGTAATGAGTAACGATCCAGCTACTGGGCAGGCACATTTATTAAGTGCGGGCAATGAGGGAGAGGCCGCGCTACAGTCTTTGCGTCGCGGGTGGCAGAAGTAACCTTTCTATGCAATATGTGCGCGCAGAAACCTGTGCAAGTAGATAAGAATACGAGTACCAAGTGACAATTGGTGCAGGAAAAAAGGGCGGTGTCTTCTTGGCGTGCTGCGTCTGAAGTTGAGTGTAGTCTGCTGAGAGCGTAAACAAGGCCAAGATGTATGATTGAGAGTACAGAAAAGCATGTGTTGCATGGCCGAGTGATCTCAGCCGTGATAACATTCTTAGGTACAATCACAGGAAAGTTACGCCTATGTGCATATGCATACGTTTTGTACACGTCACTTTCTGTGAGAAAGTGGCCAGGTCGAGAACTTTCCTGTCTCCAGAGGGAAGCCTTTCTCCTCGCTATGGTTTGTTCCCTCCCTGTATTGCTATTATGCGATAGGAGAAGAACATTCTAAGCCTTCTGTTGTACTGTGGAGGGTCAGTCATTTCTTAACTAAAAAAATAAAACAGAAAAGAGCGGAGAAAAAAAGGCCATGTCTGACGATAGTGGCCTCCCGGCTGATATGGTCAAGGCCGGTCGCACCGGCGATCTCGACGACGTCATGCGACTCGTAGAGGACGAGGGCCTGGACGTCAACACGGTGGGACCTCAGCATAGCCTCACGGCCTTACATCTGGCTTCGCTGCATGGACACCTGGAAGTTGTGCAGTTTCTGTTGGACATGGGAGCAGACACGGACGTCCTAGACGACTGGAATTGCACGCCGTTGCACAACGCTGCTGGCGCAGGACACGTTGACATTGTCAAGGAGCTGTGCGAGGCTGGCGCCGATACAGACGTAAGAAGCAGCAATAAGGCGCGCACGGCCCTCGAGATTGCCAGGGACAAGCATAAATATGACGTCGTGCCCGTACTCCAGGAGTACATCACCAAGAACAAGTTCAGAAAGAACAAGGAAAAAAGAGAGGGTGGCGGTGGGGCTGGAGGCGGGGACTTATCCAGAAACGTCCGCGGAGCTGGCGGCGGTCGCGTCTGGCGTCGGGGAGGTCGAGCGAGACATACGAATGGCCTCTCGCTGCCCGGCCAGGTGGGCAACCGCGAAACCAGCGCCCGGTTCGAGGGCAGCAAGCGCGAACTGGAGCAACAGCTCGAGAACATAAAGAAGCAGGAGGAGATGTACGTCTTGGCCAAGGAGCACACTCGCACTCGCGAGCAGTTGGAGGCGGCTAAGGGCAAATATGACCGAGACTTGGAGGACCTCATCATTCAGATGGAGAAGATGCAGGAGAACATTAACTCGCTTGCTGGACAGAGAGACATGGAGCTGACAGACATGGAATCCAGGCTGCACGAGATCCAAGACAGGATGTACGAGCTGGAGAGGGGCGGCCAGGAGACCAGGAGCGGGAGGAGCGGTTCCGGCGGCAGCAGCAGAGATCGGGACAGGTCCAGGGGAAGAAGGAACAGGAATTAGCCATATGTATTTGGTGGGAGTAGATTGTAGCTGTAGGTATAGCGAGAGGTATGTGAAATTGCATATTACACAGTCATGTCACGCTCCATCCTTTGTAAAAGCAGGCAACAATAAACTCCGTTTCTGCTCGTTTCTGCTGCCTGTGTCTGTCCAAGTAACAGTTTGTGTTCACACACACTAAACTTGCGACTCCGCATACGTGCGTATTGATTGTCTCATCTCATCCACTCTTCTTTGTGTGTGTGGGGGGGGAAGTCGTTGAGGCTGCTTTACGTGTAAAATTATTCACTACTTACTCGGGGTATGCGTGGGAATTTTTGGCTTGGCGTGAGAATGTTGTGGAATGGACAGCACACGAGAGGAGGAGATCAGACTTGGTGAGACCGAGACTAAGAGGACTTTGAACCGAACTCAACCTGTACAAGAAGGAATGCAGGCTGTAGGTTTATTTTTTTCATCGCAAGTCTTCACTCTACTGAAAAGAAAATGTGTAAGAAAGAGAGTCAATCCTCCATATGTATATAGATCGTCATCATCCGAGCAGTCGACGCAACACTATGCAACCTTCTTGATGCGACACAGTTTGTGCACGGTGTACAGTATTATAATGCAGTGTGGTAAAAACAAATGCAGTGCAATACCGTCTCTCTCAGAAGCTTAAAACGTGTGGCTTAAACCGGAGCTGTGCCTGAGAGAACCGCTTTTTTGTCCATGACCTAGCTCATCTACCTATGACCTATGCTGTCGCGGAACGGCTGTACCACTTGGGATGTGCAGCGTATGATTCTATTTTCAGCACTATACTGGATCTACAGTCAGTTCCAACACCTTGAGCCTTGCACAGGAGCGCATGTGTTACGGAGCAGAAGCCTTCGTGCCTCTCTTATTGCTGTATACGGACATGCTCTCGTACATGTAACGAGGGCGAATATTGAGCACACCATGATATGCGCCACTTACAACGAACCATTTTCCGCAAAAGTATACGGTACCTGCAGTTCAGCAATTACTACGGAAAATGTGCAACGCCCAGGGTGTTCATACTTTTGAGCCTGACTGTAAGTAACGGCAAAGGCCAGTCAAAACGGTCGGCACCGCCTCATGAAGGATCGATATTACTTTTAGCTTTGATTCATTTCGGCCATGTTGCTCGTGATGACGACACGAGAGCTCAGCCCGGCTCGTCCATTATTGAGCGACTCTGGATGATGGGGAAGCGAGGGCAGGAAACTTGCTTTTTTCTCCAAGTAGCAGTCGTGACTAATAAAAACATCAACAGACTATTGAACACACAGAAAAACTCCATTGAAACTGGAGACTCCATTAATTAGCGGAAGCCGCTGCACAGTTTTCCTCTTCACTTTTTCTCTTCTCCACGTTTTATGGGTACTTCGTGGCTAGATCGGCAGCGAAACACAGAGTGACGAACGCACCGCAGCCTTCTCAGCTTTGATTTCAGCACTCCATTCTCCCTCTGTTGCTACAGCCCTCCGACCCACCCCCTGTGCTCATGTGTGACTCAGCCTTGGCTGCCCCTGTAAGTGAGATAAGCAAAAAAGCATCCATCCACTTTGCGTGTCGTATATCACACCAATTCGGGGTTTACTTGGGGGTGATTGCGATTCAGACTTGCCGTCCCCCCCCCCCCAAAAAAAAAGGAAGAACCATGGGCGCCCAAGAGGGAAAAGGGAGGCGCGCGCGTACATTTGGCACGAACGAGCGAACGAACGAGCGAACGAACGAACGACGTCGTCTGTACTGTACTCCATCAGTTACGAACGAGCGCTCGCGGAGCAAACAGCGCTGAGATTTCTCTCTTTGCTTCTCGATCCTCCTGCGCTCTGTTAAAGCGAGAGAAGAGTTTATACATTGCGTGAGAAAACAGACATGACGTTTGTTGTGTGCGTGTCAGTTACTTCTTGGTCGGTTTCTCTGTGCAGTGATTGATTAATTGCCTCCATTGCCGCTATTGTCAAAAAGCCTGTCACTAATTCGGCCGCCGCTGCCGCGTGATGACGGTTCTCAACGACCAAGACGACAGCAGCAGATTCGTGGTGGATGAGGAGGTGGAGGAGAAGAAGCAGAAGAAGACTGCCTCCATCTATCAAGCGACTCTTCCCGAGGGCTCCTCCTCGGTCGCTGCCTGTTTCTCGCGGGGTCAACCTCTCCCCACTCATTTGGGACCCATTTGAGCGCAAGAAAAAAAAAACCCCTGTCTTCGCCCTCGGGCGAGACTTGTTGTTTATCTTCCGCCGACGCAGTCATTACCAGCGCACTCACTTCCGCCATTCTGCAGACTTTTCTTCTCATTGGGAGAAATCTTTGGGCATTGTCAAAAGCTCTTGGGTGGTGGAGGAGGAGAAGAGGACGTCTTTCTTCTCGTGCACCTTGAGCCTAAGCTGCCTCTTCAATACCCCTAAGCTTGCACGTGTGTGGACAGATAACAAAGTGTACCTTGTGTGTTAAGCCAACGGTCTTTTGACTAAACAATGCGTGTTCCCTTCGCCCGGTCGGCGTCCTCAAGAAGCAGGGACGACCGCCCTTTCCACCCCGCCACGCCTACCGCCTTTGTGGTCTACGACGACGAGCATTTCCCCAAGCGACGGAGGCCGGGGAACCTCTCGAACCCGGAGAGCCCAAAGCCATTCCTGCGGAACCCCTTCTTTCAGCGGAGCCGCAGTAACAGCAGCGGCGGCAAGGGCAACGGCACCAGGCGGCCGCAGTCCCCAGACGAGAGCCTGATGTGGCCGACGGAGCCCATCTACAGTGAGCCTTTGCCGCCGCTGTCTTCGAGGATCAAAGCGGCTGAACGGCGATCAGTACCGCAGCAACAGCAGCAACTTTCCACCCATATCTACGAGTACTTGGTTAGTCGGCGGACAGATGCTTGCACGCAGGCTGCCAATAGCAACAACATCGTCAATAACGGGAGGCGTGGAAGTTTGGCGTCTTCATCGGCGTCACCTTCCTCATCCTCGGTTTCGGCGTCAACGGCTGCGGCCGCACCAAAGACGGGGCCAGGTAGGAATAGAAGAGGTGAAGCTAGATCGTCATCACCGCCATTAGGCGCACGATAGAATTAAATGCAAATGTATTCTCTGGAGAAAGGTGGCAGTAGCCACAGCTAGTTCGTTCGCAATATAAATGCAAATGGCTAAAAACAGGGGTTTTCGTCGTTCCGAGGAGCCAATACGGTATCATAGTCGGGGTCGTAAATATCCTTGGCCGAATACGCTTTTCATAATGACAGCCAAATTGTGGCAATATCCAAGTACCTGAGGTTGGTATAGTATTGATGCATTCGAGCCTAGGAAGAGATAGTGTGTTTGTTAAGTGAGGAGAAAGTAAGAACTGAATGTTCTCGCACGTGCAGTTAGATCACATGAACACGCAGGAGACGTTATAATTCTCCGTCGAGGTAGACAAGGTGGGATCGGCTCCCCCCCCCCTTTCTTTTTGCGGCGCTTCTCAGCGCTGTACGTTGTAACGCAGCAAATGGTTGCCAGTGCTGCAGGAGCAGAGTGATGCTTATCAGCCGAGTTCCCATTCAATTTTTCCGCAACCAATCTCTTCAGCATATTATACTCCTGCTGCTGCCAGACTTTTTTCCCGTGAAAAGGAGCTTAATGAGCCTGATGCACGTTAGAATGGCCATTGTGCGGCGTAGCTGGGACGGATTTTTCTACAAACAAAAAGATTTTAGTAGACTCTCTCTCTTTTCTCTTTGCCCCAATTCAATTCGACTGCCCGACATCATCTCCAAGTCTGTTGCGTGCAGTGCGACGCCGGTTTCGGGACAGAAGTGGCGCACGTGTGTCAGCGCGCGCACTGCCATGGGCCCCAGGGCGAGTAATTAAAATAAGGCCTCATCATTGCCTTCTCTCATGGCCGAGACTTGACGAAAATTATCCTACATCCATGCTTGCCTCACAGGGCAAAAGACTGTTTATGTGCGAAAGACCAAATCGGCGGTGATGAAGAGAGGAAGCAGGAAGAGGAAAATCGCTGCTGAAGAATGGCGGCCGCAATGGTGCTGTGGCATCTTGACAGCCCTTGACAAGTCCGGTGACTCACGTGTGTGTCAGGTAGAGGACGACGATGAAGAATTGTCCAGATTGAGTCTCTCCGCGGTGACAAAAAATAATTTTCTCGGTTAGTCTGGAGAACAATGGGTCGAAGCTTGAGGGCGATGACAAAAACTGTGAGCTTCAAAGGCCATCTCGCCGGCTGCAGCATCGGGCTTCCTTTTCTTTACTCTCGTGTCGACGTAGGAACTCGGGGAAAAACTTGGGTCGTTGCAAGAAAAAGGCCAAAGAGAGATTTTAGCGCACCCCAGAGGAAACTTCTCGCCTCCTCGTATTACGAGCCTCTTGATGAGTGGGCGGTTTCTCCCCTTCTTATATTCTTCCACCTGTCATTACCCTAATTGCAAATTACGAATGTCAGAAGGTAATTTCTCTTAAAAATGCGCCGCCTTCCTGCACTTCAGCTCCTTCGCAGCCTGCTTGGCACAGTTGCAGTTAAAAGTATGAACTTTTAGCCCACCGCCGCCCATCCTTCGTGGTTCATACGATAAGCGAAAATGATGGAATGGACAAACTTTTCTACTGGTCTTTTTTTTCTTACAAAGTGAAAAGAGAAATCGCCAGCCGCTGGAGGATCGCTCTGAGGTGATTATCGTCGCCTTCCTAACGTTGGGTGTCATCTCATGAATGTAGCAGTTCTGGTGTTTAAAGAAGCAATTTATCAGCCTATCCGAAAAGACAGGTGATATTTGCATGTTCGGAGCAGTTTCTCTCCTGAGACACTCCGAGTTCTTGGTGCAGTTGTACTTTGCTGGAAATGTTTCCTTAAGGAAAAAAAAAAAAGAAGGCGCGTTACTCTCGTGTAGTGTTCCGGCCATGTCTTCTTGGTCCAGGAGCACGTGGAATCGAAACGAAGTTACAAAAGATCCAAATACGATAATGCCCCGAGCCAGAAGGCCTTTTTTCAATTCTTTGGGAGGCTTCACGCGGCGAATGTTAAGAGGTTCCCTTCTGACTTGACGTCGTTGGGAAGATGGATCAAAAACACCACTTTCTACGTACGCAAGAAGTGCTCCGATCATTAGGACTCACCAGGCAATGTACTGGGCAACGATGGAGGCAGAATTGGCTCAGTACTACGACGTCGACTACAGGGTGGGAGAGGACGTCGACTTCGGCCCGAGTGCAGCAGTGCTCGAAAAATGACTTCTCTTCATGAGGAATGAAATGGTGCACGCGAGTCGAGGATGACGACTGTTTCCTCACCTCTGTCACCCAATTAGCGGTCTGGGTTTCCTTTCTTGATCCCCATCTTTCATCATCATCATCGTCATCATCATTATGGGCTGCCAATGCAGTGGGATGCCCATCGGGCAGGGGAGGAGGGGGGGCTGGCCTCCCTGGCGCTGTAGCGCACATACCCGCACTTGGGGCGGACCAACGGACGCGTCCACGTACCACCTGTTCGCGTGTCACATGACCTGCAACTGCACAGTGCCCTTCAGTACTTCCGTACAGTTTGTAGCACGTACGTACTGCAAGTACGCGTGAGACCATCAGCCTGCTATTGTCGTGTCTCGTGAAGGAAACACAGACTGTGTGTTTCAGCCTAATTACCGGGGGCATCCATCAAAACGACGACTCCGACTGATCTGCATTTTCCGGACTTGTGACACTAGGAGTAAAACGGTTTTTGATTGCTCCCACCGCCAGCAATTGTAAGATGAAGAGGAAGGGGAAAAAAGGTAACCTAAGAAATCATGTCAAGGCTGAATTATTTATCCCCGGGAGGGACTTTCTCGTTTAAGACAGTATTGAGCTCAGCATCCGCAGAAGGGTGGGCGAACTCTGAGGGGGCAGAGATTTTACGAGTGGCTAATATCCCCTAACTTTCCTTGGACATGTGTGGGCATCGCTGTTAAAGGAGGTCTACGGACAGGGGGAGACGAGCAGACGCCCATTTTTATTAGCAGTCCTCTCTCGTGTTTTAAGGCAAAAACTATGGCGGAAGGACCTTTGTCAGTCAGAACTTTTTGCTCCGGCCTTGTAAAACGAAGGCTTTTTCCTTAACAGGGGTCAAGCTTGGTGCTGTCAAGGCAGTAAATATGACGTAGTCATCAGCCTTTCCGGCAAAAATGCATCTTCCAGTGCCCGAACAGCTTGCTACACTCTCTTGCCAGACCTTCTTTGTCCGGATGAGACTTGCGGGGGTCAAAGCGTTTGTTGAGATTTCACTTTTTTGGGGGAGGAGGATGCTCCACAAGAAGTATCCCAAAGATCCGGACGAAGACCCAGCGCTTGCCTGATCTCCTGCAAAAGGAAAATTGTTATGAATCGTTCAACCGTGGGGGCGGTTCTGAATCGGGAACTCCCGGCCGGAGTAACTGCTGGGGACGAAATGCCTCCTGGGGGAATGAATCCATACGGACATTTTTGCGGTCACATAAGTGACTCAAGAACCAGGTGTTGTTGTGGTCTTGTCCTTTATCTACCCTTGATTTCCCGGCTACCATTTTTCATCTCCTCCTTTGAGCACGTGGTATGCGCGGGTCGCTCAACGGACGCAAAAAAAGAAGACACGACGAAGTAGCAGCGAAGCAACGCACTAAGAGCCACAAAGGAGACGCGCACAAAAGCCTTTTATGATACAGCTGAGCACAAAATTCGCTTCGAGATGAGATAGCGTTAAGAACAAATGAGAAGAGGGGACCTTGAGTAACGTTCATTGTTGGGAATTCTCGATAATTTCCCTCATTCCTGACTCACACTGCTTGGCATCTCACATGGTGAGCAATCGAAGGCGAGCACCACCACCACCCCTCCACTAAGAATTAGGCGGCTGCCGCCCTCCTGCCCATGTCACCTGCCCATTTTTTTTACATACCAGCTGCAGATCCGATTTCGCCCGCTGTTTATTAATTTGAGAGCTCGAGGCTTCGGATTTCCTGACCACCTCGAACTACAATGGACGTGCGAGTGACGGAAAACCGTTCCGAGCTCGCGACATACCTAATCAAACCGTTGTTGCCGCTTGAGCGGGCTAATGTGGCCCAAAAGAAGTTTGGGGGCATTTCTTTTTAACTATGGGCGTTACAGCTTGGAAGTGAGAAGCGTGTGCACGTTCTGCTGGATGTCTATACAACACTACCGTACTTAGGTACTTATCCTCCTCCAGGGGGGGACTGAGGAGGACGAAGAATTCGATGCGGTCTGCGCGTTTCCTTCTCAACAGGCGAAAAAAAAAAAGCTGCGTGAAAAAGACTGGACAGTTTCTCCCTCCCCCTTTCCCAAAAAAAAGAGACGTTGGCGCTCCGAAAAAAGAAAAATCTTGGTCCGAAACCGTTCGATCCGTTGCATGTGATGGTTCCAGTGCAGTCCAACATTAATCAAACTTCGGACCGTGTCTGTGTCTTCCCAAATTAACAGTCTCCGTCTGCTCTGCTCTCAATGGGCGACGCTTGTTTCTCGGTCTCTCTCCACCTCCTGAAGTCTGAGACCAACATTTTCAATTGCACAGAGCCATAAATTGCCTGGCAAAGTAATTCGTCTAAATTGTGGCCCTCCTTCCTCCTCCTCTGCTTCTTCTCTCTGTAGTAGTAGTCGGTACTATTGTTGCGTGGCAGGATAGCAGCGTCGTCTCTGGTTCTTCTCCCCGCGGCACTAACGGCTTGCTTCCATTATTGCATGATGATCCGAACAGACTCGCCCTATAACACTATACTTGTTGCTCGCACAAAATAAGAGGATGTGTGGTATCCTTGGAAAGAGTTCGTCACGTCACCTCATTCTCCAAACTTCTTATTTGTGCGAGGAGGTCATGCGTGTTGCAATTGCTTGCAATGCCAGAAGTCTGCTCTTGCATTGATGCATGATAACGAGGGCCCTCCAGAGACGCACGTACGCAGTGGGCATGAGTCTGATTCAGGCCTCTTTTCTCTGCTGTTTTTGTGCCCACTTAGGCGTAAGGTGTGAAGTGGTTGCGCAAACTTTGGCTTCTCCACTGCAACGTGCAGATGCACACATCTGAGTACAACTTCGCTCAACATTGACGTCTCTCTTGGCCTGGAGTCTTTAAAGGAATACTACGAACAAGTCTTTATACCTGTGTCATCACCCTGGTGGCGATGGGGAGTAAGACGAGAAGGGGAACGCGCTCTTGTTATACGCAAACTCTCCGAGCTCTTGATCTTGGCTATCAAGATGAATAAGGCAGCACAGCGATAACCATCTCTCGATCTTGTCGGATGCTGGAGTGCTTGTAGCAGATCACACAAGTGTGCTTCAATTCTGAGACTGGTGATGCCCGGAAAATATTCCATGTGGAGCTAATTTACACGCACGCAGTGGCAAGAAAAACGCTTCTGCATAAGGATAGAACATGACATTTCACGTCTGCTTCCTCCTTCATCATAATGCACATCATGCTAACTGCACCGAGGGTCCAGTGTGTCTGAGCGTTTCTGCACAACACAGTTTCAGAAGCGATGGTTACTTGTCCTCGCCGAATCAACTACAGTCTCATAGTCTGGCGGAGGATCATGTCCACGTTGAGGAGACTCCACATTTCGCGGCTCTGTGACGTCCCAGTACTGCAAAAAAGGGCAATCCTCTGATAGTCGTAGCCACGATTGCTGTTCAGAAGCTCAAGCAAGGTCACTTGTCTTACCTGAGACATCGAGTGTGGCGATGAAGAAAACGTCCAGTATTGAGCGCTGTCTGTGCCATGCACGACCTGAAAAGATGGGATTGCCATTGTGCTACCACATGCAGTAGTACCTGAGGGTTCGGAGATGCTTTACTGCATTAGAGGATCTTCCTAGACCATATTGCGTTGCCGGTGGAACCGATGAAGGAGGATCAGGAATCACTGTGGCCTGTCTCTTGAGCCTCATTTTCCGTCGCTGATGACACCAGTACATCAATATCGACACCTTTAACACGATCACGACGCCGACGATGCCCACGTAGACGTAAATCAAGTCTGCCATTTTCCCCTTCTTCCTTCTCTGCTTACACTCTGTAGTGCCGTCAGACAGCTGCCTTATCTGACAGTCCTTCGTGACTTCGAGACAAACATTGCTATCTTTGTCTGATATAACGTTAAAAATGCATTTGCATTTACGGTGACGTCACTGACGCCGCGCGTAGGGTAGATTTACGAGACCAAGTACGGTACTGGCGCATGCACTTGCCAGTGCATGGACGCACCTTGAAGCAAAGCTGTAGGTAAGTCTTCTTCCATTCACGTGTTCTCTTAAAGTGCAGAAGGTCCAGGTCGTTACGGTTCCTTTGCCTCATTTTTTTTGCCTGATTTGCTCCGCGTTATTTGGCCTCTAGTCTAAGGCATCGCATGGCAGGAGAGTGACAAATCACTTGGAAGACTCTTTGAGAAGGCTTCATTTCATCAGCAGTAGGCGGACTGCACAAAAAAAGTTGCGATGCTTTGCCAAGCCATTTGTCAAGGGAATCTGCTTTCCTCCTGACGAGACGACATCGCCCACTCAAGGACGCGCACAGATTTAACATACGCCAAGAGAAAAGAGGAGAACAGAGCTGCCATCGTCCTCCTTCAGCATTCTTTGCATAGTGACCCCAGCAACGACAGCAACACAAGGAGCCCCATAAAGACGGCATTATTCAACACGGCGGGGGATCAAGATGGGGATCCATCACTCAACAATTAGCCTGGCAAGGGGGCTTTTTCACTTCCCCAGTGCGCGCGTGCCACGCATCCCCCAGCTGCCTGGTGGCAAAGAAGTGATGCAATCAATGTCTGGGCGCAATTAGAAGCTGCAGAAGACCTGTGATTCTTCCTCCCCGGCCTCAACATGACCACAGTCCGGGCTGTGGCTGTCGGTATCGACGGACGTGTAGGAAGGCATTCATCCATTCATAAGCTGCTTTTCCTGCCCGCAGAATCGTGCCTTTTCGCTTCAGCTCACACCTCTACTCTTGTGTGCTGGCTGAAAAGTCTCACGCGGGAACAAGAGGCTAAATCGGCCATGAAACGAGTTGTCTTTTCAATCATCGAGTCTTGTTGCCCGCAGATGGCGAATTCTTTTCCCACGGCTATTACTCCGCGGAGGAAAACATCGCTTATTTCGCGCATGTTCCTTGCAATTTCTCAAAGAGCTGCCGATGACGGCTTCGCTAACATGTTCCGCCAACGTATACTTTCGCATCATTTGCTACTGTCTGTCTCCTTTGACTGCCATGGATGATTTCACGGCGAAGATGATGTCAGAAGAATGTGTTTTCTGCATGAAAGCCACGACCACGCAAGACGCTGCTGCTTGTTTCTTATCTCCGGACAGAGTCAGTACGATTTCATTCAGTGAGCTTGGGAGCTCAAAGCCCAAGGACTTCTTCTTCAGACACCTCTTTGTTACACCAGCCAAACGCTCGTGTCTCAAGAGACCCCGGTTCTGACACGAAAGATGGAAATCGTACCGATTCTCGTGTAATAAGTATTTGGGGCGGGCGATAAAAATTGCCAAGCGTTCGTGTGCACTCAGGACTCTGAAAAAGAGAACCTTTCCGAGGCCTCCACGTTATTAAAGCTACAGACTGCTATAATGCGCTGAGTCTGCTACGTACGATTAATACATCAACAAGTTCTTCTCCTCTCAACCAACCAACTGTGCTATGCGAGCTGTTGCGAAAAAAAAAAAAAAACACCACCGTGCTACAGTAGTGTGACGACTTGCTTGTCTCACGCGTCTGGCGGAGGCTTTTTAACCTGGCTGGGATGATGCAGAGTCAGTGTGTGCTTTGCTTGCTGTGCTCGCCGTCGAGGGGTCGATGTAAGGAGGAGGAAAAGTGGGAGGAAGGGTTAGGCCTTTTTAGATCGCTCCTCACGCCGCTCAATTTGGCAAAATTTTCAAGGTTGCGTCGCAGTTGGGGCGGAGAAAGACACGCGTTGCACGAATCGACACAAGGGTGAGAGAGACTTTTAAGGTGGCCTCACACTATCCTCTCTTGCACGAGGACGCACAGACACGACTCGTGTGAGTAATCCTTGCTTAAAAAAAAGTTCTTGTGGGTGTGCTTCAAGGTCTACCAGGATGTGCTGAGCTATTGCAATGAACTGTTTAGTGCAGTGCGGAGATGAGCAACACGTTTACAGCCGAGTCACGATAATTACTCAGTACACCACATTCTATTTATGAGAGTTAAGTAGGACCCATCGTATTTCAGTTCTCATCTCGCCTGCCAAGTATGAACTGTGGGGGAGAGAAAGGTGGGGTATGATGGCGTGTTGTGAAAGAGGCCACATATCGATTTTCCGCCTCATCTCTGGTCCTCGTGGGGGTAAAATTCAATTCAATTTCTTCCCCCCCCCCGGTTTTCACTTCCCCCAGGGGAATATTTTTCTTTTCCTTCTTCTTTAGCTTCTCCTCCTCCACCTTCTTCTTCTTCTCCGTCAATTGCGAGATGCTCACCTGGTACGACCCACACAAATATAAGGGGAAGGAGGATGTTCAGATGTTGCGAGGGCAAATTTGCTGAAACTGCTACACTTTCCATAAAGTGGGAGAACTCGTGATAACGTGTATGAGTTACGAAAAGGAAAGAAGAAAAACATGTTCTTTCACCAATGTCGTGGATTCCAGCGCGCTAAAACCCCAGTCACGTCTTTGCAGACAGGTGTCTCGTGCCTTATTTTCCCCGGGGGAAATAAAGGGGTCCCCAGATAGAAACATAATGCGGTTGAGTTTGGTTCAGTGTCGCAACAACACATCAAAGGAGGAGAGGAACGAGGTTTCTCAACCTTGAAAGTTCGCCTGGCCCGAAAACAAAGGCCTATTATAAGAATTGAATATGAAACTGTCAGCATGGGGTCGGTAAGGAGGTAAGTGGAAACTTTGCATGCAAGCGATCGCCTCTTCTACTCTCTTCGACTAGCGTTTTTATCTGGCCAGAGGTGGCGAATTGCTAAGCGTTCTCTGCTCATTATGCTTTCGGGTGGAGGAGGCAGATATGTGCGTGTGAGAGAGCGTTCGTGCATGTGGGCGTACAGAAATGGTTTTCCTTCAGCGCACACATGCACGGCCAGAGAGAAATGTGCGCACATAATGTCACTGGTGTTTCTCTCTCTTTCGTATGCGTCGAGCAGGCGCTCTGCTATGATGACGAGGACGCTTTAAGATGGGAGGAGGGGGAAAAAATGCGATTCACTCCGTAATTACCGGACTCGGCCGCACGTGAATTCTCCCAAATTCCTTGCATTGTACAGTAAAAAAAAATCAAAGAAGCGAGGCACGCCAGCTAGCTGACCCCTGGTCTGCCTGGAGCGAATGGAAAAGGTCAGGCAAATCCAGGAAGATTGCACTCATTTAGTCAAGAACGTTTACAGGCAGGCACACAAGCCACAGCACGGTGTACTGCAGATGCGGGCAGTGCGCTATGGACGGTACACTTCGGCAGCGTTCAGTGCGCACCACGCACAGTGTACGTATTTGCGCTGAATTGTGCCGTGTGCGCCTCCCTGCTGACCCTTGAGGCCAAGGAAAAGTAGGCAGGCAAAAAGTACATAGCGTTGTACGGTGCCACAGACTGCCTGGGCACCACCTACATTTTTCGAGTTTTGACTGAGTTTCGACCTGTCCGAAGGCCTTAAATTCATTAGGAGAAGGAGCCCGAGGTCGATATTCGTAAGGCCAAGGACTGGTCGAAAAGCCTTAGTGAAGAAGAGGGAGGCACCGTGCTACTACATTATGGTCAGGCAACTACTTGTAATTTGGCGCGAAATTGTTGTCCCCGTTCATCCAAACTTTCCAAAACAAACCTACTGGGATATACGGCAGAAAGTAAAAGCTCATAAAAGCATATTTCCTAGCTTGTCCGTATATATATATATAGTGACTAGTGAACTCGATCCGCTTTGCTGAGTGAGACAAATGGCAATTCGGTAACCATATCTTTCAGCATACGTTGTTGCTGCAGACATTGTTGCTGCAGACATTGTTGCTGCAGACATTGTTGCTGCAGACATTGTTGCTGCAGACATTGTTGCTGCAGACATTGTTGCTGCTGACATTGTTGCTGCA
>JAAUXU010103579.1_pt1 | contig 30354 bp, 33 predicted proteins | sample 7278151 | NCBI WGS metagenome assembly JAAUXU01 (sample SAMN14350113, study PRJNA611818) | marine sediment metagenome | isolation source: surface marine sediment (1.8m) | place: French Polynesia: Moorea | collected 2018-08 | reverse complement strand
CACCTTATCACCATAGTACGATCCATCGAACTTACAGTAGAACATACATTCAACAGAACTGTACAGTGAAAATGAATTTAACTCACACTGCGCATGCGCGCGTGTGCACAGTCTTGGCATCTTCCCTCGTGTCATCTCAGCTTTCCTGTGTGTTCAACCATCGTTCAACATGTGTAGAGGGACTTTTGGGGCATGACGATTGTTAGTTTTTCCGCGTCATAAAGTGACTAAAGATTTAGAATAGTCATTTGTAGGGTTATCAGAAAGTCATGCTACTCCGCATATTGGCCTTAATTAATTACTCAATTCATCAGTTTGCTTGAAATTACTTTCAGCAACAACTTCAGCACTCCGCTGGAATTTTTTGGGAAAAAGATAATTCGAAATGACTGCCTTCACCTGCAATGCCATGCTTGAGACAGTCATGAATGGTGTGCACAGTTGTTGTCCACGGAAACGTTGTCCCACTCCTTTATGAGTCTTCAGAGCTTTCCTGCTTTGTTGTGGCATCCTGCTGCCATGGGCTCATGATTGGACCACAAAGCAAAATTGGTGGGATCGAGATCTATTTGCTATCCAATGGCTTCATGTCTGGCCACCATGATGCAATAATCTACAAGAAGCCAAACCTTTGTTTGTGATCATTGTTAGTGATCAGTAAGATGTCAAATTAAACAAAAAATGTGAACAGATAATTTATAGAGCTGGGGGCAGAAGCTAAGAAATGTCGGGTAACAGGACTTTCTGATAGCCCTGTACGGTTCCTTTGCTGGGAAGGTCCTCGCTAGTAAATAAAATAGGGCTCCTTGGACCAACACCCACAGCTCCAGAAGCTCTCTTCCTTAGGCCAACTTTGCAAGGTCGATGATCCTATTTGAAAGGTGAAGTCGAAAAAGTTTTTTCACTGGGGATCCTTTCTATATGAAGCCCTCAGAGATATTTATGTTGCAGGTGCAGCTTTTAAAAGTTGTCCGAAGTCAGGTCACCCCATTGCCCAGTCTGGTATACATGATGAATCCATGCATAGCTGGACCCCATTGAAATAGACGATTCAAATTTTTTGTTAACCTCGAAAATGGGGCCCCAGACTACAAAGTTGGTGCATTCCCAAGCACCGGAATGAGTTTAAGCAGTCAAAACAAGGAGGATGCTTAAAGGTTCTTTTGACTCTCCACTTCTACGTTTGCAACATTAAGCAGCTGCACACTTGCGTACGTTTAACACAGACTGGACAGTGACCTCATGTTCTTTTGGTCCACCATGTGTGCACTCGAGAGGCAGAGGCGGTCCCAGCTGCCACAGAGCTAGCATACATCGACCCCCAGCCTGGCAGAGGCATCTATTGGATCCCTGACCAGCAGCTGGGAGGCTAAAAGACAGCTGGACTAGTGACGCAGGAAAAATACTATATTGGATCTGCCATGACTGATGATTGCTAACATAGTTATGACTATTACTGTAGTAGAGGTGAACAAGCTCATCTCTGCTAATCCCTGCTGAGCTGAGGAGCAGCGGAGGAAGGGCTGCCATTCTGCCTCCCAGCTGCTCGTCAGGGATCCAACAGATGGCTCTGCCAGACTAAGAGTCTGGGTGTTCTACTAAGTCTGTGTCACTGCTAAAGACACTCTCAGGTGTACGTATCTCTGTGTGCTGCTGCCTCAAGGGGGGAAGCAAAGGAAATTGAAACTTACTAACAACTCACGCAGCCTTATAGGACATTCGCACTCGGTCCAGGGTTTACTTGTAAGCTACAACATATGGACAGAAGCAGCATCTCGGGAATGGATATTTCCTCCGAACCTGAGTAAATTGATTCCCTTTCTCCGGTTTTATTAGTGTTGCCACCCTGGCCTAATGAAATTGTACTCATGCAAGGCTGGGGAGGAGGCAGAGAGAGAGAGAGAGAGAGAGAGAGGAACAACTACAGGGTGTTCCAAAAGTCTCCTTTGAAGCTGCTGTTGCACCCTTGAGCGAAACGTGTTAGAGAGACCTGTCTTTCCAGGCATGTCTGAAGTTGATTTGGCGACTCCCAGCCCAGTTAGTAGCGAATTTGGTAGATTTGCAACAACTGTTGAAAATGCCTTCCTCTCTTCATTGCGAGCAAAGTTGAGTCAGGTGGTTGCGTGGCTGTCAAATCATGTCCTCATCTCTGCACGAGATTGTGGTCGTCACTGTCGACTGGTGCGACGCCTTTGACGTTGACATCCAGGGTAGAAACAAATCTTTATTCGCAATATGCAAATTCCCCCGATAAAAATTGTTTTTCCTACACTGATCGACTGTTTTTGACTGTGAGAAACAGTTCCACATTGGGGAAAAAAGTCTTCTTTCGCCGAATTTCTACTTTTTTCACTGATTTTTACCACATGCAAGCAATGCCTTAAATGGCAATTTATTATATTCTGAGGTTTTTCTACTGCGAATGACTGACTGTTGAAATCAGTCAATCACTTAAAGAGAGTTGCATGGTTGAATAAGAAATCTAAGTCTGATCCTCTCGTGACCTTCAGCGCTTGGGAGTCAGAGAAATTTTCTTGTGAGAATAGCGTTATTAAACTTTTATCAAACAAATAACCTTTTTTGAAAGTGACAAGTTTGCTCAACTGGGTTCCACAAGAATTAGTTCGTACTGCCTATCAAGTTCATGTCTTGCAAAGAACTTGTGAAATCTAGCTCTTAAATGTCGCATTAACTCTCTAAGCATTTGAAAAACAAATCTTTTGAAACACCCCATACAATGAGTCTGCGTGAGGACTATGATGATGCCCGAAGGAGCTGCAGTGGAGTGATGACTCGAGCCGTTATGATCTGACTCGAGTCGGAAGTTCGGGCCTGACCCGATGTCTGATTCAACGTTTCCTGTCCGATTTGAAGTGTCACTGCTGGACAATCGGCCGTCGTCCAATGATAAAAAGCATTGCAAACAAACCTGTTCCCTGAGAAGAGATCTGAACTGCCAGAGGAACATGCTAGTACGTGATGGTCCGAGGAATTATGGAGTGCACAAGGATTGTTAAGGAAGACTCGACAGCTGTTGTGCTAATAAAGCTGCCAGTCAAATATACTTAATATCGAATATCCACATCCAAGTCAAATATACGGGACTTGAGTCCTGACTTAAGTGGATACTTGACCGATCCCGATTTTCACAGTAACCCGGATCTAGATACAAGCCACTACACCAAATTTCATGTGTCTCGGGCTCATTTTGTTGCTGAATATTAAACATTTTACACTCCAGGCACTCATACTCCAAGCCAAAACCTTTTTTCGGGGGGATTCAACTTTTTTGGGTGCTTTCTGATCAAGTCAGAGCACTCCAGCGCTTGATCCCGAGGGTCAAGGAGGCCTGGACCGAAGTCCTGACCCTCGCGATGGTCAAGGAGAGTTGCGCCGACGCCTGGCGCCGGCACCACGCTGCTGTTGGCGCCCAACAGAAAGCGCGTCGAGTAGAGACTGCCCATTTGAACAGCCCGCATTCACCAGACAGAAAAGTATATGTATCTCATAAATAGTGCAGACCGTTGTATCTTCATTCGTATTGGCACTATGTAATTTTGTGTCATGCGCACGTTTGTAGCGCCAACTGTGCCAAGGCCGCATTAAAAATTCTGGCGAACCCCGTACATATCCATATGTAGCCGTGTGGAACATATTGCTCGCGCAGCAATGGAAGACCTTTGCTCTGCAGCCTGGGGAAGAATGCTCTTAATAAGGGAGGTGCTCTTATAATAAATTGATGACACTTCCGCGCGTGCACGAATATAGAAAGTGATCCAACAGCAGCAGCCACTGGCCTTAATTGAGACAGGGAAAGCTCCGCCACTGTTGCGCGCAGCCCAACTTCTACATCGGCTTGTAGACGGTGTCACTGAAAATGCCTCTTTGGAAAAGGTAACAGACGCGTCTGGAAAGTTAAAATTTAGGCTTTCGCCCAGGAAAAGCTCTGGGATACATTTTCACTCATTATTGCTCTAAAAAGCTGCAGTGCCTGGCACTGGCAAATGTTCAGTGAGGGGTCCTTAAGGCATAATGCATAAAAAATGTTTTAACTTCATTCAGAATGACACTGGAGCGAGTGAGTTAAGAAGGACCACCTCAACAACGATGAAATCAGACCTGAGCTGACCAAGGCTAAGCTCAGCTGACCTGAGCAGACTCAAGCTAAGCTCAGTTGCCCTGAGCCGACCCAAGCTAACCTCAGCTGACTTAGGGGTGGGATGCTCAGCAATTTTACTGAGCCGGCTCCAGAGCCGGCAACCAAATTTTTCTACTCTTTTACACGGAGCACTAGTACCAGGGACTGAGAGAAACATGTACACAATTGGAAATAGCAGTGGGAATTGCCTCTTGTCAATGGTTTTCCACCAAGCAAGTGGAGATTTTTTTCTTTCGAGATTCATGATCCCGATGTAGTTGGCAACCTCATTGCCATTCGAGCCACCTCCAGGCCTTACACCAAACTGGCAGTTTGACTCCTCCAGGTCAGATGACTGCCAGAGGCCAGACCCTGATGGCTTTTCGTGGTGAGGCTGCTGTTTCAGTTTCTGCTGCTTCTCCTGATGAGTGCCCACCAATGTAATTTTCATGTCATCTCTCAACTTCTGCATGGAGATTGCAGCCCACTCTGACTGTTTAAAGCCTTGTTTCTTGAAACACAGGTTGCACAATGTCACTAAAGCTAGAGCTCGAACTTGCTCAACAGCATCAAGCCTGGAGTTGAGAACATCTCACATAATTGGAGCACATTTTGGAGCAAAGTTGACTCTGGGGGTTGGACCTGCTTTTTTGTGTACCAGACCATGAGGTTCTTCGTTATAGGGATGACAACAGCCCCCGGAATGAAATACTCTCCAGAGAGTTCCCTGGTGGCTTCATACATGGGACACAACAGCTCGACCATGTCAGCTGCCAGTAGTCATTCTCTTTCAAAAAAGTGAATCCTTTCCCAGAGTCTGTCAATTGAAAAAGGACAATTGCTTCCTTTGAATGGAAGAACCTTTTGAACATGTTGTACATGGAGTTACACCTTGTTTCTACATCTGTAATGAGCATGAGCTTCTTGGTGATTCCAAGCCTTTCCTTAATTGCCAGAAACTGCTCTCAAGCCAGGTTGCTCTGGCTCATGTCAGTGACCAGTGCAGAAACTTTTTTCTCAAGCTCAGGGCAGACCTTGAGGACATCTGTGATGCAGTGGTGGAGAACATGAGCAAAGCACTACACTTGGCAAAGTCCAGTCTCTGTAATTGTAAGGACTTGATTTGAAGCACTATCAGAGACCCGTCACCTCCTTGATATTGAACTTGTAAAGGAGCTCTTTGAGCCTCTGACTGATCATGACTCTGGTATGGTGACCTGTGAAATGAGAGCAATCCAGGCATCTAGCATGGAGCTTTCCATCCATGACGAAGTGGGCTGAGAAACCTAGAAATGAAGATCCACTGCTAGATGTCTACATGTCCTTTGTCAGGGAGAACCACTTTACAAGTGCAACTATAGCTGTCAACTCCTTGACTTTCTCATTTTGCAGTTCAGGCAGAAGTTTCTTGGATATTGTTGGGCAGTCAGGCACTTTGTAGTTAGGATCAAACATCTTGATCAGCCTCTGGAAGCCTGCTCCCTGTACCAAGTGAGTTGGTCTTGAGTCCTTGGCCAAGAAGAATGCCAAAGCCTCGTCTAGTTCCTTTTTCCTGGTGCAATGAGGGGAGTAATGATCCACTTTCGATGAAGTGGTGTGAGATGTGATCTTTGACTGTCTAAGACCAGCACTGTCCCTGTGTGCTTTGTGCTTGGGCCTTACGTGTTGCTCCAAGTTGAAGGTTGAGCCACCCTTGGGCTTTGTCATTGCGAAGTTAGGACACACCTTGCAGATGAGGATCCCATCCCCTCTATCACGAAAAAAATTCTACACCATGGAGTTCTTGTCCTTTGTGTTGTCATTAGGGACTTCTCCTGCTGCTGTTGCTGTTTCTTCAGACATTGGAGCAATTGTCTCAGCACAGTTGACCATTCCACCACATCTGTGGTGGACCACAGTCCATCACATCTGGTTCTGTAAGAAGCTGGACATTAGAAGAAGTCCCAGGGCATCATCCCCATCACTTTCACCGTCCTCTAACTCTATTTCCACCTCTTCAACAAAGTCAAGCTCGTCAGATGAAAGAACATTGTTACCAGTATGATCAAATTATTCCATTCTAAAATATGTGTCACATAACTCTTTGCATTGTTAAAAAATTCCATTTTATCTTGACGTGGTTAGTCCACCGCAGCATCGTTGTCTCTCTCCTTCAACTCAAGACCATTAACATGAGTATGAACTTGGAGTTACTTAACCCAAGGAACCTGTAAATGTCAATGTAAGGCACATCGAAGGACTAGGGGACAGACTCGTTGAAGACATGTTGACGCTAGACACATCGAAGCACTCGGTGACGAACTCCTCGAAGACGTGTCAACATAAGACAAGTCAAAGTACAAGGTGGGGGATGGAATAGCAGACCAACCTTGTCTAATGCGTCATGTACTACACCGAACCCTTGTTGTGCAGCTGCTGAATTATGCTTGGATTCCTTGCTCGCCAAGAACTCAAAATGTAACATAGGATTGATATTACAGTTCAACAGTACAGTATCACTCTGAAGTTTTTGAAATGGAACCGATTTTTTTCGAAGCCGGCTCTTTAAAAAAAAAAAAAGCAAAAGCCAAATGAGCCGAGCCGGAGTCGTCCCACCCCTAAGCTGATCTGAGCAGAACAAATGCTAAGCTAACCTGAACAGTCCACAGCTAAGGTCCATATCAAAGCTAACGCCCTTTCTAATTTTGCTTCTAGATCAAGGATGTAGCAACCCTGGGCAGCGTCCATCATGACTCACTTAAGCTTCGATCACGGACCAAATCAAGAGATAAAGTGATCAATGAGCTGGCCTAGGTCGAGGCCCTCAGGTACTCCAAGTGCATCACGTATGACTTGCAATCAGAGAGAAAGTCCACAACCTCATGTCAATGGCAGGTGGCCAAGGCAACATTCGACCTGTAACAAATGTTGCTACATGAAGTTCCTCCTCGTTTAAAAACACCCGAAAAAAAGTGACTTCAAATGCGTCAGAAAAATGGAACAGGTAGCAAAGCACTAAAAAAACGCACCTCGTGAATAATTGACATTGTCGCTACTACAGTGAAAACGAAAAAGAAGAGGAAGCTTTTTTCCTCCTCTGCCTTCTGTCTGATCAATAGAATAGAGCATAAAGGAGAAAGCACATGCACGAGGAGTACAAAGTTAACTCTTTATTAGATAAAAATACGCGCTGTCGTTTTGTCTGGTCATGAAATACTAAGCAGATGTACATATAAGGAAGATACCAGGGTCCTCAAGGGTGAATTTTTTGTTATCTAACAGCAAAGTGGAGAGAGTCTTCGGCTACACTTGCTCAGCGAGCCCTTAAGCTTTAAGCTGTTTGCTTTTTTTCCCTTTCCAATGAGACTTTCTTCCATAAATATACGGTCACGCAGTGACATTGATAGAAAAAGAATCACTCTTGAGATGCAATTCCAAAGCTCAGTGGAAAATGTAGCCTGAAAACGGTGAAATTGAGCCAAACTTTCTTTCTAGGATAGTCCTCCCTGTTCTCTCAACTTTCGGAGTCTCTCCAGATACTGACAGTGAGTCGCTTGTGAATTCCCGGAAAGAATGTTCTGCCCAGCTGGAGCAACCGAGGCCTCGCCGCTGTCACTGCCTAGGCCTAGCGAGGCCGCAGGAGGCCCGCCAGCTTGCTGCTGCTCGCGTTCGATGCTCTGGAGACCTCGCTCGATGTAATCCCTGAAAGTCAAGACTCGACTTGAGAGCGTCTTCTTTATACGAACCCGTCACTGTTCTGGTCTCACCTGAAGTATTGTGAAGACTTGGCCAAGAAAGGCTCCAGGTCTGCGCTCGGGTTCTTGCGCTTGAAGTCGTACAGCTGCTTCAGGCCCAACTTGGTTTGCTCCTTCTGTCCGATCTTCTTGAAGATGTCCGCCAGCGCCTCGTGGTCGGACTTGGAGAAGCGCGCAGCTGCCACCGCAGTCGCAGTAGAACTCTTCTGGAAGTAAAGCTGCAAAAGAAGAGAAGCAACTCAAGACTCGCATCCTGGAGCAAATGGTTAAATGAATTACGTGGTGACAAGTGTAGCATTGTCACTGTGCGTTGTATGAGCAATGAATATGAAGCTTCTACGAGTTCTCTTGCTACCACGTTCTTCGAGTTATGGAGCAACTTTGTGAGAAACACAGATCCTCCCCAATGTGTGGAACTGAATGGGGAACTCACATCCAACAATTGCACGGAACTCATCTTCAGCAAGTAGTTGTAGTTCCTTTGCTAAAGGAGCGTTTCATACACTACTGAACTGAGGCCCTTTTTATGCAGTGACAGTTTGAGTGGGATAAGAGGACATACACAATGCACGTCAGCAAGATTGCAACACACGGGAAGAATTTTTCCCAGGTGATAACTCTGCACTTTTAAAAGGGCGTGTTAAAATAAATTTGTGGTTAGTTCACGTGTGCAGTAGCGTTTTACTCAAAATGTGCGGCCACCATGGCCTCCAGACGCGGCCTGAAGGCAGCGCATTCCTTCCTAACGAAGACCTTTGACAAGGTCGTCCAATCGGCCTCGGCAGAAGCCGTCGTGTCATGGACACTGGTGGGGGACAACACAGACATTGGACTTGGTGAAGACCCAGACATTATTGCCAAGGACGACTGAGCGATGCTGGTGGCCACATTGATGCTGGCCAAAAATCAGCAAGATCTGCCTAGCACCATTCTTGCGTGGCCTAGCCTTTGGACTGTACTGTACCGGCACGTACTTCATCCCGGCAAAATTGCCATCGATACAAGGCTTGAGAGTCCCCTCCTGGTACTCCTTGGGCCTCATTTTTAGACCTGGTGGGAGCCAAAAGGGTTGGGGGGAGCATCCTTTTGCCATCTCACGAGATGACCCCAAGCATCATAACTCTCGCTGGATGCTTTGTCCGACTGGTGGACAAAGCATCCAGGACCTTGCAAGTCAGGCAGCAGTCAACGTGAGCATTGTACATCTGGTCGACCGTCCAGACCTTCTTGTCTGAGGTCTTGATGGCTTTAGCCACGTGACTATCCTCTTCCCCCGTTCAATCCTCGCTGTCAGCCATAGGGGGCGACGCCGCCGCCAGACGAACAGTTGTCACACTGAGGTCGGTTACAGCCCTCCTGACTGCTGCCACACCCACGTTGAGCTCCTTTGTGAACTTGAAAAATTGATGTGCTTTGGTCTCTCTAATGGCGTCAATCAGATCGTTTTTGAATGAATTCCCCCATTTCTGGGCCGTCTTTTGACCGTTGCCCTCTGCAGACCCCACTCAACAGTGGATTGGGCGATGACAGCAATTTTTGCAATGCGATGATTAGGCATGTCCGCATGGGCAAGATCGATTATTCGTCACCTGGCTTCCTCCATCGTTACACTTGGTCAAATTAAACACTTTGTAAAATAAAAGTTGAATAGCATACCCACAGCTAGAATTTTTGCTTTCTAAGCAAGAATGAAATAATTCAGGTTTACACGGCCAACCCATGTGGCAATTTTGCTCATTTGACTGTAGAATCCAACTCTTGAGCCGGCCTGTTCTGTGATATTACCACACCAACAGGTGTCAATTCTTAAAGGCCACTGCCCTGACCACAGTGACCTCACCAAAAATCCTGTAGGTGTGGCCTCACTTAGGAGGAGCCCTGTACTGTATGTGCGACATTTTACCACACCTTTGAAAGCACAGTAGAGACCTTTAGTAAAAGATAGCTCCTTTCGGGTGCTAAGTGACAAAGCTCCCTCTTATCTGCACAGGGAAAGAGAAAAGAACCACACTTGCCATGCCTCAAGTGAATCCCACCAGTTTCCGTCAGAATGATTTAAAGGATACCCCTTTTGGGGGTCTGGAAGACTCATAATTTACCTGTCTTTTTAAACAATGAAAATTTCATTTAGGTAGGTGACAGCAGCACCAAAACCGACATCAACAGTGCATTGGCCCACTTTGACTTTCAGCCACGTGCACGAACTTTACATAGCGGCCGCTATAGCCAATTGCAGCCCATTGTGATAATGCATTTTCTTTTTTAAAGAGAGAAAGAGGCAAAAACTGACGGCGGTCGCTGGTGTTCGAAAAAGCGGATTTCACTGTGCGATATAACATACTGACTTTATAGACCACGTTCGGGACTGAAATAGTCTGCTCTGACATACTTAAAACCTGCGTAAATGCTAATGATTACACTTTTGTTCATTTGCCTGACCATTTGGACATAATGGTCGTCTCGGGTCTCTAAAGGTTCTTCTTCAAGGGTTTCGTATCTTGTGTACTCGAATTTCTGCAAGAGCTCCAAATCCTCAAATACTCTGAGGCAATTTTTGCAATTTTTGCCATTCTTCAAGTCTCTCTTCATCGCAAAAAAAGAAAATGCTGTCTCAGAATAAGAATTGGCAAGAAAGCACAAATAGAGTGGGTCCAACCCCGTGGTGCGTTTTTTGGTCCTTCATAAGTTTCTCTCACACATTTGAAACGTCTGGCAAACCTTGCAAAGATGGGAGAGGGACAGACGAATAGACGAAAAAATCCACCGACAACCGTTGCTGGCTTGATGCCGTGGTCGGTCTCCGCCACCGTGAAGGTGGCTGCGAGAGTCAAAGTGACCAGGAACTTTGTCTCCTGAAGTAAAGCGAGGAGTGGAGCTCGGAGGGTGTCAGGATCATGCGCAATGGCATTATGACACGCATTACTGTGTGTCCCGGACTTATAGTCAGGAGCTTTTTAGGTCCCTCGTGTGAACTACTTCAAATTTGAGTTGTGTTGCCAAATTTGTCCTAGATGCACCGGGCATGCAAAATCTCGAGGTAAAAAACGCAGGTGTGAGAGAAGCATCAATACCAGAAATGGCCCCAAATGGCCGTCAATTTTTCTGCATCCAGCTGGGATGGGGTCTAGTATATGAAAAATCGCTGTTCAGTTGAAGATCCCCGTAGAGCAGATCTCAATACAAGATATATTCGTGATTGTCTTGTTCTCCATCCTTGCTACAACTCTCCCTACAGCAGAAAGTTGGCATCCCACCACGTGTTACGGTATACTGTACATGCATATTATGTTATACTATATTAAGAATAAAAAGGCAGCCAACTTTACTAACATGAACAGTTTGCCTTTGTTGTAGAGACTGCTGAAAGAACTCTCCTTCAGCACACAGGTGAAAACACCATTTTCGCTTGGTTCTGTGGCACATTTTACTCCATTTTCCAATGATTACTTCCTCGTATGATTTCTATGCAAGACATGCAAGGATTATTCGGGATCAAATTTTCAAAAGTCTTCTACTTTCTCAAGTCAAATCTGCACTACTTGGTCGCGAAGCAAAATACCTGCAAGGACCTAAAAACTTTTGACAGCAATACTGGAATGCACTGAATTTTATATCTTCATCTGTTTGCTTCTGCTCCTAGCATGACCACGGGATCTACTCGTGGTCCAAGAGCTACCAATAGCTTTGTGCCATGGAAACTCAGGAGCTTGGCCTCATATCCGTGTACCACTGTACTGTTCAAGCCCCAAGAGGGCACTAAACAGTAATGAGAATGTCGACCATTAATGAGTTATTCCTACCTGATAATTGTTGGGCTGAGGCTGCTGGCTGTTGCCGTTGTTGTTCTCCTTTCCCACTCCCTGGCTGAGCAGCTTGTGCAAGTATGGCACTATTTCCGAATTCTCCGGATCCTGCGAGAATTAGACTTGGTGTTACACATGACACCCCATAGTGTGCTTTGCGCACGTAGCATACTGACCGGTACTTTGGTCAAGTGTTCCAAGACCTCTTCGCCTTTGACCTTCGTAAGGGTGTGCAGGATCGTCTTCATGGTTCTCAAGGGAGTGTCCGCCACGCCCTCCTGGCGCTTCCAGTACGAGGAGGGGAACGCCTTCAGGAAGGCGTGGACGTCGCAAAGGATTGTGTCCTGCGGGGGAAGCACTGGTTGCACCAGGTGGATGATAGAGAAAACTTTCATTAAGACTCACCAGGTCAACGTCGTTTATCCAACTTGGCAGCAACTTGATGACCTTCCACAAGCATTTCATCACGAGGTCGGTGTACTTGGGTGCCAGGGAGCCGTTAGCTATGGCCTCGCGTAGCAGCCGCAAGAAGGCAGACGTCACCCTGGTGTGGTCCGACCGCTCAACAATCTTGACCGTCAAAACGTTGAGAGCCCGTGCCAGCTGGTCGCCATGAGGAAGCTCCTATAAAAGGGACCTTAATGCGGACAGCTGGGATACTGATGGGTGGATCAGTGAATGACAGGTGGACATAACTGAGCGACAAAATAATGCCTCGTGTCTCAATGAAAAGCCGAGAGACGCCTACAAATCCGTGAGCTCCACAAAAAGAGACCGTGCACTAATTGCAAGCGGCCGAGATTAGCTCACCTGAACCTTGTGCTCAAGCAGGACGCAGAGAATAATGTGTAGAAGATCGTGCAACGACGACATGGACGCCTTCTTGGCGAGGTCTTGGTGGTGGTACACAGACATTAAGACCATGGTGAGGAATTGGAACAGCTTCATGGTCTCCTTCGGGTCGCACCCGGCCGAGTCAGGCCCAGTCAGTCGGGTGTTGAGAACGTGGCGGTATTGCATGTAGCACGCTACAAGAAGCTAAGATGGGAGAGAAGACATTTAAACTCGTGGCGTGGAGGACACATCAGGTGATGCACAATACTACGTAATGGACTAAAGAGAACACGGCCGACTATATGATGGACTAAGGAAACAGGCAACTCATTTTCAAGATCGAAAACATAGGTAAGTTGCAAATATCAAGCTGTAGCCCTCTATAAACATTGGGGGATGTCAGATCAAATATCCTTAAAAGATTATGTACTAATAACCCACTCTTAGGTCGGTGTCGGACTTTTAGAGCGAAATAAGTCGATTGCGAAGAATTTCTAGGCTGTTACAATCCGGTCAGGCAGAATCAAGAATTAAATCGAGTGTGCTCAAGAAGAGTCCTTAAATTTGCAAAGAACTACTGCAGACTCGAGTCATGAATGGATTATGAACCATCGGGTTTCTCTCGGCTAGACCAAAAGCTGGTCAAGATCAATCTCAATGCACCCCCACTGTGCACGCGTGCGCATGTGTGAAGCACTTGCATACCTTATCCATTCTTTGTCCCAACAGCGCCACTTTCTCCTCGTCTTTGATAAGCTCGTCTAGTTCAGCCAGTGCCTTGATGCAAGCTTGCGGATCTTGGTTGAAAATTTGCGCCAGGGTCACGTCCAACGCCTCCAGAGCCTCCGGCATGGAGGTGAGAAGGTCGCTGGAGGTCCCGTTGGAGGGGGAAGAGAGACGGTAGGAGTTTCCCAGGAGGGAGGACGAGGGAGGAGAGTACTGCTAGACGAAAGAGATATCCAGACACACTGCTTCACTTCAATGCTTAATTTCGCACTGTACCTGTCTCTTGGTCATGGTCTGCGGAAGTCTGATGGGCTCATCATTTAAAATATCATCCAGTTTGTGGTTCACGAGCTTCAGATCTGAATATGCAAACAATTTATTACTAATTCGACTTAACGCCCCAATCGTTTACTGGATTGTTGGATCACTGACCAGAATTCCCTAATCTGTCCATGGCCGATTCGATCTTCTCCAGGTCCAACGTGAACGCTCCCGAGATGGGCCTCGGTCCTTTGGAAGGAGTGGCCCTTAGGTTAGCTGAAGTTGGGGGTGGAGGTCCGTCAACCGGCACACCCCCTGCAGTAGCTGGGCGAGTCCTGGAAAAAACTCAAGAGTTGCCACAACGATCCCTACTATTCTAACTTACGCACGCACATGTCGGACCTGATGCCAGTGGCTGGTCTTTCCGGCTGCTGAGCTGGCGGCGGGTTGATTCTCGGCCCGGCGGTGCTGTTCGTTGCGCCGTTCTGTGCTGGAGCTCCCCCTGATCCCGGTGGCGGTCTCGTCTTGGCCTGGCGCTTGATCCTCTCCTCTAACATAGTCATGTCCTTCTCCTTGAGGTTGCCGATGACACGGTACAGTTTGTCGCCGTCCTACAATTTAAAGTTCAGTAAACCTCAACTAAAATATCGATATTTATTCACAAGTCATGACCCGATGAATCTTCGAGTATACACCGACCTGGAAGTAAGTCTCTGCAATGCAATTGAGCGCCGCGTTCCTGACCCCGTTATCCCTGTCAGAGATCTGCTTGGCGATTTCCTTGAGAGACTGAGGAACAGACGGCTGGAGGACCCCGGAGCCGTGGCCGCGAATCAGATGGCACAACTCGTCGAGACACTCGGCGCGCTGCTTGGCGTTCTTGGAAGAGAGGCCGGCCATGAGGAACGCCGACATCTTACTCGCGGGGTAGACCTGACGGAAAAAAGAGAGTTTGACTCACACACCTACATCTCAAGCCAGTATAAGCTTTGCTTGGCCGTAACTGACATTTCCCATCTTCCTGACGATGCTCTTGACGCTGTTCCTGACGGGATCCTTCGGATCACCCACCTTGTTGACGAGGTAAGGCACAAAGGAGACTGCTTCGACCTCGTGCATCTGGAGGAAGAGAAGACTGATGTTGCATACGCATGTACGTACAAAAGAGGACATTTTTCAGGCAAACTTTACCTGGTAATCGCAGTCAGAGAGCAAGTTGAACACGTCCAACAAGTACGACAAGCCCTTCAACAGCACCGACGGATTGGTTTCAAAAAATCTGATGAGAAATTGCCCATTACACATTTGAATATATAGTCATAATCGTATAAAGACTGCTACTTTTAGGCCCATAAAAATGAGAGGTACCTGAGTGTCATCCACTTAAGGATGAGGTCCAGATTGGCCTTGAGAGCGTTCACGTTGTTTGGCCCAACAGTAGAAGAGAGCGCCTCAATAGCCTTCAAGTGTTGTTTGAAGTCGCTGTGGAACATCTGAGTCATAAGCGTCTGGTTGAACGAGGCCGTCGTCATCTGAAAGAAAAAATAAAATCAGTCGCATATTGACGTGAGACTTAAATCGTACAGATACGACGACCTCACCTGGTCCTTAAGCTGATCCACGAACTCCTGTCTTGGCGTGGAGAAGTTCCACTTCAGCACCTTAAGCTTTGCCTCCTCCTAAATGTCCGAGTCCAAAATATCAAGAGATTGATAAACAAACTCCCCCAGATAGATATCTCACCTTAAATCGTGTCTTCTTCAGCTGGTTGTCGACGTACAGCGGCGAGGAGTCGTTTTCAGAGTCCTCGCTCTTCTTCTTACTGCCCGAGGCCGACGATGGCTTTAACACGAGTTTCGAGGCCGCCGTACCGGCCGTCGCCGTCGGCTTTCTGGTAGTGGCGCTGGAGCCGCTGCCATTACCGATCCTGGATCGAACCTTACTCTTGTCTATGACGGGCTTGTTCACGCTGACCTTCTTCTTGGTAGGAGCAGGAGCAGCTGCCGACTCTTGGTTGTCGTCCCCCAATTCTTCTTGGGTGTCGTCATTTTCAGGAGGCTTCACCACCTTAGCTTTGATGCTGTTGGACTTGCCTGCTTTCTGTGGCGCTGACTGGGCTGGCGCAACCTTCACGGGCTTGCCTGTGAGCTCGGCTTTCTCGGCGAACTCCTTGATCTTCGCTATCTTGATGGCGTCCACGTCAATCATCAGCTTCCCCACGTTCTGCTCTCCTAGGTATTTGAGAAGAACGCCAAGGGCCTCTGAGGCAGCATCTCTTACGCCTCCATCCTGGTGCGCAAGTCGCTCCAGAAGTGCGGAAACGTAGCCTTTAAGGGCCTTCTTGTTAGTCGCCAACTGGGGCGGGCACGTGGCGAAGCAGCGCGCAAGCAATCTGGCCGTGCACGCCACCACGCTGGGCGTCTTGTGCTTGAGGGCCCCCAGGCAATCCTCTTGGATGGCTTCGATGCCAAGACAGGGATAGAGGGCGTCGGACAGCTCGCTGAGTGCCGCGACCACCGCTGGCTTCTTTTCTTTGAACTTCTCCAACGTCACGGAAAGAGCCATCGCCGCCTGAGCCTTGAAGGCACCTCGCAGGCCCTTGGCCAAGCCCGTCAGACACTGCGCCGCCTGCGCAACTAGCATCACGTTGGTGTCCTTGGCCACTAACTTGCGGAGAGTCGCCGAGAGTTCATTGAGGTCGGGGTTGGGCACAATTTTGGGCGTCTGCGTCAAGGGCAAGACCGCATCCTGCAACGAAACGATACGACGGAGGATGAAAGTGAATTAAAACTAGTGGAATAACGTTATTAATCAAAATATGAATGTACGTAATTAAAAAAAACTCCTTAGAGTTGCATACCAGTGCCTCCTTGCGCAGCTGCCATTTCTTCTCAGCCACCAACTCATAGAAATTTTTTGGCAACTTCGAGGTGATGTCTACGGGGTCCATGAGATCATAGGGATCCAGGGCCTCTTCTTCCACTTGACCATCTCCCCCATCTCCGTGGTCCCCGACGCCTTCTTCGCCTGCAGCGCCGCCAAACCCGGAGGGGACCGCAGGCCGCTGGGACTTGAGATACCGCTCAGGCTTGGCACGTCCGGCCTCGGACTCGACCTTTTCGAACTCTGCCTCCAGCTCCGTCAGTTGCACTGGTTTCAGTCCCGACAACTGCTGCTTCATGATGGCGCCCACCCAGTGGTAGCTCTCCACGATTAATTTCTTGCCCTCATCCCTCACGTTCTACAAGGAGAAGGCAAAGAATGAAGAAGAACTTTTGCAGCTCAGCACAGCGTGCGCACCTTATCCCTGTGATCCAACAGAGGTAGGGTTGCTTTCAGGAGGGGCGAGACCTTGACCACCTTGGCGCCAAAGGCCTTTAGGCAATCTGTGAGGGTGCTCAGACATCCAGATACAACCTTGGGGTTTTTCTGAGTAATTCCTTTGGTCAGCAACTCTTCCAAGATCTGCAAGAAGCCACAAAGAAACGTAGCTGATAACATAAGGACTAGAGCTACTCGTAAAAGTACCCTTTCATGTGCCTCCTGCTCGCAAAGCGCCAGGGCAATTTCTTTGGCAAGGTCTCTGGTCTTGGCTTTTGGGGCTCCCAAGCACTTTGCGACGAGCCCCTCGGCCACGTCTCCCCCGACTCTAGCCGCACTGTCGCAGTTCCTGGCATACTCAAGCGCCGCTTCCAGACCCTTCTCCTGCGCAATGGCGTTGGAGTCGGTGACGAATTTCTTGATGAGGGGGGCGAACTTCTTGAAGGCCTGAAGAACGAAATCGTGGAGGACATCCTAAGATTTTCTTCTACTCCAACACAGACTTACAGGATCGTCTCCGTCCCACCGAGCAAAGTTCTTGGTGGCCTCCTCGTAGCCACTGACTCGAGCCTTCCACAGCTTGTGAGTGCAGCGATCCTCCACGGAAAGCTTGAGGTACTCGGTGTCCTCGCCCCCGCCGCCTCCGCCAGACATCTTGGCTATGCTTCAAGACCTAAACGGAAGGAAACATGAGTGGATGACAAAACTTAAAACCGAACGGGCTCCTAATTATGGTCTTCTACTGTCACATTTCTCTCACACGCGCATACGGACGCACGCACGTTTTCACTTTCAACGAGCTTAACTTTGACAAATTACATTTCGTTTGCCCTACTTTTTCGCGACTGCAGTGGGAAGGAAAAAGAGGCCCCGGGGCCTAGTTTAGGCCTACCTGCAGTACCGACTTGAGACGCTACAAGTGCATTATCAGATCCCACTGGCAACTACAGGATTCGGCAGAATTTCTGCCCCACTACACTTAGATGCTACAATTAAGTGCAGAACCGAGTGAGTTAAAATTGTGCGCGGGACATTGGAGAGGGGGGAAAAACAGATCTAAAGAGGCTGCTGTTGAGGCTCTGAGGTCGTGTCCAGAGAACAGTTTTGGGTGCAATCTTCATCTTTCGAACAAGATCAATAGGACAGAGGTGACTCAGAAGAGCGCACGCAACTTTTCTCTCTCCGTCGCCACCTAGCACGCGCGAGTGGGTTGATGACGTGTGGGCAGCTGAACTGGAGCACTTTGCACTTGGTCGACTCCGTCTACTTCCTACTTGCTCGTTGCTCATGACACAGAGTAAAGCAAGGCTCAAAAATTGCTTTGAAAACCTCTCAGGTAGCCAAGATGCTTTACGGACCTCTTAGAAATCGTTTGGTCATCTGCGACTGAGGAGGGAAAAAAAGTGTTCCCTCACCCCCCAACACTTTTTCCCCCTGCACATGCGTCAGTTGTTGGGTGTTGCCTCTTAAACTGAGAGAAGGGTTTCGTCAAGCATCTCCCTCTCCACAGCCAAAAAAGGCAGGTCTGTCCGAGGTCGCGTGAGCCACAAAAAGCTTTCAAAGAAGACAACAATTTTGCAGCCTTTTTTTTGTTGTGTCACATGATGTGTAGGAAGGAACAGTTCTCGTGTAAATCTGATGGAAGAAACACCTGTGTTGTATTCGGGGGTTGAATCAGCAAGACAGATCTAAATGAGTCGGGCTCACTCTTAACTCTTGGTGCAATCTATGCAAATTCCTTCCATGTTCAGTTGGCCAGAAAAGACCGAACAGTCTTAGTATTCGTCTGAACGCGAGTTGACGTCCAAAACTCTACACCTTCCATGATCGCTTAGCACTGCGTTGACACCTGACGCAAAACGCTATGACAAAGAAAGCATTTTCGAGGTCTGTTTGCCAGCTTATGGCCTCTTTATCAACAGTCAGCCGGCCTCACACGCTCTTTGAGGGGCGTCGGCCTCCTTTAAGCGTCCTTCCTCACCTCGCACACGCACATACAGCACAGCGGAGCAGAAGGAAGAGATCGTTACCGACAAAAATAGACTGGAAACCGATGCAGACCCCGTTTTGGCTGACCTCTCATTGGGTTAAGAAAGACGTGGCCTCGAGTCAACATTCTCTAGTTCAACCGACTCAGCTTTGATCAACTTACAGCCGAGCACGAGCATTGGAGGTCAAAAGGCTGTATACAATTAGGGGGGGGGGGAAGCAAGCTTTAGTCATTCACCTTTTTGTTCTCGCTACATCTTGCCCCAGACCCGGTTACGTGCTCATGGCAACTGGGACATCATGGTGACCTCGCTGAGGCACGCAAGGCACTGCCTCGTGTACGCAGTATGAATGTACAGTATGCATAGGCTGGTGCATGTATTATTGAGCTGTCTGAGCGCTATTCAACAAATCTAACGAATTCATAGTGAAAGTGAGAAATGGCAGCGTCATCCCTATCCGTGATGGCGGAAACGTTGATCCCAAAGAGGAATCAAACGTCCACAGTCATCGCTGGCAGAGAGGATAATCTACAAAAAAATATGGAGATGTGAAAACAACAGTTATAGTTTATTCCACTTCTCCACGCGTCTGTAGCAGGAAACTGAGGCTTGCGAACGAGCAGAGAGCAAAACAAGCAACAGCAGAGGAAATTGAGCCTTCGTGGTTGCTCCAGCTGAGTCCATAAGCACTCAACGGCCTCAGAAGAGCAGACGATACCTCAGGCTCTTTAGGTGAGAGGCAATCCACCGTTGTTTTGCATCTCGCCTGATCGCCAGCATTATCCCGAAAATGGCATGCAAAAATGCAACAGGTATGCAACTCCCACATAACATCCATCTAAACCACACTGACATATGCAAACTTGCCATTGTTTCTCTACCCACGCAACTCAGCCTTGAGTTCTGCTGCACAAAGAGTACAGGGTCGTTCAGATAAATCCGACTTTTTTTCTCCACTCCATCCAGATTGTTATCAGGAGCAAGTGGGGATGAAAATGATGCGTTCGAGAGACTTGGTCATACAGCTCATTGATGATCAGCAGCCATGGTCATGTGCTCCAGGCACCGTCAAGTTCACCATGAACAAGTACCATTGGCCCACCAACGCTTTCCAGGGGCTTGAGGACGACCAGAAGAGGAACGACAGCTTCTTGGGCGAAAATTCCCGATTTATCTGAACGTCTTTTGGTCCAAAAAGCGTTATTGGAGTTATCTGGCAAAATGAACCCCAGAGCCTCGTGAGCTAACGGAAAAAGTGGAACATCAGATATCAGACGTGCTAGAGGGATTGAGAGAAAAAAGGCCCACCTATGTAGTGCGCAAACACACACCGGAAGTCAATTCTAGAGAGGATCAAGGAGAAATCTTCCATCATCCTCACTCCCTACTCGGATTTTCCTCACTTTCTAGCTCCTTAATTATCCACGGTTTCTTTCTCTTCCTCCCAATGATCACTTTTAAGGCCCGTGCATTACTGATCAATCACTTTTGTCAGCAGGGGACTGAAGAATGACTCAACTGTGGAAGAAATTCTTCAGTTTTGCACGCAACCCTTTGGGTGTTTGGAGCCAAAATGCATGGCTTTAATCACGGCTGAGGGTGCGTTTACGTTACAGAAATTGTCTAGGGTAAACGAGCCTTAAAAAACACTTTTAAGTCGTCTACAGTCGGAGCCGTCGAAGACGTCACGCAACAACAAAAAGTTACTTCCTTATCAACCCCGTGGTTCTAACGTGGGCGCGGCAGGGGAAGAAACGCGCAGCTAAATAACAATAATAAAAAAGTAAGCGTCTGCTGAGGTTGTAGAAATGCCGGAAGAAGCACAAAAGGTCGGCTTGAACACTGGCCAGGGAGAAGTGACAAAGTTCAGGTTCACTCAAGAGGCTTGGCAAAGGTAACTAAAAATGAAAACACTATCAGGAGTCGATGGCCAAACGCAGCCTTGGGTTGGGCCCTTTCATGAAGGCCGAGAGAGCAGCGAGAGCAGGACTCTTTTGGCAAACTCCTGCTTGGCCTTCGCAACGTTGACGTCATAGCAATCAAGATCCAAGGAGCCCCAGCTTCAGCTACCGGAGACCTTGCAGATGGACTCGAGGGACCCATCTGTCTTCGTTCAGTACCTCCACCCACACCGGAGGCCTCACCATGGCCTCGCCGCAGCCTCGTCGAGGCCCCGGCTGGGAAAATGTGAAAAAACTTCCCGCTTGAACAGCTTCTTTTCTTTACTTTTTTTTAACGCCGCACTGAATAGATACACAGGGCTATCCCTAGCAACGACCGTGTCAGTTTCAGCCCGTACACAAACACCAAAGTTGGTCCTAACCTGTCTGAGCTTTCCACGTTTTTTCCCGAACTCGTTGGACTTGTTCTCGGCCTCGAAGGGTTTGACCCTGGCTGAGCTCGGCCGCAGGAGCGCCTCCTTCACGCTCTTCTTCAACTGTCACTTCGGGTTTGTCTGTTAGGGTTGTGCCCACTGGGTCTGTTGGACTCCTCAACCACCCATTCACTTCTTTCTTTCTCTTCCTGAACGGCCCAGGCAAATCGCGAAGGCAGACAGACTGACTTGGCTTCGCAGACTTTTAACAGTTGGGCACTTGGGCGCGTGACCAGGCAAGTTGGACTGAAATCTCCCAAATGCGCTACAAAAATTCCTCAAGCGGACAAACGTCGCAGAGCACGCGCTGCAAACAGATGTGAAGAGTTTCTTGGCGACTTTTGATTTGCTAAAACTGTTTAAAAAGAGCCCGTGCTGGCAACGACCGGAGTGTTGGGCCGGGCGAGCGACCGTTGAGGCCTACGCAACGGTCACAGATCCCTCAAGCCGTCACAAACTCTCCTGTCAGGTCACTATTATACACAGGTTAAAAAAACAACCCGGCTGATGAATGTTATCACTAATTCTGAGTAGAGTCTTTGTCGTCATTCCTATTAGGTCGTGTCAAGTGAAATGTGCGCGTGCTACTCTGACGGAGTCGCGCCTGTGGCCGAGCTTCAGCAGTCTAGAGTGAGCTTAGCAGAGGCCGTTGCTGCTCCACGGTTGGTGCAGCAGCCTGCTAAAAAATGGCGGTGCGGGAAAATTCAAAATCCGACCCAATTGATGCGTGGAAGACCGAAAAGAAAGGGAAAAGAAAACCAACGGGATTTAACTTGAAACTTGTGTGATCTTCTGATCGTTCCTGAAAAAATGTGTCAAACTGGAGTTGGGACTTTTTGAGCCTTCTTTTGGCCTTTGTTACATAGTGACGCAGGCTGCTTAGTACTTTCTGCACTGCAAGTAGACGAAAAAATGTAAGAACGATTCACAACAAGGGATGAATAAGGGGAGGTTCAGTTGGAGGTTGCGTGGACGGTTGAAATCAACGTTTCGGGAACTGCAGTTGGCATGCGATGACGATTTCAAAATCAAGAGAGAAGCAGGCCTTGGTCTGGAATCTACGTTGCCGTTTACGGAATTCAGGATCGCATCAATGTCCTGGATAAGTTTGGTTTTCTCGGCCTAATAAGCTGAGCTAGTCTAATCTTAAGCCCTCTAAGGACGAAAGTAATCGTATTGCAATTCATACCGGGTGTGGGAGCCAAATCAGCCAGTTCAGAAGACCCCGCACAGTTTGGCTTAAAATTTCAAAGACATTTGGTGAAGAAATAAAAAAAATCCGACGAACCATTTTCTACAACATGCAGAAGATTAAGCTTAATGTATCACTATTCCATGCCAGAATATGTCCAACGAGAGATCATCCTCCAGCTTCTGGGCCGGAGGCGCCCAGATTCTAAGGGTCACCAGCATGGACTGTCACTGGACTTACACAGACTATTTCATGAACACTGCAAGATCCTATGCCAATGCATATGGCCCTGGTTCCCAGAACTTCTTATGCCAGAAGGAGTTGGATCTTCGCCAAAAGGGCCCAGAAGAGGGAAAGATTTTTAAGCTACAGTCCAGTTTTTGTTAAATGGGACTGAAGATCTGACTTCTATTCTTTCGTTATTACGTCCTATATATCAAATCATGACATATAAGTACATGGTATCTAAACTACTACACACAAATTTGTAGCCCGAAACTATGTCCACACTAATCACGGATCTTTCCTACACAACGTTGCTGGGTTTTGGTGGCAATGAGACCAGCTTGACCCAGAGAAGGTTAAGAGGGGGGGGGTGAAGGTCCATTGTGAGGCTGCTTTGAGCCCAAAAGTTGAGGTCAAAAATTTATTGACTATGAGGCAGGGACGGCACGGCAGCAGTGGCGGAACTGGCAAGCAGCGAAGAGAAGGGGTAATGGAGGGTGAAAAGAGTTATCATTCTCTGGTCAGAAAATATCTAACAGTAGCAACTTTACTACAAGAACTTCTACAAATACTTCCAAAATGCAATGCAACTTCGTAACCCTGGAGATGAGAGAGAGTTAAGGAAGAAAGGACGGTGAGGGGCTTCCGGGTCAGCCAGTAAAAAGTAAAAACAATATGGATGCGATCCGGGTCTATATCGCATGGACGACACAAAGATCAGCTTCGACGGCGAGATCAACTTCATGTTGAGTGCGAAGCACGTGTTGAGCTGTGCAGAGGTGGGAGGATACCCAGCAAAGCAGATCGATTCCGCTGGCTGGCGGGTTCGGAGCGGGCCTAACCCGAGCAAGGCCGGGTACCTCTGCTAGTTAGCATTGCTAAATCTCCCACTGAGGCTCTCGTACCTCAGTGCGAAGTTACTCTTTACCAGCTTGGCAGTATCTGCCAAGTTGGTAAGTCCTGCCTGTCCTGGCAGTTCCATAAGGACTGCTGTTGGTAAGTCCTGGTAAGTAAAGGGTCCTGGGTCAGAAGAATCACGTACCGAAATGGCAGCTTGGCGAGAAGTCATGGACACGTACTGCATCACCAGAGACCGACGGAAGAGTTCGGCATGCGCTCACGCGATTGAGGTCAGGGGCGTCCGCTTGCCTCAAAGACTGGATCTACGGGTCACAAGCCAAGAGTTCTGTTCGGATAGACGCGACTATCTACAGAGTCTCGGGGGCCGACCGTATCACGTGGTACTTGCGAGTTCACAAGGACGGCATGCACCACGACTTCATCACCGCCCCCGACTAATATAGCTCGGAGAAAGAAATGTAAAACAATTCGTCGAGCCTAACGTTTATATACCCAACTTTAACTCTCCACATATGTTTGTATGTGCCTTTCAGTGCTCTAATAGTTGTCACCAAAAATGTTGTTCACTAACAAATGACACGTGGTGATTGTAAATAGTACTTTAAGTAGCAGCTCTGCCTTGCCAAAGCAAGATGAGGATGATGGGGATCGTAAGCGAAGTGTGACCCGTCATGTTGGACCTCCAACAAGAGCATCATCCTTAAGTTGCGGGAAGTCCTTGAGCTCCAACTTGCGCATGTTGCAGTCGTTGATCTCCAAAGACTTCAAGTTCGGGAAAGAGCGAGCAACCAGCGGTGCGAAGCCTTCCAAGGAGAAGCAACCAAAGCGATGAGCGCGAGAAGGTCGAATCAGGATTTGCTTGATCGTCTCCGCGTGGGAGCACTTGGAAAAGCACCCGTCCTCCATGGTCTTGACCGAAGCCCCCAGGGCGGTAGAGCAAATGACGAGATTCGTGGTCGATCCGACAAAAAGCTGCTCCCCCTTCTCCAGTTGGTAGTCAAAGTAATTGGAGGAGGAATAACTATCTCCGTTCAACATCTCGACGACGCCGTCGGCCAGTTGGACGTCCTCGACGGAGGACATCGTGGAGTTGCTCACGGGAGACCTGACGAGACTTGATGCGAGTAACCGTTACGTAGAGATGAGGTCGACCTTCGAACATTAGGGCTGTATCGAGGTTGAGCCTTGAGCTCGAGCTCGAATGCTCGATATTCGAACGCAATTTTTCAGTACTCAAGAGAGCTCGAGCTCGAAGTGAAATACTCGAAATTTGTCAACTACGAGCCAGACCCTCTGCCGAGTGATCTGAAGAACCACAACAATTCCGGAAGTGACCTTTCTTGCCCCTTCAAAACGTCGGATCGCCAACGTTGAGAGCAAGACATGTCGGTGCAACCTCTCCTTATATCAGAACCTTCGTCATTGCATTCCAACCTCGATGAAGTCGAGAAGTCCCTCCTCTCATCTCTGACGGCGTTTTCGAATGCTGTCTCGGTTACTTCTTGTGAGTTCTCTGACAGCGCAGATTACTTTACTCCTAGCTGTGTCCTAAAGGCCGATATAAAACGAGATCATCAATAGCGTCGAGCTCGGTGGTGTGAGTATAATTCAAAAATGAATAGGGATGTGTTCAGGTTGACTTCGGCCCAGGTCGTGCCAGGTTTTGCCCGAGCCGAAGATGACTCGATGATTAAAAATCCCTGGCTGGAGGCTAGAAAAAAGTCATATTGACTCGGTCTAAGTATTATGTCCACTGTTGCACGAGCTCACGAGGCGCATTTTGGCCAGAGACCAGCATGCTCCTAGAACTAGTAGAAATCCACCAGAGTCGACTGCGATTCGGCACTCACGATCCTGATTTAATCCTGATCAGGGGTTATCCGACCCGACGTCAGTTGATGATTCGAGCCCCAGTTGGGCTTGCCGGGTTTGTCCAGCTCACTGTCCACTTCAACTGACTCCTTCTCTAGCCACAGAAAGCTGCTGATAAGTACTGGTGCCACACAGCTAAGTCATGCAGGCTTGGCTGTACCTAGTGGCATAGCTATCTATGACCTATGTAGTAAATGCAACATTTAACCTCGGTTTTGGCCTCAAAACAGCCTCATAATGCAATTTTGCGTAGCCTATGTCCTTCTTGTTGACCCAAAGGTCTCACATGCCAAAAATGAGCCAGATCCGTGAAGAACTGAGAGCACCAGAGGGGCACAAACATACATACCCGAACAGCTTTATTTATATAGATTTTAAGAGCCGTCATGTTTACTCTTCGTTGTAAATAATGTGGGAGCCATTCCCTTCACAAGGTTCCAGGTCTGGGACTCTGTCCCAGCCAGACAGGTCTTGCCTCAGTTCATACGCTGATTGGTTGCTGTGATAGAAAGTGTTGTAGTAACCGCCGCAGTAGATGACTCTGCCAACGGCGTTGAACAAGCTGCCACCGGCCAAGGTAATCGGCAAGTTGACCAGTTCGGACCAGACCTTGTTCAGCTTGTCGTACTTGTACGCGCTGCTGGCGATGTCGGCTTTATCATCTCTGCCCCCAACCGCCAGGATAATCTCGTCTCCATTGACAAGATTTCCTCTGACGCAGCTCATGAGGTATCTTGGTTCGGGCAAATCTCCTACTGCAACCCATCCAGGATTGTTCCAGTCGTACTCGAAAGATGAGCTTGATCCTTGACCGGCTAGCAGAAACGTCATCTTGGAATCATCCAGGTCAATGAGGCAGGCATTGGACAAACCAGAGGGCAGAGCTGGCCCATCCTCCCAGTTCTTGCCATCTCTGAGCACCAGTGTTGTCGTCTTCTTGGACCCTAAGATGAACAATGCAACTTCAATACCAGTGCACGGACCAGGTAAACGATTACTCGATTTACTGATTAGCGAGGATCTGAAAACAGCGGGCAACTGTGAATTTATTAGTCGAAAACAGTTCTTGGCGCAAGTGATATCAGTTGGGTAAAATGGGCTTCCGACGCTGCATTGACAGCTTTTGAGGCTATATCTTCACGTGGAATCGGTCCCCCAGACACTGCTTGACAAGAACCAGCATCTTGAGCGCCTTGCGACTGCCCATTTTGATGTTCGAGCACTCAAAGTGGAGCTACCCCAGGAATACACCATGGAGTAATGCACTATTTGCCACCTTTTTCCGTGACTTTTTCTTAAGATTTTCGAACTTTTTTTTGTTTTTGCATTGAGTGCTCAAGCATCAAAATGAGCAGTCATAAAGTCGCTCAACATCTTGTCAAGCACTGTCTGCATGACTGATTCCTAGTGAAGATAAGTACTTTATTGACCGAACCACGCGTTAGAAACTCTCGAAGAAGTCTCAAAATATGCTTTCTCTCTTAAAAATCTGTCTTCTGAGTTTCATTTCAATTTTAAAATAGATGTCGGTGAATCCATAATGCAAATGTCACGGACGGGATCATATATGTTCCACAATATCGACAAATGCTGGCACTGCCCATGACACCTACAATCATCGGTTGATCCTCCCAGGATCCAAGGTATGGTACCCCCAACCGTTCCATAACTGGAGTATCTCCTGGTACCCCCAGGCAACGTGGAGTGAACTGTGGCCTCACTGTCTCCCAGGATATAGTGATAGCAGAGATCCTTGGCTGCAGTTGCCGCCAGAGCATCCCCACCACACGCCAGGATACCTTTCTTGAACGGGTAGAAAACGGCAGAGTTGCCAGTGTCTGGGAGCCACACAGGATAGTCGAGGCTGGGGGAATTTGCGGAGTCCAAGCTCAAATCCTGGATCTTGTTCCATCCAAAAAGCAAAACGTGCGGAACTTGGATGCAAATATAGCATGAGTGACTAATGAAGTTAGTTTTGCTACTTTTTCCATCAATGATATCTTCACACCTTTGGGAGGCAGGGAGGAATCTTCTACCCAAACTTGGAGGCCCGAAGTTGCATGTGGTAGGAACACGTTGGCCATGACAGACCCAAAGCTGCAGTTGAACAGAGCTGGATCGTGGACCAAGGCTGAACAGTCCGCCCTCAAACAGTGAAAGAGGCACTCGAGGGGTGTTCTGCAGTCAAAAGTATGCATGGCGCTTCATGTGTGGCAGAGTTGAGATAAACCGAGAAAAGTGAATTTAAGCAGAACGTACTGAAATACTATTTGTAAGTTACCGAGAGCTTTGGTTCATAGAGGGCATAAATTTCGATGACATATGTGAAAGGTTTCCCATACAGTCATAGTGAATCTGCTACTGCACATTTCTAAGGTTGAGTGTCTCCTAATACCCCTGCAACAAAATGGCAGCACAAGACAACTGTGATGCGCAGACAGGGCTCCTGAAATTGTATGCCCAGGCTGGGAAGAAAGAGTGTGAGGCCTGCAGTGTAGTAGGGGACCAGTCTATATCCAAGGCAAGGGTCCATGCCTACTTCAAGGAGTTCCAGGAGGGAAGGGAGAGCGTAATGTCAGAGACATCTGCAAGTGATGCTCTGAACAGAGGCCAACATGGAACTGGCCAGATTTTTCATTGATTGAAAAGAACAGGAAGGTGACCTTAGTAGAAGACATAATCAAAGAGATGAATCTCTTGCATAGCATTCAGTCATGGCGCTCCGGCGCCATGAACGAGCATGCAAAAAGTCCCCATCGAGATTTCTCGACTGTCGTCGACGAGTTTTGCTTATGTGTCAAAGTGTCACCGAGTTGCTCTCTTTTCGTTGCTTCACCAAACCTAGAGCAACCTCTCAACACGGACACGGGGTTATTGCATGCTTGCACATGGCGCCGAGTTCCTGTCCAGGAAAGGGATTAAATTATTGAATCCCCCGGATTCACCATATCTTGCCCCAGCCAACTTTGGTCTCTTCCCAGGAATGAAGAAGATCTTAGCAGGATGCTGCTACAGCGCTCAAAAGGAGCTCGAGACTGCAGTGGAGAGGTGCATCAGGAAGCTCTGCAAGAATGAGACCACAGGCGTCTTCCAGAGGTGTCTCAAAGGAATGGAGAAATGTGTGAACACAGGAGGAGGGGACTATATTGAAAAATAGAAAAAATCTTTCCAATATTCTGTCAACTAAAGAAGCTGCGAACAATCGCTTGGTTTACACCAACTCCTCCTTGTTGTTAGCTTCAGTCATTTTTTTCGACCCTAAATTGGTTAATCAGACCCAAATTCGAGGTTTAACGGTTGCATCAACAAGATGGAATCTCAATGAACATGAGAACAGGAAAGAGTGAGCTTTTTGCTGCAAGGTCCGTATCTTTCATGACGTAGACTCCCAATGCCAAATCCAAGTGCATGACTTGGCCCATCTTGGCCCACGTCGATGGGCAAAAAGGCACAAAAAATGTGTGTAAAATGTCCAACTTTGGCAGGTATACTCAGGGGGTTTCCAGACCTTTTACAAACCTACCGGCTTCTTCTCCATTGGTTTCCCTTGCAAGTACCGCACAAATGGTGGGGCCGACTGAAGGTAAGTACACAATACACCCTGTTCATACTATTGTGCATTTGTCCTGTTTCATCTTGCGCGTACCTTCAGAACTTACTTTCAGGCCCTGCTGCATGTTCATGAGAGGCATGAAGCAGTTGCACGGACTGAATGACTCACGCAATCCCGGTGATGTTGGTACCAGCGCTCTCAAACAAGGATGGATTCATGTTGACCCTGGTGAAGAGCTGGCTTTTTGCTTCACCCTGGTCCATCCACAGCAGCCCGCGGAGACAACAGGCCAAGAGAGTCAAGCGCGCCTTCATTGGTCGTTGTTGGGACCGTTGCTCTCCCAAGAATGTTAAGAAACTGAGCAACGGTGAACGGTTAAATATAAGTTCGTGTCAGCAGGGGGTGGGTCATAAAATGATTAACAATTGGTTACGCTACGGTCATTTTATATTTGAATAGCAGTGCTAAATGGCAGTATTTTGCCCGTTATTCTTCACGCTCATGAATCACACCTTAGGTAGCAATGTGGCAGTTATAGAAATGGCATGTGTCTGTACGGTGTCGTACTTTGCACCTTTGTGTCTGTCCTGTCCATGGACGTCTACTTTTTATACAGTACTGACCAAAAGTAACGCATACTCAACTAGAACCACGATAATCTTTTTTACTGCAGAATGGCAAGTAAAAACAGAGGAACAGAAGAATTCATGAAGAAGTCAGAGACTAAAGATTGGCATGAACTAGTCTGAGTCATCATCAGTACCTGCGTGGCTGTCAACACCGCCACGGATTCCATCAATGTGGCCGCTACCTGCATCAATAACGGCCCACAGCCTCTTGATCATGCTTTCATAGGATTTCTTAATGTAATCAGCTGTAATGTTCTTCTCCCAAGTCTCCTACAGCTTCTAAATCAAGGTCAAGCGACAAGGGGATTGCATGGGGCAAGCATTGGCTTTAATATGGACCAGGTAGTAGCACTCCCTTGCTCCTTCTCACACTTGAGCACCTCATGAACAGTGTCTGCACGCACATTCAGCGTCTTACTGATGTCCTTGACCATGTGGCTGGCCTCTTGGAGGGTCGCTATGGCCTTTTTGATGTCATTTTCAAGAGGCTTGGTCGTTGCATAGCGTATTTTACCACCAACGGCCCTCTCAGTGTTGTCCTTGCTTTTGGTTTTGCTGTCAGATTCTGGATTGTGACCATTTTTTTGCTCAAAGTTCCACCCCAGATTGAGCCCATTTGCATGCATTGTTGCATCAGAACTGATGCAAAAATTATTATTAACCAATTTCCAAAATGAAATATACATCAGTACAGTGTGCGATAGCAAAACGGTTACAAATCGCGCATGTGTCGAACATGTCCAACTTCTGCAAGAACTACAAGGAGTATCACATTGAAACTTTGTGGGTGTATTTAGCACTGTTCTTACATATTATTTCTCAAAATGTCCTCCTTCTGCT
>JAAUXU010021047.1_pt1 | contig 30354 bp, 28 predicted proteins | sample 7278151 | NCBI WGS metagenome assembly JAAUXU01 (sample SAMN14350113, study PRJNA611818) | marine sediment metagenome | isolation source: surface marine sediment (1.8m) | place: French Polynesia: Moorea | collected 2018-08 | reverse complement strand
GTCTACGGTATCTCGAACTATCTCCGCGTTCTTACTGAGTAACGAACGGCGAGCGCGCGGGGCGCGCGCCGTCCGCAAGGAGAAGAAGGGAGGCAGCGACGGAGGTGACAGTCTGAGCCCGATATCGCCCGGGGACGAACCGCTCGAGTTCGACACGTCTCCGTGAAGAAGAAGAAATCAGTGTGAGTGTCGCCTTCCCTTGCTGCTCTTGCAGATATGATTGCACGGTTCTGATCATCTCGCAACCAGCAAACTCCAACTGTGCGTCCAATGTTGAAGAAAGTTTTGGAGACGTCTGTTGCGACGATGAACGCTCTTGCCCTGACATTGCTCACGACTGTCGTCGTCATCGCCTCGGCCAACGGACAGTCAGGCGTGAGAGGTAAAACAATAACATACACGGCTGTTAATTCTATCCGGATGAAACAGAAGTCTGTCTTGTCGTCATGCATGATGCAGCCGTGGAAATCCTTCTCTGATTTTCCCGGAAGAAGTCAGGAATAGCAGCAGGGTCAGAGGCAACTTTGGAACATTTATTGTTACGGCGGACAAAAGGTTCGCACACCTGGGGTGGGGGTAGGGGGGTTCCTGGGGGGGAAGCAGAGAAATTTCTTGACGCCCCCCAAAGTCAGAGTCCTCTGAAAATGGGCGCGCGCACCTGAGAAAGCTCAATGAGGGCGGGGACAATCGGGGCAGGAGACAGACGAGAGATAGATAGGAGGAATAGAAAATAGTCCTTTAATCCTCTGCCCGATCCTCGTGGCATTTTGCTGCAGCAGCTTAGGTGTCATTAGTAGAGAGGGGGAATACGACGTGGAACAGAGATAGACAGCGAGCAAGAGCTTAAGGAAGACAGAGATAAAAGGGATTATTGAAATATAGCCTGGGTTTTCTCACTTTTGTCAATTTGGCCATCAATTAACTGGGACTTAGCGATGCTGGCCTGCTCAGGCAGGGTTTAATCGTACCCGCAGGAGGAGGAGGAGGGAGTGGTGTTGGTGTTGCGAGCACTTTAATAAGGGGCACTTTAACTGGTGGAGGAACAGAAGGAGGGAGAGGAGAGAGAACGAGGTACAAATTTACGATGTCTCTTTAAGCTTTTTCCCAGCGAGAGGAATTTTTTTTTGTGTCCGCCACTTGAATGCGATGATCTTGCAGCCCAGTCTCTCCCTGCAGTCGAACCCAGCCGTCACTCGTAACGAGAGACGTTCCAAGATCCTATCGCTACCTCCTACTGATTTTGCTGCGTGCGTCAAGAGAGATACTGTTCTGCTGTCCAGACACAAACTGGTGGTTCGAAATGCCAAGTAGTAGAGAGAAATGAGTTATCTCATTGTTCTTCCAGGACCCCCTCATGCCGATCAGAAGGAATTGCAAAAGATCGGCCACATTGGTGACACTGTCCGGTTGACCTGTCCCGTCTCTGGCTTCCCACAGCCTATGGTCGAGTGGAGCAAGGATGGCGAGAAGATCGACCACATGTGGGACCGACACAAGACCGGTAGGAAGACCCTTCGGATCAAGAACGTGAACGAGGATGACACTGGAGTCTTCACCTGCAAGGCTATCAATGGCTTCGGGTCGGAAGAAGTTCGGGTGGAGCTCATCATAGTCGGTAAGAAAGAACAAGAAATAGAGTGGGACGTTCATCATGCAAATCATGCAAAAACCCTTCCAGACCCCCGACAGTTGCCCAATGCTGCCCGCGACGGCTCCCTGCCCAATGTGGCGCCCCCCGTCTTCACATATGACACGCGCACTTCTCGCAAGCGCTACCTCCTCCCCATAGGGAACACTTTCAAAGTGTCGTGTGAGGCGCTTGGAAGTCCGAAACCAGAGGTCTTCTGGTTCAAGGACGGCAAGCACCTCACCGAATCTGTGCGCTATGAACGGGGTGGGGGCGGCCGTTCCGCCGTCGAACTAAACGTGTGGAACGCCAGTGATGCCGGCGTCTACACTTGTCGCGCCAGGAATCTCGTTGGAGAAAGGAGCGTTAACTTCACTCTAGCAGTGGAAAAGCCGCCGCCGACCCAGAACCACCCACCGGCGGCCACGCACGCCATCGTGACCGAGTCTGGTCCGGTAAGCACAACAGTGGCCGAGGGCGAGTTGGCTACGCTGAGATGCAGGGTCAAGTCACTGGCGCCGCCGCATATAAAGTGGTTGAAGCGGTTGGAGGCTGGAGCTGGCCTGGACGATGATGAGCTTCCCCCTAATGCTCTCAAGGTGGAGCACGAGCGATATCTCATTCTGAACACCAACAAAGAGGTGCTAGTGGGAAAGGACGAGTACCTGAGCAAGTTGGTCATCCCAGCGGTGTCGGCCGAGGATGCCGGCATGTATATTTGCTTCGTTACCAACAGCGGTTCTGGAGCCCTCACGTACAACTCGATGACGCTTAAAGTCTTAGAAAGTAAGTACAACAGCGTTTTGACATCATCCTACAAAGCATTGCAACATTTGCTTCTTGCAGGATCTGTGGTTACACAGGAGCCCGAATACACACCCAGAAACTCCGAGCCTGTCCTCATCATTGTCGTAGTGTTCTCTGTCATCGTTTTCTTGCTGCTGCTCGTCATCACCGTGTTTGTGTGCAGCAGACGTCGAACTTCCACGACCAAGGGCCACCAGCATCCCGAAACTCCCGAGGTGCAGCGGCCTTTTGTCGTCAAGGCCAACATCAACAACAACGATCGAGTCATCCATTCGGCGGCGTCCTCCTCCCTTCCTCACTGGGGCCACAGCGTCTACCCCACCGCTGCCGAGTTCCAAAAGCTGAAGCCCGAAACCACCGACTCTGGCTTCGGCGCGTCCACGTGCAACAACAAGCAGCTGGAGCTGGAGTCCTGTTCGAATCAGTACGAAGTGCCGTACTCCCATCTGTTGTCGTTCCCGCAACTTGACTCTGCGACCAACAGTAGCAGAACTCACTATGCTTTTGGCAGTGCCCAGTACAAGAACAGGGTGGTGCAGCAACAGAATCAACAGTCTGCGCCAGGACTTTCGATAGGCGGCGCCGACCAAGCGCATCTCATGTATCAATTCAGAAACTTCCGGCGACAGCACCCGGCGGCGCCGCATTACTTCAGTGATTACGACAGCCAATGACAGCAACTTCTTGCTTGCGTGTGTGAGTGGAACGAGATGTGAATGAAGTGAAAGGTCGTCGACAGCAGCTTTCAGCATCTCTCTAGTCAGGTCGATGATGAGAAATTATGAGATGTGATGGTCTCGACACCAGAGGCTATCACTTATTATAGACACTGGCGCACTTATACGCGACCCAGGCGAACTGAAATAAAATTGTTACTTGTAGTCTTCGCACTTGCCATTTTTTTTGGCTCGAGCGGCCTCCCCCGGCCCGAGCTCGTCAGAGCTGACACGTTCGCAGAGCCATTCATAAATCGTCTCGTTGTTGACCACGAGGCTCGCGGTTGCCGACTTGGGTGAGTACGCCCGCCCGCGCCTGCTGCTACTGCCTGAGGCTTTGGGATCGTGGCTATCGTTCAAGATAATCGGCCCGGTGTCACAGGCGCAGGAGAGCAATGATCCATCAACGAGAAAACAATTTTCGCTTCCGTCTGTCTTCTTGCGGGAGCCGAGGCTAAGGCGAGGACGTTTTATCAGACAATTCTCACGAGGGAACGGTCCGCGCCGTTAGGAGAGAGAAGCCCCGTGACGTCCGGGGCCACCTCCACGTCGTCCACCCACTTGTACCTGAACGCATAAAGTGACTGCTTGGCACGTCACATCGCCCGTAGCTGCTGCTTGGTCGTAAGTGCTGTTAAAGCGCACGAGAGCCAACTCACCGGATGCTCGCAGTACAATCAATTGGGCGTTGCCAAGACAATCCTGTGATTGCGACCTCTTCATCAACGTCTCGATCCCCCCCCCTTTCCCCCCCTCTAAGCTCCCCTCTACCTCGGTACTTGTTTTCATGCTGCTCTCCTTTTCTCCCTTCTCAATCAAGAAAGAAGAGACCACAAATTGCGGTCGGGACTGAAGTCCCATCTGTGACCCTTGAAGCTGTTGCTCCCTCCGCTATTAAGTGAATTATGAGTTATGTTAGTGGCTCTTGTGACTAATGGTGTCTGACTGATGTCACTGCTGCTGCTCAATGTCTTAAAATTGGTCCCTTCTCAGATGTGCGCGTGTGCGTAACCAGCGCCCATCTAGTCCGCCTCCCCCCCCTGCCTGGCCCCGGGTTCCCGTGACATCTGGCCCCTCTCGTGCTGGCTGCTGCAGTTAATCATATTTCCAAAAAGTTCTTCTTTCCTCCTCCCTCTCCGGCTCCATCAGGCTGCTGTACGTTAGCAGCCTCACTCACTCCTTCGACATTTGAGTGTTCTTCTTCGTCCGCGCGAAAAATGCAGGCTACATTCTAGGAGAGCTCGTGAATTTTCATTTAGCTGGCTCTCATTTCATTTCACGAGGCAGTCAAAATATTGTGCGAACAGAAATGTCGAGTCAGAATTAGGGCTAAAAATGGGTCTTCTTCTCGACAGGAGAAAAACTTTGTTGAAAGAAAGATCATGTTAAGCGCATCGCGCGCTCAATCAAGCAGACCTCGTCAATGTTAGTCAGTTATTCTATATTGCTACAACGGTATAGATGGAGAGAGTTGGGTGAGAGGAAAGTTGCTAACAGGCTGCAATATTCCAATCGTGCCTGCCTCTTTATCCTTTCATGGACGTCAGCTCGATGATCGCATTGTGTAGTAGCAAAGAGGCCACAATTTGATGAGGTTGCAGTTTGCCTGGAAGACTCAGGAGAAGAAGGTCGTTGTCTTCCTGGCGGCCAACAGCGACTCTCCAGCATTTTTTTCTCCTTTTTCTTCTCAGTGGGACTGAAAATGATTGAGTGCTACATCAGTCGAAATGTTCAGGTATAGATAAGTGCCTCATTGGCAATGCAAACATGTCTCTTCCCCGCCGAGTGAGCAATGATTTGCCGTCGAGCACTATGCAAATTTCGCCATTCTTCCACGCTGCGTGGAGCTCCGGCCAAGCACCACGAGTCCCAACACGACCAACTCCTCCCCCCCCGCGGTGAGCAGCAGCAACATCTTCTTGGGTCAGGATCCGTGGTTGACAAAAGTGAATTGGACCACCCGGCCTGCAGCAGGCAGAAGCGAGGCAGCGACGAGGGCGGCGGCAACGAGAACGCTTTGCTGCTTGACCCACCGGAAAAGGGGAACGAGATAGATGTGACGGGCACACAGAGGTTCCCTATCTATGGGGCATCGACATACCAGACGTGGGAAATAACTGCCAGCAGCAGGAGGAGAGACATTCTTTTGCTCTGCAGTGGTAAAGAGAAAGAAAGAAAATATCTATGGGTTACATCTCCAGGTACCGTAGGTGTTCGCAGCGAGAGGGCGGACAAGGGTAAGGAGTTGTTGGCCCCGAGTTCAGGGTTAACGTCGAAATGAGTACTTACGTGTGTGTAGGTATGAAGCAGTCATGTGATGATGCAGTAGTTGATGTGAGCTTGTCAGATGAGCTCTTAAGAAGGAAGGAGAAGGAAAGGCTTCCTAAACACGTTGGGGGTCTGGCAGCAACCGAGTGACGTGTGTGCTTTAAAAGACAGAATAAAGTGAGCTGCTGGCTCGTGCTTGGGAAGAGCTGCCTCAGCTATAAAGTCCATTCTTCTGCCTACTTGATTTATGCACCGTGCCATAAAGGAACGTTGGCACAATTTGTCCTGGTGGACAAAGGCAGAAAAAAAAAGATGGAGATTTATACGGCTCATCTGAAATGGAGGCGACTCCTGGGATGACACTTGCGACAGGACCAACACTTATTAACCTTAACAAGGGAAGTGCGTGTTGCAAATGCTCACGGCCGGCGACTGCACGTACATGTGCATGTGCTGCGCGTGCATCAAATAGGCTGTTTCGAGCATGTGCGCACTCCGGTGAGAGCTATAACTCTTTTGAGGGCTCGGTGGCTCACGACGTCAGCCCAACAATGGACCTTCCTCCTCGTCCGCCTTCCCCCAAAAGTGGAACATCTGCGATCGTCAATGAAAGAGAAAGAATGAGAGGAATAAGCAAGAGGAAGGACGCGCCCAAATCCAATCAGGGCATCAATCGAAGTGACACAATGGGCAGGGGCAGCAACCCTGACTGCAAACAAACACGTGCATTTCACGTCCGTATTATTACTATTATTGGTGTCTCCGACTCTGGCACCACCAGAAGTCTGTGGACATTCGAATCACGTTTAAATCGACGAATTCTTCTCCCAATGCTGTCTTCTTGACGCGGATAATTGGTTGGACGAGAAGGAGCCTTATCCATCAATCGGACTCATCGCGGAGGGGCGCCTCATTAGCCAAATGCCATCATGAAGGAGCGGACAGACGGACAGATAAACATTTGTTTGGCAGAAGGGTTCATTTAAGCGCGCCACGACGACGGCGCAGTGCGTGCCGGACGCGGCCGTGGACCGGAGGCACGGCCGCAAGGACAACATGAGACAATGCACAAGCACGAAGTGCTGCCAGTCCGTGATGACGCCTCCAACGACGTGCAGAAGTCGGACGCGTCTGTCCCGGTGGGGAGATAAGAACACGGAGGTCGCTGGCTCGACAAATGCCAGGTTTTTTCCGTCCACCTTTTTTTTTCCCCCCACCCCGAAACTTTGTTCGGACGAGGAAGCAGGAAAAAAAGTAGAACAACGACCGCTCCTGGGCCTGGCCCGCATGACAAGAAGCGCCAGAGAAGAGGCCGATGTTGAAAATTTACACAAAACGGGAGCTTTTTGCTACCGCAAAGATGACACCGTGTTTATGGGGCGTGCGCCTAAATGTTTTCCTTGGCTTTCGCCACGTTCGCTTAGTCTCGATTGCAGAGACACCCCAAGCAAACCGCAAGGGACTAACTTCACCCAAGCACGCCCTATTAATCAGGGGCGCGTGTTAGCTGGGATGTCACACTGTATACACAAGGGGGGGAGGGAGGAGGCGGGCTGGGAGCAGGAGAATTTCTCATTTATGGGCATGGAGCGAGTAATTTCTCGCCCGTTGCTGCCCAGATGCTCGTTTACTTCGCCTTCTCCACAAATTTCGCCCCAAAGTCAGCGGAGACATTAACGAGCTAAAAATGGGCAGGAGCTGAAACTGGGCAGATCGTTTTTCCCGCCCGGAGGGGGAAAAAGAAAAAAAGAAGTTACTCTTAAGCATCTCGTTCTCCTTTTGTTCCGTGAATGCGCGTGCCTCAGACCATGATCGATCATGGCGAAAATTGTGACGTTCCGCCGATTAACCGCGCACTTATCTCCTTTATACGGTTATCGTTCATTGGGCAGTTTTCCTGGCCACGAGAAAGTGATATAATATGAGGAGGATTCTGCAATCTCGTACTTACTGGGGTCAGCGGTAATCATATAATGCATGTTTTACAGAGCAAAACCCTGTTTTATTCATTTTTTATTGATCACCGTCCATCGTTGGCTGAATGGGTAGTACTCCTTTATAACCATCCCCCCAAGGAGGGAGAGACCCCCCATCACCTCGCCAAATTTGGTCCACATCGGACTGTGGACAGACAAGTCCTCCTTCTGATTGTATGAGCTAAGTGGTGATCAAGCAGCGCAAGCACGAGACGTTCCGGTGCATGGCGGAGAGTTCAGTGCTCCCAAAGTCATTGCCATCCATCAAACATGCAAAGGTTAGTTAGTCCATGTCCGCTTAGGGAGTCACCTCAGTCTCCTCAGCGCCTGCTGGCTGCACCGGTACAGTATGTTTTGTGGTTTTTCGCATGGTGGATGAGCAGCGAGAGCAGCTGCTACTACTTTGTCGTCATGTCGGGCCCAGGGAGCTCGTGCTGCTCCACCGACCAATCAGTCAGAGCATCGAGCACAGCAATATCGTAGTGGCCGATAATGATTTCCTTCCTCCATCCATCAGATTTCTGGTTGAGTGAGGAAGACTGCTTTAAATTGCCGCCAGTCATGAGCCAGCGTTGAGATGTCGGCATGACCCTGCTCGGTACGTGTGCACCAAGCACAGCTCGCTGCCTAAGTAGCAGTCGCGATTTAAGGACACAATTTATGAGCATATCTGGAAGCTGCTTAGAGCCTCCTGCAATTGGCGTCAACAAATCCAAATAGAATCTCTCTTTCCTGACTGCTTCTCCTGGACCCTTTCAACAGAGTCCGCAGGAAGCCGGGATTGGGGACAAAAGTCTTTTCACACTCGAATGGAGCCAAATCCGTCGTTGTCGACGTCTGCGCGACCGCGCGGGTCAAGATGGCGCGGAGCAGTAAGTAATTTCAATTGAGGGGAAGGAAGAGTTGAATTCAGCTACAGAAGAACTGCTGCTGGATTATTGCCGTCCCCGTCAGCCAACACCGTTTATTACCGGATTTCCATTTGATTGTTACTATTCCTCAGATCGTGTGCACCAGCCTAAAAAAAAAACCCGGCGGGGAAAGTTGATTCCTGACTCCCGGATGCAGACGATGATCAGGAGAGCTCACTTTTTGCTGCAGCCCCAGTACAAGGATGCAGGCAGGACACGTTTTTGACCGCTCGCACGGTGCTGGACGTACTGAACTACCCTGTGGTGGCTTTCTGCTCTATCTGTCACACAAAGAATCTGACCCATTCATCAAATGCAATCTCCTATCGCAAAGCTGGCGAGAGAGGGCGCGGTTAGAGGCTTTTTCTCTCTGCCTCCTCATTCATTTTGGCTCCCTCAACACGAGTATAATCAAACGTGTTACCCTTGGTGACGAGTAAAAAGAAGCCATGGGAGCTTCATCTGGCACACCGAAGTATCTACTATCCATCCAACCCCGCCTGCTGATTCGTATTTTCAACAACGGATCAGTGAGTGAGTGGGAAAATGAGCGAGAGAGCGAGACCATCGTCATCATCATCCTCGCCACCAACGCCATCGCCACCACCACCACCACCACCGCCACCACCCTCTCTCTCTTTTTCAGAAGAAAAAAAAAGAAGTGACTTCGGAGTTTTCCTGTGTTTATCTCTCCCACCCTGTCAGTCTCCCCCGCTGTGACTGCGCTCCACTTCTGCGGCGACTAAACCGTCTCCCTCGGTTCCTCCCGTTCCAACAGTCCGCACTCGTACGTACATTTGCTGTGCGAGGGAGGAGGAAGATGACATGACATTTTCTTCTTCTTGCTTCTCACGGGAGAGACAGAGCGAAGTTACCGGGTGGTGGCTCCTGCGAGATATCGACAGTGCTACCGTTCGCGCCAATGTAAGCAAAGTTGGGCTTGGAGCTGAGGTGTTTGCTCGCCAAATGGTTTTTCTCCCAGAGATAAGGTGGAAGAGCAGCGACGGGAGGGCGAAAATTGGCAAATATCTACGCCTTCCTCGGAGCTGGAGCATTTTCTGGCAGATTTTTACGTCTCTTTGAGACTATTGACGATGAGGACGAGGAAGAATAGCTATTAGCGAGGGCGGCACTGCTGTTCAGCCGACTCCTGGAGTCAGAAGCAACTGTATTAATCAGCTTGCATGACGGTGAAAGTGCAGTCGTTGAAGAGCTCCCCCGATAACGTGATGATAAGTTCCTGCTCCATTAGTAGTATGTACACAGGGCCACGACGCCGCAGCAGCGCCTATTAATAAATCAGATGTTTTGATAACGATTTCCTGCCCATGTTGTAATCCGAGTGGTCCCCACCTCTCTGGGATATTCTCGTCTCAAGTGACATGACAGGACATCTACAGGGCGTCGAAGAAGTAGACGTCGTCCACCCTCTTCTCTCTCTTTCTCGATATCGCCAAGTAAACAATATCCACTGACCACGAAATCAGGTGTCGAGAAGGAAGAGGGTGGAGGTGGCTTTTTCCTGGGAAAGAAAGAGGGTTGGCGATTCAGCAAACACTTCTAAGATGTCATCTGCTGCAGGCATTGCGAAAGTGGTAGACAAAACAACCAAATCACAAGTGTTTACGAAGGGAGTTAAATTTCCATCAGAGCAAGAGCCACTATCCTTCCATAAGTATGTCTGCCTCTCAGCAGTTGCTTTCAGATGCACCTATTTTTAGGTTATTTGTCCTTCCAAGTTAACGTTACCGCTGGAAAAGGTAGCCCCTCACTTCTAAATGAGTCCTGCTCTTTGCTGCTGCTAATCTTGGCTGCTCAGTCTCGTCGTTGGTCGGCGATCAGATGTCTCGCTGACCATCACAACCCTGGCTAAAAATGTCTCGCTCACCAGAGATCAAGATCTGCCAGGGGATCAGGAGCAATCAATGGCACCAATCTTGCAAGAGTTTGCTTCAGAGCGGAGAAACACCACAAATCGGCAGCGTATGGAACGGCTGTTAATGTAGGTTGATGTGTGCGACTCACAGTGCCCTCGTCAAAATCGGACCAGCTTCGGTCGCAAATATCAGTTAATGCATTCATCCTACCTCATGTTTGTTCAAGAGTGACAATCTCGAGAGCTTTGTTTACTGTGCTCGTGTAGTACAACATATCTTGTCCCAAGTCGTTGTTCAATGTCAGTTTGATTAAGCTCACGGTACAAGCATGTAGAGGACGATATCTAGACAATGATATTTCAGGATTGTTCATCATTGCTTGCGTAATAAAAACTCATAACAATCAACAGCAAGAATTCAGCACCTTTCGTTCGTTCGCGCGAAAAGAATAAGACTGTAGAAGCTACAATGCGTTACGAACATGGCTATGCTTGACTCATTGGACTACTTGCATTGCGAAATGTCTAATTGCATCTTGTCCGAGATAAAAGGCGTCGCCTCCGACTCCGAAAAGATCGCCATTCTGTTCATGATCGGGTACTTCCGGCAGAGTTCGACGTGAGTTCCTTCAAGGGGTGCCAACATCGGGCCTTTCCCATCGAAGTCAGGCTCCTTCGGATACAACTCGTCCCCAGGTAGAATGGAGATAGTGGAGTCAGAACACGGCCTAAGAACCGGCAGCCACGTGTCCACGCCCTCCTGGTCTTTCTGATCACAGATACACCTCAAGTTATCGAAGCTCCTCACCGCGCTTAATCTAGTGAGCTCGTAGACTTGAGGAGGCGCCAAGTAGACCATGTCTCTCCTTCCCAAAATTTCTGCTGGGGTTGTCCAGATAGCGTCGACGATCTCCTTGTCGTCGAGCGACGTCACCGGCTTGTCCTCGACAAAGGCCGCGTAAAAGATTGTGTCGAAGCGACGCCCGCCAGCATCTCTTCTTCCCAAAGGAGTCAGCCACGCCGAGTACTTCCTCAGTGCCCAGACGTCGGGGACCGTCTCGAACTTGTGACACATTCGAAGCAGTTGCGACGGATCCTCGTGAACGCTCGAGCGGTAGGAGGACAAGTCGGCGTCAGGGATGGTAGCCTTCGACTGCAAGAACACACCGGACTCTTCGAATGTCTCCCGCAGGGCGCAGATTCGAAAAGCGAGCTCCCGATGTAGTTGCCCTTCGTCTCCGGCCTGAGGCCGCAGCAGCAGAGGCCTCCGACTTGTGACGGGCTCAGGCGTCACCAGTTCTTCGGGGTCTCTACCCCCCCCGAAGCGGCGCAGTGCGTCAAGCCATTCTATGCGGAAGTCCTCCTTGGACTCGACGCCGCCGGGAAAGATGTAGGCATTGGGCATGAACTTGCTGCGCGCACTCCTCCTCAGCATGAGCAAGGTGTAGTCGCAGGAGGTGCTGGCGCTGGCGCGGACAAAGAGCAACAGGGACGCCGCATTCCGCCAAGGACGTCCTCCCATGAAGATCTAACTGGTGGGTTCACGCTGTCAACGTACTTGTTCTTGTTCAAGGTACGGCCCTATATTTGTTTGTTTTGGTTTATCTCCCGTCTGAAGCTGCCCGCCCTGCCCAGCGTCAGCTGCAAACTCTGTTGGAGAAGCGACTAGATTCGAGTGGACCGGCCCGAGTCATTGGCTCACATGGGCTTCCAGGACGTCCGCGATGCCTTATTATGTACACGCAGGGACTCTCGATGGGTTCTGGATTCACTCTCTACCCGCGATGAGCGTGGACATGGTAGTGACCTCGTTGGGCTCGAGCTGGGATGAAGACACAGCCACATCCCGAACCGGGCATTAAGTGAGTCGTGGAGAAAACATCGACGATAACGGAAAAAAGTCAGATAATAGTTTTTAAAAGGTGGGCCTTACAAAGGGCCAGAGGAAAAGGAAGAAAAACTGTTCCTTGTCCTTAAAGCTCACGGGACGCCTTGTGACCACGACCCCCATCCTCAACTCCACCAGAGGCGTCGTCTAGGCCAGGAGCTGTTTGGCCGAAGTCGTCGCCGCCGGAACCATGAGGCCTCAGGCCAGAGTTCGCCAGGTGGCCTCGGCGGTGCGCTCCAAGGTGTCTGAATGGAGCGACAAGGTCTCGCCTTATGCGAGCAAGTCCGACATCAGCGTCCTGGTCTTGCTCATTGCCATCTGGGGGGCTCTCTTCTTCGCTTGCCAGTGGGAGTCTCCGTTAGACGCGGTGATGTCTGTTCCGACGGTTCTACATTCGGCGACCGTGTCACTGGCAGGATGGCCGAATCTCCTTTCGCTGTTTCAGTGGATGCCTGCGTTCCCACGGTCGTCATCGGCGGCGTCCTATCTCACCGCCACAACCACAGCGGACCAGGAAGCCATCATAGACGATTTATTTTCCAACCCAAAATTCATAGCGAGGGTCAGGGAGATGGCTGTTGAACAGTTAAGGCCTGTAAAGGAAGATCTTCTGGCCCTGAGCGACAAGAAAATCGAAGAGATCAGATATCTTGTGGCAAGGATGACATCCGAGAACCAGAAGCAGACGGAATCAAGTATTGAAATGAAATTGAAGTCACTCCAGTTCGTCCTAGAAGAGGAGTTATCACAAAGTCTGGAAAACCTGGCACTTACGGTTAAGAGTGACCATTCAAAAAACTTCGAGAAACTCAGCAGCGAGATCCGATCGTTGCAAGAGCATAACTCTCAGTTAGGGGAAAGTGCTGACGACTCTCCCGCCATCCTTGACCAAGAGGTGAAGAGGCTGCAAAAGCGCTTGGACGCGGTGGCGGCGGTCCAAGATGAGTTTGAGCGTCGCGCGACGCTCTGCTGCAAGACCACGGCCCAGCTCGAGGCTGAAGCTAGAGAGGTGGTTGCTAACTGGATGAAGTCCGCAGTGGGTGGCGGCGGCAACGCCTCTGAAGGTGATAACCCGATGGCGTCGCTGAATGAGTACCTGCACTCACGCTTCGTGTCCAGGGAGGAGATGGACCACCAGGTTGAAGCCTGGGTCACGACGCTGAACGATGAAATCTATGCAAGAACTTCCCTACTGGCTGATGAATTTGCGGTCAAGAGCTCCAGATCAGCCGTGGACGACATGCTAAGGAATTCCACCGTTATTAGCCTGCTGCAGAACACAGTTGCGTCGTCAATGCACTTGGAGTCCTCTTCACAGTCGTCTCCGGGATCTCAAGAGATTCTCTCGGCCGTCCAGGAGGCTCTCAAGATCTATGACGCAGACAGAACGGGGATGTTCGACTTCGCGCTCGAGTCTGCTGGCGGCACCGTTGCCAGCACCCGCTGCACTGAGACATACGACCTGTCTCGGGCCGTGTACACAGTCTTTGGCCTGCCCATATGGTGGGAACATAATAGACCGCACACCATCTTGCAGCCAGGCTCACATCCGGGGCAATGTTGGGCATTCAAGGGCTCCCATGGTGCAGTCGTTGTCCGTCTCAGCAGCTCCATCATTCCTACTGCAGTCAGCCTGGAACATATTCCCAAGATGATGTCGCCGGATGGTACCATCAGCTCAGCCCTCAAGACTTTTTCGGTGCTCGCTTTGAGACGCCTCGACGACGAGAACCCTGTGTCTATGGGAAATTTTACATATCTGGACAACAGCTCTCCAGTGCAGACTTTTTACCTGGAGAAAGTTACTGAGCCATTCAAGTTGGTTGAGCTCAAGGTGTTGTCTAACCACGGCAACGTCTTCTACACTTGCTTGTACAGGTTCAGAGTCCACGGGAACTTGCCTGACAAAAGCTAGGTCGAGCTTCTTTCTTTGAAGAAAGCTGCGAAACAAATGTTATGAAAGGCTGTGATCGTGGGACAAACAAGGTCTCATTCAGGACCATAGAACTCTGCAACGACGAAGCTACTAACTTATTATATGACTGTTCTGTAGGTCAATTTTCAGATGTCGACGTGCTGATTCTCAACACGCTAAATTTGACGATGTACAAGTGTGTACTACAGTATGTGTGCATACGTGTGTCGTTTCAACTCCATCTCATCTCGGTTAAGCTCAATGAGAGGCTCTCTCGCATGAGCAATGGCGAGGAGCGGTGCTGACCAACAATATGTACAAACAAAGACTATCTAATTATACAGTGTGCATGTTGAGCGCTTTAAATATTTGCCCTTCGTTCTACCCGACGAAGTGGGCAGCGCATAAGCGCTAGAACAATATAAATTATCTTCTTAGTAGTCGACATACAGTCAGACTTGAAAGCACTGATGACGCGTCAAGATTTGCGCTTTTTGAGCATCATCTGCCGAGGTGCATACACACTTAGCCCCCCCAAATGACAATGCTTTTTGTGCTCTACTATGATAAGAACGTAAAGTTTGTGTGCATCGTACATGCATCGTTGTATGTACAGGGTCCGCCAAAGCTAATTTGCGGATTTTAACTCCGTAACTCCGCCATTTCATATCCGAATTGGCTGATTTTTGTGATTGGAAAAGATATCGTTAACTTAAATATGATATTGTTTGTTTGTTTGTTTCTGGGGCCTCTGCTAAGGATTGATGCCCAAGCATAAGGATATTAGGACTTAAATGTGATATTTTACTTTCATTCATAATTTTAAAAAATTTAAAAACCCTCTTTATTTATGAATCAAAATATCGTCCCTCGATGTCTAAGCATTTCCACAGCCTCTCGTGGATGGACCTGCAGGCTTTCTTGACCTCTCTGGTTGCAAAACGCTGTCCCATGTCTCCAAAGTCCTTTTCTTGAGGACCTCACCATTCTCTTCTTGTTGGCCTCTGCCTTGACCGCAGACCACACGAAGTCGTCCAGGGGGTTCAGGTCCGGCGAGGAGGGGGCCTACTTGTCCTTGGCCCTGAACCCGTCCTCCCTGAACCTGAGCTGGAGCAATTGCTGGGTCACATAACATGTGGCGAGCTACACCGTCCTGCTAGAAGACGACATGATAACTCCACTTGTCACCAGATGTGGCCGCGCACCAGTTGATGATGGCTGAGATGACGGTCGCTCCGTACATGGAACCATTGACGTTGAGGCCTTGCTCGATGAAGACGGGGGAGGGACAAAATTCGTGACTAGGAGTGCATAGAGGTGGGCACGTGGCCTAGACATTGATGTCCGTGGCGGGGCTGAGGAAGCGGCAGTTATGACAGTTGACCGCCTGATCCACGACGAAGTTGTTCTCATCAGGGTACACGACCATCCTGCACATTGAAAATTCTTGTTCTCTTCTAACCATTCCAGCAGCCATCGAGATCACTCCAGCCAGTGACTGGACAGGAAGGGTTCGTTCACTGGAGCCAAAGACTTGAGGCCTGCCTTCTTCATGATCCTACTGGCGGACTATACTGAAATGGGTTGTCTTAAAGCTAAAAGTCTCAGCATTTTGAATTTGGTGTCTAACCAAATTCAGCCAAGTTTTATGGAGGAAAAAAGGTCGGGGTCTTGGGCATTTGGGCGAATGTTTTTGATCAGGTCGTTATATTCCGTTAATCTTTATCCCCAGTTTGAGTTGTGAAGTCTTCTATCCGTAAAAGAGTTGTTTTCAAAAATCACGCAACTTTGTATTGGAGTCCGCGAAGTCGACGCGCTAGTTTGGGTAGAACCTGTACCTCAGCCTCACCGAAGTCGAAGACGACGCCTCATCAGTCACTCCTGGGCAGACTTTTAGAGCCGAATAGGAGTGTTTTTTTTCTAATTTTGTCTTTTCCTGTCCAACAACAGCCACGATACGAAGAAGTCTTCGAGCTGAGCTGGAAAAAAACCTAAAGAAAAGCCCAGAGAAGAGGGAACAGCCGTTTATGCTTCACTAATGTGTACGTGCAACGAGGAAATGCAGGTAAAACTTGCGATCGAGTTGTACTCAAACAGCATCATGAGGTTTCTCAGCATTGGCCACAAGAAGTGGAGGTTTCTTTGCTGCGATTCAATGGTGGATGCTCCTGACGCTTCTGCTGCGTCATGATGTTTGGAGGAGTGATGACGCAGGAATTGTTGTACGCAACCCTTTTTCTCTGTGCGTTACCACTGTTGCCCACGTCATTTCTCTTCCGGAGACCACATTGATCACAGACACTAGAGGAGGGGGGGGGGGGAATTGGTTCCATTATGAACCCACTGGCGGCGGCGGAGGCGGCGGCGGCGGGGGTGGCGGAGGCAGCACGGCGCTCTCGCAGTTGTTGTTGTCCATCCAGTAGGTGATCATGAAGCCCTTATCCACACTCAGGGCCTCGCCCGCCAGACCGGTGTGCTCGAAGCCGTCGCTCATGAAGCGGATCATGAACGGGGTCTGGATGGCTGCGTTAAGGAAGAAAGTGGGTGGTGGTGGTGGTATGGAAGTGGTCATTTTTTTGGCCAGTTTCATTTCATGCTCACTGCATCTGGTGCCGCCCGCGCCGACCTTCCCCCTTCCGCAATACGCGGAGGCCTTCTGCAAGTTGTTATTGTTGCGCGCGTCGGGGATGATTAGGCAGTCGTACCCGGACACGCCCTTGCCCGTCAAGCCATAGGCACAGCAATCGGTAGTCTGAGAGAGAGAGACGTAAGAAACAACTACAGGGTGGACTAAAGAGATCTGCCACTCATTCTGAAGCTGGAGGAGAACGTAGTAGGCGCATTGCGAATCTCCTTTTTCTTCAGATTCATGCATGCGATTTTGACTAAGGCGATTTGCAACTTAAAGCGTCGAAGAGTCGCGAATCTCTTTAGTCCACCTTGTTCATGTGTACATGATACTGAGGAAAAAACTTACTCCAGTCACAGCGGTGGCCAAAGAAGTGCCTAAAACATGAGATGAGTGACCAGTGGTCTATCTTATGACAAATTCACCGAATGAACAAATATGTTCTGTTATACCTGAAATATCAAATGTCTCCGTGGTCGTGGTTGCCACACAGAGTCGACAACTTCCTCGCTCTCTCCTGAAACCCAGTTGAAAGACTACAGTAGGCAATGCTACAGGGTGGATTTCACTGTATGTTCAGGCATCTTGATGAGTGGGAGCCGACACAGGTCTTCTTGAAGGGCACCGTCTTCGTAACTAGAGCAGGGCGGGCCGGACGAAAGGCCCATGGGCCTGCTGACGGCCGTTCTACCAGTCATGTGTTAATTGCTTTATTTGATGAATTATCTTCATCCCAACTGCAATCTTTTGATTGATTTTGCGCCATTTTCAGCGGCGGACGAAGTGCTGATATACGTATCTATGGCGCCAGCGAAGCTGTGCCCACCGACGGCTTCCTATCGACCATGTCAATGCCAGCTTTTCTGCCCTGTGTCTGTCCCGGCTTCAGACGAGTGCAGCCGATGCGCTAGAATTGGCGTCATGTCGATCCTGCTCCTTCTGGCATGGACGAAACATGCGCTACGAGAGCAAGACTACCTTCAGCAGCGAATGCATAGCGTATAGGAAGTTTCTCTTTCAAAGCAAAACCACATGCGTTACCTTTGAAGAAGAGTGACTGAAGCTGACCTAGGAGGGTTTGTCAGACTACCTTTGCTGCAAGTGCGGGCAGTTGTAACAGGCTTAACAGACAAAATGAAGTAAAAGCAGAGACTGAAAAGATCACTGTGAAAGTCACTTAAGAAAGACATTTCAAAGTGTCAGGAAAATGCTTCATTTTGGAAGGATCATTCTCTCATTGGAGAGTTACATAAGCCTGGAAGGTGGTCAAGCCTTTTGCAAGCAGTTGATTCTACCAAGATTGTTTCACTTGACAAATAAGCATCCACTCATACTGCAATACTTATGGTCCTCCCTGCATGCAATATACACGCCTCATATAATGGGTTTCAGTACCTGAAGCAGATCGCCTGATTTTGATTGGCCAGGTGGTGACCCTGGCCGTTCTGGAAGTTGTAGGTCTGCACAGTCCCTGTGCTGGAACCGTAGAAGTATTGGGTGCATCCCGGTGGAGCAAGGTTGGAAAAGGTACAGCTGTACTGAGTCACCTGGTGATTCAAAGATTATTCGCACTCTGGTTCGATCGACCTCTGCTCACCCTGCCTCTGCTGTACTACCTTTATGCTCCAGCTTCTTGCAGCCGTTGCTACACCCGCTAACTGGAACATCAACTCGTTGCACGACTCAGAGGAATCCACGTACACTATGAAGAAAGGAGAAAACGGCGACCTCGTTGTGGCCCCAGAACTTCTGACTCACTGTGCTCTCCACTATTAGTTCCGCAAATGACCGGTGGCGCGTTATTCCCCGGACTGGTGACCCCGAACGTGTCCACTAGGCAGTTGGTGCTGAGCGAGGCCGACGGCGCCTTCTTGGAAGTCGCCGGCAGCCCGCCAACTTGTTTAAAGGCCCCTACGGTGCTGGTTGACGGCCCTTGGATCACGAACTGGTGGAAGTCCAAGCGTAGCTGGCAGATGCCTGTCGAGCAGGGGCAAATGGTGGCGGAGCACGCGCCGTTCGGCGCGCCGCCCACATCGAAGTAGGTGCAGTTTTCGCTGCTGACGCCGCCGCAACCGACAGAAACTGTACAAGAGAAGATGTTCCTCACTCCGTAAACATGTGACCATTCGTCTACAGCCACAGCCACATCTGCAGGTACAAGAGCTACAGCCACGAAAGCTACGTCGGCCACAGCTACCGGTATGTCTGGGAGAGCTACGTGGACATCGGGAAGCGCATGGAGGGTGATGGCAACTTTGAGGACGAACGGTCCAGAGGTGGGAGGCGGAGACAGACACACAGACATAGCACGCACATGGACAACACAGCTCTTTATGGTTTTGTTACCCACTCCACCCCGAAAAGCGGGTCGAGTCCGCTAGTATTTCATATGCATTAAAGTTTACAGAACAATTACAGATGTCGTTTATATTTTCATACATAGCGTGCGATGGTATTTTTCGACATGTAGATAAAAGATATTTCACATTCATGGTTGATATGAAAATACTTTTTAACGTGTTGTACTTACAGATGCAGCAGATTCCGAATCCTCCTGCGCAAGATCCCCCGCCAGTGCCGTCGCGCGCGACGCACTCGTCGTTGGTGTAGCAGGTGCCGTTGCGGCCTCCGATGCCGTGGCAAGGATCGTTGGGGAACCTTAGCGGGGACGACGAGGTTGTGCACAGCAGTTTCTCTGGGGCATGAATGCTAACAAAAACTCACCTGACGATCTGCAAGATGTTGACTGGAACAGAGACAGATAAATAACATTCATAATGCACTTCGACTACGCTCCTCTCAAGCAGGTGGACGGTAAATCCGAAATTTTTGCCTCATTGCGGTCAAAAAAGTTGACGTGAACTTATAACTTGGGATAACTGCAGATTCAGTAACTTTCTCCCTTGTGGTCCAAAATTTCACCCTTACTTTCTTAGTGACAAGGAGACTTCCTCGCAAACGTAACATTGTTTGCACTTGCTCGATCACTTCTACGACATTCTAACCTGCCCTCTGATCAGTAGAGACACAGTGTATTCTGTTAAGTCACTCACTATAACAAGATCTGAAAAGGTGTTAGCCTATGTACCGGGTGCGTCAATGCCCTAACTCAGCCGTTCAAGCATGATATTTGAGATTTTGGCGTCAATTGATTAGGACATAGTTGCTGAATGCAGCTCTTGACTAGGTTTTAGCAAATATAATTTCAGTTTAACGTAATAGCAAAAAATCTGCATCACATTTGCAGTACCTGGACTGCTTCTTATATCAGTAAGGTTAAATTAGAAGGTTGGATCAGGAGATCAAAAGCAGCAAGAGTGAGTTGCCCATGCAAGCGAAGCAGTTGCACCATCCTATTCATATGTCTTTTAGCCAGCACTGTTTTAACCGACTTTAGAAAGTTCATATTAGTGAAGCTGCGAATCTCTACTGTCACCTCAGTTCGGTTTCACTTCAGTTTGCCGTGCCCTCAACTGCCTGTGTAGAACTTCCTCCCAAATGTGCTTTGGACAGCGTTTTAGAGCGTTAGACAGTGTTTTTTAAAGTGCATCAAAAAAGAGTAGAAAAATGAGTATTTGGGTAACATAACCCCGCTGGCTGACAAAACATTGTGCTATTTGTAGGCACACTGGCACATTCTACATTTTCTTTCCAAATTTTTTGGCGAAAAAGTTTATGACGAGTAAGGCGCCAAAATTGTGCCAATGGAAGTGGTGAACAAGTAGAATTTGCAAAAGATCAGCAGAGTCTGCAGATCCCAATGCAAAGGGATTTAAGGGCACAGTTTCACTGCATCACACAAATCAAGCCAAAAAAACCAAAATTTGCGTGTTGTCGCAGTAAAAGAACCAATGCGTTTTCTCCAACGACGTGCGTTGGGTGACATTTCATCCTCATTCAGGATTTGCCTGCAGCATGCGATACTAAGCTACTCACACAGCCTTTTTTGCCGTGTGCCGACCACTTTCTCCTGGGGAATCTTCTTGCTCCCTCGCCTGGCCTCGGCCTCGATCCGAGGCCAGACGATGCACAGCAGGACCAGACCCAGCCACAGGAAGGGTGTGAGACCACCTCTATTTCTTGGCCGCTCCATTTCTTGAACATCAAGGATCAGTGTTCACGTCCGGGATCAAGCAGATCTCTCGTAGTCTTACCAGCTAGAAACCCTCTACTCAGCGCTCACCATGGCTGTGAAGTACACTAGTGGGGGGGAGGTTGCCCAACCCCATTTTATATGCGGCGGCGGTTTTCTAATGGTTTTTTTTTCATTTCTTATTACGGCGCGGCAGTCGAGATGCCCGCTGAAGGCGGGTGAGCCTCCGATTGGGCGCCCCGAGAAAAGCACGCAGGTATGAGCTAGGAAGCAATGATGCGATTTCAACGCAGCGCACTAATAGCAACACGTGGACAGTGTGAGCCATAAAGAGCGCAATAGTGAAGCGAGAGTTTTCTTCTACTCACACGTACAGGGTGGGCACAAGATCGGAGAACCCACATGACTGAGGAATGTGGCAACCACTACCTTTTGAGGGGCTTTATTCATGAAATAAGGAAGCCGTCCGATGTGTGACTGAAAAACCACCCCTAGTTGCGGTTATTCATTGGTTATCAGTGCTTATTAAGAGATTTTTTTAAGTGGAGTGATCCGGTATGCAACCGTCAACATTCACGGATGAAAACTTTCACTGCACAGGATGCACCAAGCACTTCCAACAGCATCGTCCTGCAGTCATGGGCGCAACCAGACGGCGGTCCTGCACGTCACCTCCATGCTCTATATTCTCGCCGTGACCGTTCGTCAAAGCCCTGACCACGTTTGTGCCCACCCTGTATTTTCGCAACCTCCTCCTGACAACGTTGAACATCCGATGATTTCTTATAACATAAATTGGCCTGATTTCCACTGAATGAAGCCGCGACGAACGAAAGTCGAGCACGTTTGTCTGGATTTTTGTCTCTCTCCTCTGCATGCATCAATGAAGGCCCGACAGGAATACAATGGAGGCGCAGGAGGGAAATTCCGCTCATTTTGGCACGTATAGAGCAGTGATGAATCGTTTGGGCTTCATTCTGTCGTGTCAGAAGGTTCCACGAATGCTCGCAACCCCTTTCAAACTCAGACGGCAAAAAAATCAAATCGCTTTTCTCTTGTAGCCGTCATCGGACCCGACGAACGAGCAGAAAAACAGGAGCGTGAAGTGACGATGGAGCAAGTGCACCTGGCTCATCTAGGGCACCAGAACATCCATATGATGCATATGATCAGATCCACATGATGCAGACAATTTATGCATGTGCAAACTTACGTTACAGCGCGCTCACCTATTGTAATTACCATGACTCGACTCGACTGGACCATGAGGTGGTCAAAGGTGGCCAAAGTTGATATTCCCAAACTACCTAAACTTTGGCCACCCTTTGTGGTCATGCCTAAATCGCTTCTAGAAATCACGCCATTCATGATTCCTGCCAATTCTGATGTTCTTTATTACTTGCTCGGAGGGGGGGGGGTCCTGAGTGCGTTTTCTCCCCTGAGTGCGGCAACACCCGTTGGAAGGCCCCACACTGGAGACACTTTTGAGGCTCTTTCATCTTTGACACATTTCCCGCCACTGCAACAGAGGAGGCGCATTCAAAGCTCTTTTCTCCAGCGGTTATTTAGTGAAGGAAAGCGAAAAAAGAGAGAAGTCTACACAATCCAGGCAGCAGCAGAGACTCTTTTGTGCATTGGTGAACGAGCATTAAATAAGCCATTGCAAGAAGCAGTCCTCCCCTGGTCATGAGCACTAGTGCGGCGATGATGTGATGGAAAATTTGCCAGGCCTCCCATGCCAAAGTGCATTCACTCCGGAGTCCGGACTTTTAGGTGAACATTTGGCACATCTCCAGGTCTGGTTGAAACTGAATATTTACCATGGAATATCGATGCTTCAGCCAACGTGATAATAGAGGCGGTTCTATAACATGACTCTCTTGGAACTCTCTGTTGTGGAGCTCTGACAAGTACCTGTCACAGTGTCAGGACTCAAAGTCGACTTGGACTGAAGGGCAGAACCTGGCAGCAAAGTTGAAGTGTAACTGCAGTAGCCGTTTTTGGTGAAAATTTAGTAGAAATTCCTGAAAGGCTTCTTGGGGATGGGGACAAAAAACCTACGTTTTGGGTAAGAAAAAAAAAGACACGTTTTATTTGAAGACCTAAAAGCCCGGTGTCGCCTCTGACAAATCTCTCCTCGGCTATAAAATTTCGGTACCCTCATCTTACGCTGTGGGCATCGCTCATGCCTTTCAAGACCTCCACAAAGACGAGGCCCTACTTGGGCATTTAGCAAGCGTCCAAGGGTGAAGTTTGCAGCTCGGGAGACTTGTTAGTCATTGTGTGGCTGGTCAATCGATCAGTCTGATCTAGGGGTGAGTTCAAGTCTAGGCTAGAGCTCGAAATCTTGAAAAAAAGCTTGACTTTTGGAAGGCTTGATGGGGCTTGAGGCTTGACGAAAAAGCTTGAAGGCTTGACCTCTGAAAAATAAAAGGAACAAAAATAGTTTTTCAGAGCTGCAGATCCTAAATGTCAATCACTTCGTTTGATTGGGACTTAAGGCTGACGGAGTGGCTTAATGTAAAATTTTGCCATTTCCTACTTGCCTAGTGAGAGACTTTTGAGAGCATTTCAATGTGTGTCTTAAAGGAAATAAACTCATTGAAGAAGTGCATGAGTTTGTATTGTAGGGAGAGGCTTGATCAAGCCTGCTTGAGCTTAATCCTAAAAAGCTTGATTCAGGCTCAAGCTCGAGATTTCCAGGCTCAACCCACTACTAGTCTGATGAGGTCTCTTCATTCAGTCTGTATCCCGTCAAGACCGCACTCATAAAGTGAGTTCAGACACGTCTTTTCGGATGCCCACTGGACGCTTTCCCTGCAAAACGGATTGCTAATTTGGAGCACTCTTTTACTGCAAATACGAGAGAAAACAGCAAATCTCTTCTGCAGACCCCTCCCTTAGGAGGGCAAAGTTCTGAGCAAAGCAAAGCATCTGACCTTTGATCAGGAAGATATGTTGCTCTTTCATGAGAGCCACGAATGGAGAGATTACAGCAGTTTCCGGCACAAAAGTTACAAGAGACAATAAGGCATCAATCCATTTTGACTTCTTTGTCGTCCTGATTTGTGATCTTCATTAACGCAATGACCTATGAGAAGAATCTTAGCAATGTCCTCTTTTAAATGAGACCAAAAGTACGTTGCTAGATGCAACAGTATTAGACATATATTGGTTTAAAGTTGCATCTGACTTGAGGGACACCCAGACCAAAGCTCTGTTACAACGACGACAACGAGTGGATGCTGTGGAGCGTGTTGATGTCGTAGTGTGAGTGAGGACCTCGCGGAGCCCATGGACATCCTGGCGCATGAGGACAACGCTGAGTGGAGCATGTAGACAGTGCGGAGCACCTGGACGAAGCGCGGGGACCTTGCAGAGCACGTGGATGTCACGGAGCGTTGTGTCTATGCGTGTTAGTTTCTCCCCCGTGGGCGTCCAAACCGGTGGACCGGTTCCAATTTGGCACGGAGGCCCCACTGCATCCGGGGAGTAAGATAGGGTGAGGTGGATATTGAGGCAGAAATCCACGCAAAAAGTAAAAACCGCCGCCATCCCTGTCATGAAGAAACGAAGTAGGGCCTCGCACATGTGCCCAACGACGCGGGCACCCTAAGCTAGTTTATTGTACGTACAAGCTCGCTTAGCTCAACAGAGGATAGTGACATTCATCAAGAGACAGCCTCTTCATTGCACCCTTGCTTCTTCTTCTTAATAGCCTCAGCCAAATTCTTAAACCGGAGCATGCACAACTCCTTGCTCTTCCCTGGCACTTTGCTGGCAATTCGATCCCAACGCTCTGCAGTCCCTTTAGGGAACTGGGTCAGAGCCAGCTCTAGCGCCTTCTGCTGCTGTTGAGTCCAGGGATCCTCATTCTCTGTGTCATTACTGTCCGAAATCTTTGGTTGATCAATATTCTCTTGCCCGAGCTTTCCGCCCTTGGTCTTTTTCTTGGTCTTGATTTCCACCGGCACGTATTCCTCCTTAGTGGCCATGGAATACACGCCATAGCCATCGTCGTCCGAGTCTTCGTCATCGCTGTCCTCTTGCTGTTCACTTTCGCTCACTTCCCGTGGCTCCATCCGATCGTCAGAGACCAGCTTCGTGGCTTCTAATCCGGTGACTCCTTGAGATGACTTTGGGATGGACACCTGGAGCAAATGATTGAAATCGCCGGTAAATAACTTAGAATTAGACACCATATTTAACAGCATACAAGACTAGCACGCTTAAGGGTCGTCAAGGTCTCGAGAACTTCAAAATACAAAAAAGTGTGAATAGACCTATGCCTTGATGTACCTTTGTAGTTCAACGTACATTTCTTTTTACTGTTACAGCCCCTATGACCACCGAGTGAGTAAGCACGCACTCAAAAGTAGTACCTGATAGGCGGCTTCTTTTACTTTGGAAGCCATCTTCGTCACTTCCCATGGTAACCTCTCCAAGGCGTCCGCGATTTTCTCCCAGCGCTCAGGCGTCCCTGCAGGGTACTTCTTTATCAACTTGGCCAGCTTTGCGAGATCCTGGTCTGTCCACATCTGCAGGGCATTGGCTGGTTGGCTGAAGGCATCCACTTCCGGTGGCACGTCTCGCTCTGAGCTGCTTCGCTCGTCCGTCGCCTCACCAGTCCTATCCTTGTAGCGCTCCACCTGCTTCCTCTTGGCCCTCTGCTCCTTCTTCTCTTTCTTGGCGTCTTCTCTGCGTTGTCGCGCCTCTTCTTCCTCTTTGAGGAGCCGTGCGGCTTCCAGTTTCTTTTCTTGAGAGTCCTTGTAAGCCTTCGCCACGACAGATGGTAGTGTTGGTATTGCCAGAACTAGGTACTTTGTCCCTCTGAACAGCTGAAACGGCAAGGTGTCAAAGCAGGTGGGCTTTGCTCCCAGAATGTTGAGCTCGGCATCTTCCATCGCCTTGTCGATGGCGGCGATTTCCTCTGTCGTCTGACCCTTCTTGGCTCGTCGCTTCTGCATCTTCTTAGTCTGCGCGGCGAGCGCTTCGCGCAGCGTGAAGCGCTTCTCCCAGTACGCGGCCCAGTTTACAAAGTACTGACACACGGTGACGATGGCGGCCAGGTACGCCAGGCCCTCGGCTAGGCCCATCTTTCGCATGCGCCGGTAGTAGAAGACCGGCATTCGCCAGTCGGGGAGCCCCTCGACGAGTACACGATCGTAAATGGCCCGCTTCTCCTTGTCCTTCAGTATCTCGTAGATGGAGGCCAGCCATCGAAACTTGACTTCTGCATCTTCGGCGTCGTTTTTGTCGGGATGAAGTACCAGAGACAGCCGGCGATATGCCTTGCGGACGTCGGTTGCCGATGCGTCAGGAGGGATCTCCATGTACTCGTAGAAATTCTGACCGACCTCCTCTACCAAATCGAAGATCTCCAGCTCGGCCTCGTCCCAGGCATAAGTGGACGGGACGGAGGACATCGCCAACAAGCCGGCGAGAAGAAGAAAAAAGAAATGTCTGATTGTGCTGGCCATGAGGACTGTGAATGACTGGATCCAGAGGGAGAAAGATGACGTTGTGAGGAGGTCGAGGTCGTTCTCGAGTTTACCTCCGGTCTGGTAGTGACATTCAAATCAGCTGTTGCGTAGCTGCTGATGCAGCACGTTCTTCGGCTCTCTTTTAACGCCAACGTCCCGACACGCGGGACCGACGACGGTTGCGGCAAGTGGCAAGCAGTTGACGGACGACGACGTCACTGTGATTGGTCAGTGTATCACTGTTTACAAATGCTCTGTGTGTTGGATCACTTGTGCAAGTGTGAGTAGTCTAACTAACAATTGGTTTACGATCTTCGTGGCTTCAATGTCTTAGTAATGCGAGTCAGTAACTATGGTATAACTATGCGTAGTACAAGCGTGGTGCATGCACGTGGTCGAGGAGAATCACAAAGTCCCAGTTAGTATCGACCCTTCCCCTGCTCGTCATGGAGGGTGTCGCCTGCGTCGTCGTCGTATTTCCCAGAAGGCTTTCCCGGCTGTCGGTGGGATCCCCCCGCCGCCTCTTGCTCGGTCTCGAAGTCCGCCTCTCTGTCCGTGCGCTGGCCATAGTCCGATTCCAGGTAGAGCCGGGGGTAGTCTCGCGAGGAGGTGTCGCTCAGGTCGACGTCATCGTCCTCGGGAAATCGGTCTTGTTCAGCCCATCGCTCCTTCTCGTGGGTTTTAATCTCGGGGATCGTGATGTTCTTCTGCCAGTGATGAGTCCAGTACAGCTCTCCCTGCAAATTAAGACAATCCATATTGGGCTTAGGAGTGTGAGTTGGTCACCTACGTCGACACTTACGTTTGCCGGTTGCCCCGGTCTGACGTGTTGGGTCTCTTGGCATATGCACATGCAGTACACGAGCGCCACGAAGATGGTGAAGAAGCCGAACGTTAGGATGACCACGCCGATGTTCCTTTAAAACGTGAGAAGCATGATTCTTAGAAACGTGAACCACTTACCCACGGTGACTGACCACACGAATGCTGGATCGTGTAACTGCAACACTATGATGAAACCAATGGCCACGAGAATGAGCGCCAAGTTGACGAGTACCATGAGGCAGCACACTCCCCTGGTGTTGGGGCAGAACGGATTAGGTGCGGACATGGTCTCCACCACCACGCCAGCCTTGGTAGTGCTCTTCCCGGCGTTGGATGTGACATGGCTCTTGCCGCTTTTGGAGCTGTTGTGTCAGAGAACACAGGGGACCTCGCTCTATGATTATCATGCATTGTGTGATCGTTCTCTTCCACTCACCTCATCCTTGTGCCCGGTCTGGAAGACGGATGCGGCGACTTCTGCTCGATGGGATAAACGTCTGTGGTGCTGTGATGGTATCGGGCGTAGTTCGGCGGGTGGTACACGGAGATGCCGGCTGGTCGACTAGTCAGTGACCGAGATCGCGTGACCTATGTAAAATACAATTTTTATACTAGCTGATTGCACTGTAGGTGAACCACTGCTGAGTGAAAATGAAATCATTCTTCTAAGTCCTCGACTGCGCAACTGCATACCTTTGACACCGTAGTCGGTCCTTGCCTGCTACCCGGAGGCCTGCTGCTGCCTGTTCCGATGGCTGAGCGTGTCCTCCTCTCTATGCTTCCCCCTGCTGGAAGCGTGGCCGCCTTGCTCATGTCCCTGACGACGGCGGGTCTGCTGCCTCCGGAGTTCACGATCGCCAGCGTCCGCTGCTCTCCGACAGGCAGCTGAATCGGACTCTCAGCGTAGTGTCCACCCGCGTAAGAGGCTGGTAGTCCAGCAGGCTGGCGGTGAGAATCGCGTCGTCGTGACGGTCTTGAAGGCGCGTACTTCTCATCCTCCTCATGGTACTCATATCCACGAGCCATGATGATACGATGTTAGTACACCAATAAAGCCTACGTCGGTAGCAGCCAGAGATACTGTGGCGAAGATTGCGGCAGCGCCAGCTGGCTTGCGCATAGGAGAAGATGATCTCAGAGGCATCCGACGCACACCTGGTAGCAATTAGCACTTCAGCGCCACGAAAGTGTCCCTGAACCCCTTGTTGAGTCTGGTGGGAGACCCCGAGCAGGTGAACTGTGTGTGACTCGTATAATGCACTCGTACGTTATCACGCGTGTCGCCGTTTTTCTTGCACTCCGGAACTGTAGCCCCCTGCTCAAACCCAAGGTTACCTCGCTGTCTCTCTCTTCCTTGTAAAACGAAGGCGTTTGCTCAAGGAAGAAGAAGAAGACTGGAATGAGCGCTGCCTATTAGGCAAGTGGGCACACACGCCAGGAGATGTAGTGGTATTGTAGGGCGTACAGTACATCCTGACATGCACATGAGCGCTGGGGCGCGCGACGTGAAGCAGGTCAACGAGCGCGAGTTCGCGAGCTCACTGTCGCCATCGGCTACGTTCTCATCAAGTGACGTCTCTGCTAGTCATTTCTTTAGCAATCATTCATTGCTTTATTAATTCGCAGGACTCTGTATTGAGTATTGCGCTTACAAGCGGGGTAATATTCCGTTATATCTCCAAGCATTTTCTATGCCTAGGTACATATATGCTATGTTCGCACTTCTCTCCTGCCTTCTCAGCTTACACAGCCCACCTCCTCACAGTGCTACGTACCTTGTTTTGCTATTATGGTTGTCAATACACTCTCCTCAAATACGTACATATGATTCAATAACACAACTTGGCATCGTGAGTAGCGAACCAGGCCATTAATGCATCTTACAGTGTCAAGAAGAACCCCCTACACGTCTTATGACTATGGTCTAACTTGGTATCGTCGTGTGAACCATAAGTACTGACTCCACTGTAGAATTGCTATTGTGATCATGAGGAACCCCTTCAAGTCCACAGTCCTCAGAGGAAGTAGGAAACAGTCTTACAATGCATCGTCCGTAACAATTTCTTCCCTCATCACCTCATTGCCTCAGTGTCACCCTCAGCGATGAAGAACGCTATTCTGGTGAGATCTCACTGCAAAAGGGTCTCGTCCTCCTCTAACAGTCTAATTTTCTCAACGATTGCTCAACATATGATTGTGATCGGCACGTTCAACCGCGCCTTAATATGCAGGTGGTGCTGCTCACATTCTTAGAATAATGTTGAACGTAGCTCCTGAAAAACAAAAATCTTAAGCGTCCAAACGTACAGTACTTAAAAGGCTGTTTGAGTAATGCTTGTTTATTCTTGGTATCGCCAGATCCAACGGAGACAAAAGACAACAGCTTCTTGATCATGGACACCGGTCATTACCAATTTCCAAGCGGAATCAACAATGTTACATATATATAAATTATTAAGGTGTGTTCAACACGAGATTCTCTCATTACTATGGTGGTTAAGAGCTAAGTAACGTGCCTCAAAAGACGAACGAACACACACCTATAGCACAGTCGATTACAGGAATTAGTGATGTTGTACGTCATTCTAATACGATGACCCTCAACACTGCTGAGGGGGCTGCTCCTGATCGGTGGAGACTTCTTGGCGAAGAGCAGCCTCGTCTGCTTCTGCTGCAGCCGCGATCCCCTCGCGGCTGCGCGCGCGCATGCGTACCAAGCCTCGTGGCAGTGGTGCCTCGGCGGCGGGGGCAGCGGTGGGGTCAGCCTCCGCCGCGGTTGGCGAGGACCCGGGACGTCGATCTTTATGGCGGTGACGCCTGCGCTTCGACTTTTCTTCTTGCTTTTGATTCGGATGTTGAGGCAGCGGCAGTTGTTGGAGCTGCTCCTGCGTGGGCTGCGGCAGCGGCAACGTCGGCTGCTCCCATTGTTGCGCTCTCTGGTCCTGTTGAATCTCTCCGACATGATGCAACCTGGCCAAGACAGGCCCTGGCGGTAACACCAATGCCGCACCACAAGGCAGCGGTCTCGGAGGAGATCGGCAGGGAGGAGAAAGACTTGGAGTAGTGACTCCTTGGGCCGTCGATGCCGGAGAAGGAGGCGGTGGTGCGATAGAATTTGGGGGGTGATGGCGGCCAGGCGCGGGCAAGGTGAAGAAAGACGGTTGGTAACTTTGTGGGGCCTGTGGACAAGACAGACTAACGCGTCTTAAAATGCGTCACTTACTGCTGTAATACAGTCCTTGGCGTAAAGATTAGCCATGGGCATGACTACACCTCATGCGCTACACTGGGACATTTTCAGTAGGGATTTTGATGTGGAACATGTAGATATGATACTCAG
>JAAUXU010170949.1_pt1 | contig 30360 bp, 35 predicted proteins | sample 7278151 | NCBI WGS metagenome assembly JAAUXU01 (sample SAMN14350113, study PRJNA611818) | marine sediment metagenome | isolation source: surface marine sediment (1.8m) | place: French Polynesia: Moorea | collected 2018-08 | reverse complement strand
TCTTATGGAGTGCCCCAGGCTGACCCCATTGGTATTGGCTATGGCAGTAAGGGGGAAGACGTGAAGCCCATACCCACGTCCTATGGAGTGCCTCAGGCTGACCCTATTGGTGTTGGGCATGGCAATGAGGGGGAAGACGTGGAGTCGATACCCACTTCTTATGGAGTGCCCCAGGCTGACCCCATTGGTATTGGCTATGGCAGTAAGGGGGAAGACGTGAAGCCCATTCCCACGTCCTATGGAGTTCCCCAAGCTGACCCCATTGGTGTTGGGTATGGCAATGAGGGGGAAGACGTGGAGTCGATACCCACGTCCTATGGCGTTCCCCTCGCCGATCCCATCACGTCACCTTTGCCAACTCAGCCGAGCAAGACACCAAGGGGGCCTGGCCCAAGGAGAAGGCCTTCTCCTCGGGGAGGGAACAGCAGAGGCCACCAGACCCCCATCCAGAGACCGAAGACCAGCTACGGTGTGCCCAAGGCAGACCCCATCAGTACTAGTGAACCCATTGAGGCCCCTGCCACTTCATACGGAGTCCCGTTGGCAGAGCCTCTGGGCCCCACTGCACCTTCTCACGGCAACTCCGACGCCGTCAGCGCAGGAGCCTCCTCGTCAGTCCAGCCTCCCGCTCCACCGAGCACCAGCTACGGGGTGCCCCAGGCCGAGCCCATCAGCACCGGCTACGGGGTGCCCCGAGCTGATCCCATCAGCGACGTGGACGACATCGAGGCCCCGGCCACCAACTACGGCCTTCCAAGGGCCGAACCTCTGAGCTACGACGACATCGAAGAGCCCTCTCAAGCCTACGGGGTTCCTCTGGCAGATCCCATCGGCAGTTCCGGGAAATATGGTTGAAGAATGACAAGTATTTTTACAGTTAGTCCGAGAGAGAAGGGAGCAGAAAAGAAACCTTTCAGCCGGGTGAAGACGAGGACTCTGATAAAGTGCAGGGTATTATTATCATTATTACTATTATTTCTTGTCACTTACTTGAGCATTATGTAAGAGAGTCTGTATAGAAATACTCTCAGTCCCAAAGTGTCTAGTCAGTTGACGGCAACGGAAAAGGCTGGTCCACAGTGCAGCGCAGCGCAGATTTTCAGATACACCCCGTAGTCAAAGAGTGTTTAGATTAGTACGTGACAGCTATGTTGTTAAGCACTGCATAAATAGTTATTTATTGCTGCCCTACCAAGTTCTTGGAATAAAAAGCTTAAACGAGACGCACAATGATCACTTGAATGCTTCAGACTCGGTCAGATACTGCTGGAATGCCTCTTCCTGGAAAGATATGGTCTAGAAACATCTGTTACAGATCCCATTACTAAAGATCCCCCCTTTTTTCTTCTTGATGATGCATCGCTTGACTGAGTCCAGAGATTGTTTTGATGATTGCTGTCGCCGCCACATTTGATTCTCCGTCAGACAATCGCTGCACGCTTGAGGAAGTCGCGGAACGACGCAAGTTCAAGTACTGCCTTCACCTGATTTGTCTGGCAGAGGATTCCGAGACACTTAAGTAGTGTAATGCATCCCAGAGATCGTCGTGTCATCAATCACCAGACCAGGAAGAAATTCGTCGCCGCAATTCTTTTGCATTTCATTATTGCGAGAAATGCAGTTCCTCAATTTTTGAATTCTGTCGTGCAATTTTCTATCAGGGAACAAACTTTCCTTAGTCGTTGCTGCGGCTGCCGCCACTTCTGAGCGATCTGCGGTGCCGCCAGTGGGTGGTGCCAAGAGAGAACAAAACTCTCTTGTGCTTTGCTTCATTGAAAAAGTTGCATCAGTGCGACCGCGGCTGCCGCCACCCGGATGTGCAACCGTCTGCTGTTGTCTGACGGGCACGCACGCCACGCACCCAGAGCTGCACTCCAACAAGGGCGTCCCCAATGACGGACTCAAGTTATGAGGAAGAGAGCAATTGTTATTATCATTGTCATCACTGCTATGCTTTGCTACCTAGGTACACCTGCCGCACTTGAGTAACGTGCTGTTCGATATTCCGTATGCGATATTCTAAGTTTGATCAGTGGTTTTGGCTTAGGGCAGTTCTAAATTCATCGACGGACATGTCATGAGTGATGTCGACCAGTCCAATTCTCCTCCACCACTTCTCGATGTCCTTCCAGAGGGACTGCTGGATGCCCAACTCCTCCCTGTTGATGCCGCGCTCCCCGAAGGCTTTGTTCTGGGAATCGTGCTTGAACGCTTCCAGGGAAAGAGGCATGAACTCTTGGGGGATGTTCAGCAGCCTGAAGATCTTGGAGATCTCTTGTTCGGGCCTGGCGGAAAGGTCCTCGTACAATATGACGTCATGGAAGAGTTGCTTGTTTTCCATGTAGCAGAGGAGGGGGCCGCTGTAGAAGAGCGAGCTGCCCACCATGTAGCTGAAGAAGGGCGGCAACAACCCGCTCATGTGCTCACTGCGGTACTGACGGATCCGCTCGTTGTACGGCAGGGGGAACTCCTGCTTGCCCTTCCACCAACCGAGCGGAGTGCGGTAGAACCAGGAGTGAGAGATCGACTTGATAACCTTCTTCAAGGACATCAGCGACGGTTCTGGGTGTCGCGTGTTGAAGACCAGCTTGAAGCGGGGGAACAGATCCATGAGGACTTCCACCTGGGGGGCGTTCTTCGGCGTGAGCTTGAACACGATGCGGTCGATGTCGCAGTCAGGTTCCACTTTGCACTGAAGTCGCATCCCGCTCTGCAAAAGCCTCCTGTTCTCCGTGGCGGAGATCTCGTCCATGGAGAACATTTCGTGGGCGCCCACGATGCCCCAAGTCTCGGACAGTGATCTGAAGTGACGGTTCTGGTTAGCGCTCTGACATCTTGGCCCTTGCAGACTAGTCACACTTATATAACTACAGACTGGACACCGGTTCAAAGTGCCTGGGGGTATTTTTGGCGATGCGTTATTTACTCCAACTTGTTTTTGCCGGATTCCTTTCAAGGTGAATTCGCCATGAATTTGGACACAAATATGTAGAACTTGGCAATTCAGCTTCGTGTGCACGTGACTGCAAACGCAAAAATCGTCAAACTGTAGCTGAGAGCGGCAAATATACAGTATTTTCCCCTCTCTGTACAGTTTTCGGCGAGGAATTCCCTTGAAAAATATAGGGTTGGGATGTTTTTCCCTCGTGCTCGCGGGACGTGGAGAAGGAAAACCGAAACTTTACTTTTCGTAAAGTAGAAAAAGTTTGCCCAGAAAGAGATTGAACCAGCCAAGTCACCTACATTGACATTTGGGCCTGTGAGTCAACCTCAACAGCTGAGCAGACGAGGTCGACAACGTGCTTGCGGCACGCGTCGATGTGGGCGTGAGGATGTGCGTGCACGTGCGTACACACGCGGACGACGATAGCTTCAGACGGTCCTCATACTCGTACGGGGGTCACCGTGCAGCTCACTCACCTGGTCTTGGGCACGTTGCTCATGGCCCGGGCAATGACTGTGGAGCCGCACCTCGAGGTCATCATGACAAGACAGACGTCAACTTTGGGATCGCCCACCTCATTTGCAAGTCGATGGAACGAATCCATAGGCAGGACGACCAGTTTTTGGGCGACTTGGAAGCTGGCTATGAAAGCGAACGGGTACCTCTTGATGTCTGTGACGTCATCTGCTGGATCTGTTACGCAGAACAACACGTAGTCTTTGGCGATGGTGTACAGCGTGACGTTCTTGTTCTCCAGAATGTAGTTTGGGTGGACGTAGCGCTCGTGAAAGTACAGGAAGTTCTTCAATCTCATGGTCAGGTAGGGCAGGTAGTTGGCCCTCAACCTCGTCAAGGAGACGATGTGGGCCGAGTGTTGGTATTGCTTAGCCAAAAATCGCTCCTCCCGACTGCCCTGGGTGAGACTGTAGCCGACGAACAGGTCGGTGACGACGTCCACCAACCAGATGATGAATTTTACGATCCGGAGAAGGACGTAAGGGTAAATGAGGTCCTCGCCCATCTTTGGTCAGCTAGTTCTACCCGATGACAAATAATTAGTGCGCTTGTGTCTAGGGCTGAAAGCCTCGGGATCCTTATCTCTGTACTTGCCTGTGTTACGCAATCTCTGCGGTATATTCAGCATTGTCGTATCAATAATAGACACTATGTAAGCTCTTGCATGACTAAGTGCCCGTCGCTTGTGTCTCAAGTCTGTTGGAGAATTGCATATTTTGCAACCTCAAGCTTTGAAAGGATTCTCATATCTTTCGTGCTGCATCCGCTCTGTGTACGTGTACGTTATGAAGTGTTATTGCGCAAAGAAGAAATACATTAATAGTTGTAACAACATTAAACGCTTTCATGACTTGTCACCTCCTCTTCTGAAGAGGCTGAAGTTTTCGCTGAACCTCCTCTTGAGGCCGTCCTCGGACTTGACACTGCTCGCCTTCTGCTCATCTCTTTTGAAGTCTTGGCTGCTGCCTCCTACTTTCTCGGGCTCCAGACTCGGGAGCGTCCTGACTTCGTCCGTGTTCGTCACCAGGAGCTCCTTGCTGTCTCCCTCATCAGCTGAGCTCTCTTCTTTCTCTCCATCCTTCTTCTTCTTCCTCTTGAAGATCCCTGGAGAAACACTTTTCATGGCTTGAGAAGACGTGTTGCCCAGGTATGAGGTTGCATTGCCCACGGTGCGGAAGGCGGCAGCGCCCACTTTTTGGGATGTGGAGCCCACGCCTTTAGTGGCGGAGCCCACCAACTTGAGGGAGGATCCTGCAACCCAAGAATTTGGGCATTTATTGCATGTGACACTTACGATGCTTTTATCTCAGTATTCCAGAGAACATGTGCAGGCAGTCATCTCAGATCATTTTTACCTGCCAGCTTGGTAGCAGCCACGCCCAGCTGGCGCGCTCCGCTCGGCAGGGAGTAGGAGGATTTGGGAGGTGAGATGAACTTGACTCTGGTGGAGAAGGAGATCTCGGCTTGACCATCGTCCATCAACAGCTTATCACACTTGAGGTACATCTCCTCAGCAATCAAGATTTTACGAAGGGAAATGTTGACGGAGTCAATCATGCCATCCTTGGAATCGGTGCTCATGGTAAAGTTCAATAGTGTTTCCTCTAAATCTCTCAGTAGAAAAACAAAGCCTTCCTGGAAGAGAGTCGCCCCCTGAGAGTCTGGTAGACTTGGCTTTGTGATTTTCCGCTCTTCGTGGTCCAGGGACAGGCACAACTTCACTGGCCGGGACAATGAAGTTGTCAATCTGCATCCTTCTACATAAACAGAGAGCAAAGCTTTGACCTGGCCTTCACCCACTTCTCCAGCATCTGTTGACACTGGCCACCAGCTTAGCTTCAGTCGGATTTGCCCCTTGTCAACCCCGTCCAAGTCTAGCCAAGAATCCACTGCCCCAGCAGAAACAACAGGGGCCAATGTGAGCCTGGCATTCCCAAGGAAGTCATCTGTGGTGAAGGTGTCCTTCTCCATCACAGTAAGTCTCAACCCCTCAGTCTCGGGGGCCTCAAAGGGCAGTTCAATGGTCTCCTCCCATTTGGGGTTAGTGCCCTTGGCCACAGAGGTCCGCTTCTCTCGGACTCCCTGCTTGAACACAACATAGGGCTCAATGCTTGTAAACCTAGCATCAGTCTGTAGGAGGTCCCTGGCCTCGACTACAGTGATCACAAGCAGTCCTGAAGGCTTGGGTATCCTGAGCTCTTCGGTGGAGACTTTGTCAGTGAGTGCCACTGCCACACGGTTGGGGAGAATGAGGTGGGCAGCAATCTGGTCATGAATAGCAGCCTTCATGAGTCCATTGAGACCGGGTACCTCCAAGAGATTTCCAGCTCCACCCAAGTCGAAGTCCAGCTCTGGCTGTCGCAGGAACATTATCTGTTGACAGGAAACAGAATTATTGAAAGAAGTGACAATTGATATGGGTACACAGAGTAGTACATATAGTGGCACATAAAGCAGGCTTGCACACATGGCACACATTGGCCAATGGGACTGTCATTTCGATCCCTGAGTTTGGACTAATCAAGAGCTTGACCAAGGCTTTGCTCTGTGACTCATTGCAGGCCGTGCATGTGGGGGACATTCAGCGTGTTTCTTTTGCACAAGACTCACTTGAATTCCTCCAATGATGGGGATGTCGTCGATGAGAGGCTTCAGCACGACCCTGACCCTGCCCATGAGCTGCAGATTGCTGACACTGGCAGGGAGGCTCATGAGGCTGATCACAACCTCAGCGTCACCGCCATACTCCAGGTCCAAGTCCAGTGTTATCTCCTTTGTCAGCGTGGACTCATCACTGGTCCTAGCGTACACGCGCACTCCCGTCACCCGTGGTGAGATCTGGCCCAAGTGGACACGCTCGAAGGAGAAGCCCCACAGCTGCTGAGCGCATACTCATTCGTGATATTTATTCATGTCGGACTCCCGGACAGTTATGTGACAAAAGATTTGGGTCAATCAAAGGTTTCACCTTGTAGTCTTCCAGTGCCTCAATGGCCATGGGCTCGACCACTTCCCTGAGGACCTTGTCTGCATAGAGACCCACGTGAGGCCAGATCGCAGCCACGATGCTGTTTATCCACTCCACCCTCTCGACGTCTGGGAAGGTGAGCCAGGATGGCAGCTGCTCCTTGAGAGTGCTCCTCAGGAAGCGCTCCTCGCCCATGACGGCCAGTTCGCGGTGCAGGAGTGCCTGAAAGAGCAGGAGCAGTGATATCAGCACCATTTTTGGCCACACTTCAACACAGGTTTTTGTTTTTTCCCATGGTTGTGGTCGTCTCAGACCGACCCAGTAGGCCTACGGTAGTTACTCTATCTATCCACTGTGCGCATGACCAGTGCAGCTGCGGTTTGCAACACGTCTGTGGACGCGAAGGAGTGTCTGCCACAAGTGCAATGACCGGTACGCTGGTACCATGGAAGATGACCTGTGAGCAGTTGTGCCTTTGGGGCCGCATCCACAACAGATTTTTTCCCCAAAAAACAGAGTCTCTGAGTGCCTTCAAAAGTCTTTTGGGGATCATTCAATGTCTAGACGTTCCTGCTTCGGGAGAGTTCAGTTCTCATTTGCACCCAATAACTCCATGTGGAGGAGAATCCTCCTTGGGGAATCCCATAGTTAAGAACAGTGCCTCACATGGAGTCCATGGTAGACCACAGATACCAGGGAAGCCAGATTCCCACCTTATCCATCTTGACATCCTTTCTGTTTTTGTAGATGGCGAAGGCAACAAAAGGCAGGATCACATATAGCAGACTCCATCCGAAGTAGCCAAGGAAGTAAGTGATGAGTCCGGCCGCAAGAGCCTTGGCAAAGCTCTCAACTGCTTTCCACTCCCTGAGTGATGTCTGATCAAGGTGAAGAAGAGGCTGCAGGGTTTTGCCGTCGAGATGGTGGGTGGGTGTTACCTTGTCAGCTGAAGTGTGCTTGCCTGCTTCTGTCACTTCTGCCAAGGTGGACCTGAACTTCTGTATGGCTTTCTCCTTGTCCACCTTGGTCCCCAGGCTGGTCTTCCTCTCCACGACCACGTCCTTGGGCATGTTTTCTGCCTCAGCGTATATTCCGAGGTGCTTTCAGCGTGAAATATCTTAGTTTCTTATTGTGGCTGCTGTGGGAGAACAAGTGTGCATAGAGAAACATGTGTTCGTTTCTCCAAGCAGTGAATGAGCAGGAAAATGGATTCGCTCTCTCGCAGCCTCAGTCCGATGACCGTTTTGTTTCAAGCCGTGCATGCGGTGCAATTGCACAATTTCTCTGGTGCACAGGAAAGTTTCTCATTCTGTTCATTCGTTGCTGCTTCAAACGTTGATAGCACGAATATTCCTCTACACCTTGGAGTCAATGTTTGGTCAGCAGCAAAACAGTTCCTTCGATTTTGGCCACCTCAGCTCCGTCAGGAATCTCCTATGTCATGACATTTGCTGCTGCTTGACTTGTACACCCATGTATTTGATGCATAACTAGTCCATTTTTAACCATGTTGAGCCTAGATCCGAGTTCACATGTGTCAAGTGTTTCAAGTAGGCGTTTAATCGCGTACACTTTTATAGACTGATGAGTAACTGAGTAACAAACGAAAAGAGAGACACAGCTGAGCTACGAGCGAGTGCCAGAGTGCGTTGATGACTCAGTTTAATTAATTAATGCACTCAGCCCAATGATTCTGCACGGTAAATGACCAAGGAGTCTCTGTAAAACGAGCGTGACTCCTTCGCAAGGACTCGCGTTCCTTGTTTGCAGTAGTTAGCTTCAGTCAGAATGTGGAGAAGTCCTCCTAACTGTTTCCTTTTACCGCTGCGTGAGTCATGAGTCTCACTAGACATAGTGACGAATGAAGTTCGACCATATTTCCAGATTCCACATGTGTGAGCTGTACATGTACTGTACGGAAGGGTGATCTGATTTTTTAAGCCAGGCTTGGGGAAATGCACCTGCAACGCTGATATCACATTGCAGCCCCAGGTAGATATCAATGGTGCAGGTGCATCTCCCCAAAACTGCCCAAAATGGGATTACCGAACCGTGCAGTCGTCGACGCAAGGACGATGGGATGAGCGCCGAAGACAAGTAGACTATTACAGCTATGTCTGTTATACAGCTGAACTTGTAACTTTTCCACACTTGACAAGTCGTCCTTTCAAAGAGCTCTTGTACAGATGTCTGAGGCACGCGGACCTCCTGCCTCTTCCGCACTTGCTGATGCTGGAGGTCAGCTCCATCGGGGTCGTGGAGACGGGGTTGGCATTCAGAGATGCGGCCCTGAAGAAATTGAACCAGTCCTTGTCAATGGTTGAATCTCATTGCATGCATGCAAATTTCCTTGATCGATTCTTCGTATGCAAAAAATCGGGCACACTTGAAGGCGGGAAATACGATCGCCTTATCTCTCATGCCAAAAACATGGTGACCCGGGGGCCAGAATACGACTTATTTTAACGACCGAAGGTACATGTATTTACCACGAGGCAAAGTGAATACGAATGCTTGATTATGTACTGCATGCGGGAAGTACAAAAACGTCGTATTTTCAGCATTCTGGAAATGGTGTGAGATACACAGGACTTAGCAGAAAATATAGAACAGTTTGCTTGAAATATGACAGGGTTTGCATGAAATATAGAAGGGTTTGCATGAAATATAGAAGGGTTTGCATGAAATATAAAAGGGTTTGCATGAAATATAACAAATTGGTAGACGAACTTTGCTCATGCTCATGTTTTGTCTCACACCTGGACGTCTCAGAGTTTACCAGTATTCGCTTTGTCTCATGGTAAAGCAATAGTGTCAGGACGGTCAGACAGACAAATAGGGAAATTTCAGTACACAATCAAGCATTCGTATTCACTTTGCCTCGTGGTAACTGTAATATCGATCGCTGATATGAACGAGCTACATCACCTCGGCATGGCTGCCTTTCCAGCTGTGCTGTTCTGACCAGCCTCAACTTGTACTCGTGCAAGCAACCTCGTGGAATCTACGAGGTTGCTTGCACGAGTACGAGTTGGGGCTGACCAGAAGAGCACAGCCGGAAAGGCAGCCATGCCGAGGTGATGTAGCTCGTTTATATCAGCGATGAATAACAGCCAGTACACTGGCAGGGGTACATTGCCTTGCTCGGATTGCATCGGATGGGATGGTGGGGGTGGGGGGAATTTGACTGGCCGCCACGTCCACGCCCTCCGCGACGTCCAGTCCGGCTCACTCCTTCTATTCCCGTCTCCTTCTACCTCTTCTGCCAATGCTATGCAGTAGCTTTTCACCTCGATTTCGACCTCAAGCAGCCTCAAAATTGACCTCGACCCCCCTCCATATGCTGCTGGTGGTTTGGACGCCCATGAGGAACCAGCAAACAAACAGACAGACGCCATCGGAAATAAATATAAGATTTTTGGACACGGCTCTTTCTTCGAGGTCAAGTTGTTGACGCAAATTTTCTGCTATTATTGGCCATAGCTTAAGTACCTTGGCCGTCATTTCTGGTTCCGTTTATGCGTGATTTTTGGCTGAGCCCCAAAATGTGGCCTCTTTAGACCCAGGGGCTGGGTTGGGCTGGACTCGAGGCCCAGCTCAGTCCAAAGTGCGCAAATGTCCGGGCGCATCCGTTGATGCCTGTTGTTCCTTTGCAGTGCGCAACAACACGGGGATGCGAGCAGCGTTGCCACACCCTAACATAAGGCTTTTTTACACTGCGAGCAAGTCTTTTTTTAGCTTGTGTTACGATATTTTGGTACGGAAAAAGTCAATAAAAGTCATTCCCCCGCCAGGATGCGCTCTGTGGGTCGCGGCACTTTGAGCGCTCTGGCATCGAAATGGGCTGTCACGAAGTTGAACTTATGCACTCAATCTTCTCTCTCAGGGTCTGAATGGACGACTTCACGTTGAAAGTCAACCCCGCAAAACGTTTCAGTTCAGTGTGTGCAGCCAATTTTACCCCGCCGAAAATTTCTTACGCCAAGGACGGCATCCACGATGCATACCGGGTGTGCAAGAATTGCCGGCGTCTCGACTGCTCGACTACCCAAAACAAGTATGAGGGCAACAAGATTAACTCCAGCAGAAAGTGGAGACGGCATACTTAAGTTTTAGTCTTACAACCAGTTAAAAAAAACAGTGGTTGAAGCTGATGTAGCCGAGTCTGTCAGGTTCCTTTCTCGGCACTGGCCGGAAGTTCAAGGCCTGACAAATTGAGGTGAAGGAAGAGACTCAAAACTTCACTCACTTTATAAAGTAAGTGACATAAATGAAAATATTGCTTAAGAGAAATTTCACAATGTCAGCGTAACTCAACCTTTCGTTTGTGAGCCACTAAAGCTCGGAAGGGTACAAAATCTTTTGCAGAGCGCAGTAGTTTCCGCTTAGTGAATGAGACAAAAGTGAATCATGAAGCGGGGACAGAATTTTTTAGGCGTTTATTTTGGTAAATGTTGATCCACCAACTGCACTCGTCTCTCTCTCGTTGTCCTCCACAACCTCGCCGTGGTCTCAACCCAACCTCAAATCCGTTCATGGCGTTCATGTCTTCGCACTACTCACTGTGCGTGTGCGTGTGGTGCACTAAGCACTCGGGATGACGGAGAACCCTGGTTTCTATGAAAAGCGAATGGCATCCCTGTGTCAGGCTCCGGGACAAGGATCGTCACAGTGCTGTCCAAGAGGCCGCTCAGACATGTGGTGAAGGTCCACGTTGAGCTTGAGCACCAGGGCGTGAACCAGTGCAAAGAAGTACTTGACAACACGAGGATTCCGTCCACCCACACACCATCCCTGCTGGGGACCTGGAACAAATCTCCTCGGGCTCTGCGGCGACTAATCTTCATCTCACAGTCGAAGGCGTCGATATCCAGGAGAAATTGGAATTGATTTGTATCGTGGATTCAGTCGAGCCCCCGTTGACGTCATCGTAGGCCTGTGCGCAAGAAGAACTTGTCTAGTACTGCTGCATCTCTCAGGTGACGACTTCTGGTTCGAGAGTCCGGGCGCGCAGACCCCAACAAGTTTTCTTTCGGGTTCGTACTTTTACTTCTGGAAGTCAAAATCTAGTGGACAAAGTAAAAGGAAAAGTTATAAATGTGGCCATCAAATTGACCCCGCGACTCAAACAGTCCACATGTGACATTTGTGTCAGCTGAAAGCTTGCAGACACATGACGTCCGGGCAACCCTCGTACAGGGTGCGGACGAATCGGCGCCAGTCCAGGGCAGCTGCCAAGAATGGACTTGCGGCAGTTGCACATGGGGAAACGCTTCCGTTTCATAACTTTTTTTTGAAAGACAACGGCCAAAGAATCATCTTGATGACTAATCACTGTACAGGTCGCATATCAGGGTCAATAGGTTGGACCCTGACATCCTCGATGCAGCTGGCGACCACCTTCCGCCACCTGGACCGCCAGGCCAAGGTCTTCTTGGCATAGTCATACTTCAGGACAACCTGAAGGTTCGTCGAGAGTGACAGGCTCGAAGGCACCCTGTACTTGTGTGTGCAGCCACGACGGGACTGGAAGAGACTGCAAAACCAGAACAAGGAGCTCGAGTCATACTGTTCTGAAATTGTACTTACACGTACTTGACGCAGAGTTATGGTATGTTTCTTCTTCAGTCGGTTAAAAATGATACGTGACACCGGCAGTACACACTTTGCATCATCAATGAATATAGCTTGATGGAACTAATGCCAAATAGCGTGCAGAAGTTTATTGAACAAACGTTACATGAAGTACAGGTCATGCGACTCAGTTGGTGTCGGTAACACGGCTAACGTTAAGTATACTATTTCAACCTGAAGGGCAGTGCAAGTTTTGTGTTGATAAAGAGAGATTAACAAATGACAACCTATGGTTCATTCATTGTTTGATGTGTCCAGGCAGGCATGTTCAATGTGAAGCTTTCAGTTGCCTTGGCTTTGTGTCCCGTCACTCCATTCGATTGCAGCTGTTTTGAACAAGACTAGAGTCCGGCTTGCACTTCGTTCAGTGAAACCGTGGACTTTTGAGTACCACGCAGTCCAGAGCAAGTCTAAGGTCGCTGTCTGCTTGTCAATCCTCGTCTCTACATTTTGATCTTCATCGTCAGGCCCGAGATCTGCGTCATGAGTGGCGGCTTCTACGGTAGTGCAAGACTTTTGGCCTCTGTTAAAGCGACTTGAAAACATTCTTTCTGCTAGATTGTTACACAGTAGAGAAACCAATAATCCTGCTTAAGCAGAGGCCAAAACTGTTGGACGAACTCTGTCTGTGTGGTCGGATACAGCAATCTTGGAGCTACTGTCGTCGCCGTTGGCCACGCCGCTGTCCTCCTCCAAGTCCTCTTGGATGGAGGACACTGTGGAAAGCACCCTCCTGCGGCCCACGAGGGGCTCCAGTGCCAGCGCTAAGAAGCAAAACATTGACCGAAGTGGATGATGGTGACACTGCTTCCTCTCACCTGAGTGACTGCCACAGATGGTGCCCGTCTCTGAGTGGTCGGCCACCTCATCCAGGCCCAGCCTGTGCAGTTCCTCCGTGTCCAGGCCCTCCAAGGACACCTGGTCCGGGTAGTGCTCACGCAGCAGGCGAAACATCTCCCTAGTGTGAGAACGGTTTCGCGTCTCTGCCAGTACTTTGACCTAAGAGCAAACAATTAGACCACTGTGGTCCATAAGGTGATGTGTGTCGAACACCTTGTCAGACACAGGCGTGTGTGTATGTACATGACGCTTTTCGCGAGAGACTTTTTAGCACTTGAAGTGACATTTAGTATAGTTTAATTTCTGTGATGCTGGGCTCCCTGGAGCGTCTTCTAGACCTTCCGGTAGCCACTCGCAGTCTCATGCAGTCCTTCTCTTCATCAACTTGGTCGTCCTCGTCGTTGGAAGTGACTGCCCCGGAATCATCACCCGTGTCGTCCCCAAGCACCTGTCCAGATCCCAGGAGAGTGATTGCACCACAGTAGTGCTCTTGAAGGGCATTCAACATCTGCCTGGAGTGCGCTATACTGCGCGTCTCAACCACCACCAAGACCTGCAAATTGTGAGTGGGGCAGGCTGCCAGCAGGCGGTTCAACAAAGACTAATCTCATGACCATTTTTACAAGGACTTTTCGCACGATTCCAAGTTAAACACACAAAAAGCCTAAATTTGCAGTGTACAGAAAAGTTACTGTTTGCACAGTAGACTAAGAGAAATTTTCAGCAACTCATTTTTCAGAGGGTAAACAATGCACGTAGGTTAGTAGCAAACATCCCTATCCCATCGAGTATGCTGAACAGAAAAATGTTTAGTTCTGTCTACGGAACGTCGGGATCAGGCTGACCTCGTTCGGGGCTACACAATAATACTATTTTCTATGTTCAATATACCTCCACTGAGAAGATGTCGTTCTTGATCCAGGCGCGCTCATGCACCATGTCCTTGATGGAGACTCCACAGGCACAGATGACCCTGGCCAACTCGGCGATGCCGCCAGGCCGATCGCTTACGGTCACATTGAACTTAATCAGGCGGCCGTCGGCGGCCAGGCCTCGCTCCAGGCAGCGGCCGAGGATCGTTGTATCAATGTTGCCACCACAAAGCGGAATCACGACTCTGTAGATGCGACGAAATGCGTTCATGCCTGCAAAAGATTGCACATGGGTATGTATAGCTTACTTCTTGCCCTTAAGCTCTGGGAGTAGGCCTGCCAGGACTGCCGCAACACCAGCAGCACCTCCACCCTCGACAACAGCCTTTTCCATCTCGATCAAGCGCAAGATCGAAATTGCAATCCATTCTTCAGAGACGCAAACCATCTTGTCAATCAGAGGAGCTGTGAGAAATAGAAGATGGAAAAGGTTGATCTGTCATTTTTCTCTGTATCATGTGCTTGCACACCAGCTGTGACAAAAGCATTGACCCCAACCGTGGGTACGGTGAGACCATCAGCCAGACTAGTTTCAGTGGGTGCCTTCACAGGGCCACCAGACTGGAGGGCTGCGGTAAAGCTGGCGCAACGAATGGGCTCCACTCCCTGAGAATTTCTAAACTGTCATGACTTTCATGACCAGCATGAGCCAACTAACAATTATCTGGACTTCCGGCTTCATGGTCTTGAGAGCCTTGGCACATCCTGCCAAGAGTCCGCCACCTCCTACAGGGATAACGACAGCATCAACTTTGGGTACTTGTTCCAGGATCTCTAAGCCCATGGTACCTTGACCGGCCAGAATGTTGGGGTGGTCAAATCTACACATGATGAATCAACCAATTGTGGCAATTTTCTTCATACATAAGAACTTCTCTATCACCCGTTCACATAAAGCTTTCCCTCATTCTGTGCAATCTGCAGGCCGTGATCTCTGCACTCGGCCATGTTGTCCCCGTGGATGATGACAGTGGCTCCATAGCGCTTACAGTTCTCGATCTTCATGATGGGAGCCGTCACTGGCATCACCACCGTCACGGGGATGTCTACAAGGATGTTTCATGGCATCAGAGAGAAGAGAGACCTAGAGTTTTGCTGAACAGTACACTTACTCAGTTGCCCTCCATGATAGGCCATGGCCTGGGCATGATTTCCGGCAGAAGCAGACACGACTCCTGCGCGCCTCTGCTCCTCCGGCAGCATGATGAGCGTATAGCGCGCCCCGCGCTCCTTGAAGCTGCCTGTGTACTGCATGTAATCCTTCTTCAAGAAGATTTGCATATCAGTCTCCTCGGACATGTGCGAGCGCTGCATGAATGCTACTTGAATAATGGAGTTTGGGGTCAATGACACCATGTGGTACTCACGTCACATGGTGTCCTGACAATGCCACCCCTGATCCTATAGGCAGCAGCACTGATCTCCTCGAAGTGGAGCACCCTTGGGTTGTCGGGATCGCACCAAGGATCCTTGATCTCCTCCTCAACTTTGTTCATATTGGCAAGTCCTACAAAGTAGTGAGGGAAACACTGCCTTTCCTGCAAATTTTAAGGAGACACGAGAAAGATAAGTCATGACGTCAGGAACAAGTTCCAAAGCAAAAAAAGCTGGTCACTTTCGAACCAGTCTGCATACGGCGTATTTTTGGTCCCTGGGGAAAAAAGACGGTGTCTTCTTCTCATTACGATGTTGTTGTCCAACCAGATGGAGAATCTCGTCTGTCCAGCAAGCACGAGGTCAGGGGGATACACAGGAAGTACAAGTACAGTACAGAACGACATTAGAAACAAGTTCACCAATCAATTTTAGTCAGATCTTTAAGTCATTTAAGTCGCTAATTTTGCGGCCGTTATTCTCGTTTCAGCCTCGGCAAGAACTCCCTGGGTTCACACGAATGAGTTTCCTATTGATCCTCGCTACTTCAACTGTCGATAGCACTGACGAAATGAGTACAACTTTATCCACACGAACTGAAAATACAGACCTTCCAAGTACTAAAAGTTAGTAAAAGCACAGGAAGTTTCACTTTTAAATGCATGACTTATGCCTGTTTTAATATTTTTTTTTTTAGAAAAAGGTAGCTGAAGTCGATCAGGGACACTTTGCCAGGCTATGCTTGTAGTGGGGACAGTTCACTATTAAGAGTCATTTTGCAACCGTTCCATTTGCCAATTCCAAGCCTCTTGCCGTCAGCATTTTTAAGTATTTTTCTAAGGAAATCAATGTAAAAAAGTGATTATAAGCATGCACGCAATCGTTCCTTTTTTGAATCTCGCAACCTACAAAAAGCGAGTGCTACGAGGAGTGCGATGGCCAAAGGTGAAGACGTGATTCTGAGCTCTCGAACCCTTTACACTTGTCGCTCTTGCCGTCACCGCAGCTCTCGTAGTTTCGGTAGTTCTCCCAGCTTTCGTCGAGGGTCTCATGGCTCTTGAGGCTCTCGGAGACAAGATTAGATTAGCTTTTCGTTTTCGCTCCATGTGATGCCCTAACTGCCAGTGGAAGCTACATAAAAGTTTCCGTAGGAACTCATTCTTGCTCACTTGGTAGAGTGTGGGTCACAAAAATGACCCACAGGTAGGAGCAGCGGCGGCTTCAACAAGGTGGATGTCCCAAGAAAGCTCCTGGGAGGAGCGAGAACAATGCCAGAAAGGATCCGGTACTTTCTGTGATCTGGCACTTCAATCCGGCTGGATCGCTGGTGGTTGTACGGTGGCCAGTTTCTCCGGACTTCTTTTGAATCTCACGTGTGCTTTGACGTCCAATCATCCTTAAGAAGTCACTCTAAAACAAGCAATGTCCTTAATTAATACTTTAGTCAAGAAGGTACAATCAGAAGGATGCATTTTCTGTGTCTCAGGTATCGCATGCACAGAGCGCAGAAAGACCTCGTTGTATCTCAAGTCCCCTCTAGTACTTTGAGGCCCTCTTGGAGGCCCGGAGAAAATCAGAAACCGTTCTGTTCATTTCCTGGTCTGGGCAGTCAGTCATTTTTTCACCTGCGCAGACACCAGAGACACACCTGTCCTCGCGCTGACTTGAGGGGTCCTTGTTCAGTATGTCCTGTGAGTCACGATGCAGACTTGGGTCTGGAGTGTAGTCAAGTTGACTTCACTCATTTCCGCTCATATACGTATATTTTGCCCAAGCTTTTCGACTCTTTCCTATCACAGCAAGTGTGTGATGGGATCCCTCGAAATCGAACCCTGTCGGGACCACAACTTGGGGGTTACACTACAAGAGACACTTGGAGGATCTTCCTTACATCATGTGTGTAGACTGCAGGCAAATTTTGGCCAGGTCCACCCTCTTGGCTAAGTCATTGGTCCCTCTCGACCATGTGTACGTACTACTCGGAAGTGAAACAGAAAGAAGAGCTGGCTTGGTCAGAGAGAGTGGATCCCTGCACAGGAATCACTTCCTCTGTCTCTTGCTTTTTGCACTGGAGCATTGGAGATGAGCTCGAGACCTGAAAAGGCACAAGAGGTAAAATGAACCTCCCAGCACATTTTCTCCGCCATTTCAGTTTGTCAGTGACCGCAGCTTCTCTCTCAAAACAACGCTGACTGCAAGAGGAAATCATGGCCTCCACACATTTCTACAGCATTTTCTGCTTGCAATATCATATGTATTTTTATTTCGTCAATGCTGGGCTAAATCCCCGTTCCAGGGGTTGATGGGTCGATCAGTGTCCTGCTCATGACATGGCAAAGCCAAGTAGCCCACAGTCGTCACAGGTAGGGTTGTCATTATACTTCCGGCTCCTCCTCCTCCTCCCCCTCATGTTCAGGTTCGTCTGGTTCTTCTTCTGCCAGATCTTCGTCTTGCTCCTGCTCTTCTTCCCCGTTGTCCTCCACCTCTTCAGGTTGTTCTTCTCCCACATCTTCTTCGGGTAAGTTCTCATCGACGTCCTCTTCCTCGGGCTGCTCAACACAAATTTCCTCCTCGGTGATGACTGAGGCTGCAGTCTCAGGTCGAGAGAGGTAGGAGGTGTTGTCGGGCTCGGCCACGTTGTGGAAATGATCAATACTGTCACCCACCACAATGGCTTCGCTGTTGCTCTCGGAATCCTTGGGCTTCTGAGGAGAGAAAGAACGTTTAAAGAACAGTCCCATTCAGAAACTTGAAGCGTGGTACTTGCCTTCTTGCACAGTCCGCCGCGGAACTTCTTGGATCCGATCCCGAGGATGCAGAAGAGGAGGACGCCGAGCCACCCCAGCAAGATGATGAAGAGGCAGTAGGGATCCTCCATGTCACTTTCCTGGTTGTGCATGTAAGTTATGGTGGCGCAGATCCAGAAGATGAGCTTGCAGATGCCAGCTGCCACTGACCCACGGGCCTGGGAAATGAGGTCGTCGATCACATTCCTTCTCTTGGTCTGGGGCTTGGCGATGTTGAAGCAGATGATGGCACCAAAGAGATTGGCCAGGACGCATAGGCCCACGTTGTAGAGGAGGTAGAGCAACTGTGCATTTTTGTTCCATGCCACGAAGCACCTTGGATCAATGCCCAGATCGTCGTGATACATGATGTAGAGGATGCCCAGAGGGATGAAAGGAGTGCCATAACCAAAGGGGATGTAGACCTTACTTCGTCCGCTGATGATGCCCGAGGTCAAGGCATTGAAGGTGGCGTGCGCCTCCAGTATGACCCATGTTATAGAAGACGTGTAGAAGTACATCATCAAGAAGCCCATGATGTGATTGAGGGAGCGGTCATTGCGGATTCCTTCGAGGTCAGTGACCATATGGAACGAAATTGCACAAATCCACGTGCAAGCAATGTGCACTCGCTGGACGTGGAACATATCCCATACTTTTTTGGAACTGATGACCACGAATACCAGGAGCGCCAGCAAGAAAATGCTGACACCGATGCCTGCATACTTGACGTACATCATGATCTCGCAGTCATCGTCGATGGCGATTGGCTCTGTTATCTCCAAAATCAACGCAATAGAGCCAAAGTGCTCACATTCACACAAGGTTGTGGAGGAATCAGACATTATCAAGTAGCAGCCGTTGACATCCCAAGCTCCATTATTGGAGAATTGCTCATTCCAATATACGCAGTGTCTGATCTCCTTGGCGCCAATCTGGCGGTCTGTGTCTGAGAACCAGGTGGAAAGCAAATTCCTCCGTAGTATACGAGTTGTGCCTTGTTGCAAGTGATAGAACTTTGCACGGACTGGGTTGTCCCGCAGGTACTTCTTGTCCGGCTGGCATCTGGCAGCACTCTCAATGTCCTCATCAGTGTATGACAGGGAGTCGACATTGGCGCTCACCCCAGTGACAATGACCTTGCTGTCCACGTACCACTCGTTGGAGCGGATGAACCTGCGTACATGGAAGAGAAAGTGGGTGAGTGTTCAAGTTGCGATGTCCTCAAAATGTTCACTTACGCCATGTTTCTTCGTCTTGGCATCACAAGGCCAACTTCATTGTAGATGGTAGCGATGAAGGTGACGTCTTTCTCGTTACAGTTAGGCTGATCCTTAAACATGCCAGTCGGGATAGAAAATGTATCCCTCGGGTTGTCCCACTTCATTTTGTTGGCCGTCCACTCCTCGCCGTCGTAGTTGGGAAACTCAAGTCGAGGTTTCTCGCGGAAGACCTCCGGAGGAAGCTTGTCGACATTCATGGCTAAGAGGTTACGGGGAGAAATGTTGAGAAATGCACTCGTCAAACTTTAATATGACCATGACCTACCGAAATTTTCTCCTGACGTCGCGTACTTCATGGAGTCGGTATCAGGATCGAAGTACTTGGTTCTCGTGGGTGATGAGATGTTGGTCTGCCCCACGTAGGCCAACATGAACTCCTGGAGTTCCCTAACAGTCTTGATAGCACCTTCTTCATTCTTGTGCAGCTCATACACGGCGTCCCACTTCTTCTTTGTTTCTTCCTTGGCTGAGACCACGTTGGCGCCCACGATGGCCACAGGCAACCGCAGCTCAACCTCTTCAGCAGTTCTGATGCCCTTGACACCATCCACACTCATCATGGTAGACATGATGCTCTGGACTGTTAACTGTTCCTTGGCGAGGTCCTCCTTGGTCATAGCCTTAGTTGTGGTCTCTGGCGGATCTGTTGGATTGTCACCGTCTGCTCCTGCACCTTGACCATCCTCACCGTCTTGACAATCTCCGGTAGCCTCATCACACCCCTCTGAGAGTTTAGGCGGCCTTGTGGGAATCAGCGGCGGAGCTTGTTCTGCCTCCAACATCATAGCCGAGAGAATCTCGTTGGCCTGGGACGCCTCCTGGGGGTCCTGGATGTTAGCAGTGTTCAGCAACTCCTTGAACTCGAAGGGATCCATGTCGGCATATTCACTATCTGAAAAAGTGTACAGCATGTATTAGTGAAGAGCATGCGCACTGTTTCTGACCACTCAAGTTGCACTTTACTGTACTTGAACATGTGTATTGTAGTTAATTGCTGTGCATAATGTGGATAGTCGTTTTTAAGTTGAGCAGCAAGTCACTGTCACTGATATTCTTACTGAAGCCGCCAATGAAGTAGAGGGTCTCATCACGGGATGCATCCTTGACGAGCTCCCTGGACCAGAGTGCCATTTCGTCATACTCTCCAGGGCTGAAATGAGCAAATTTCTGCTCGGCGTGGTCGTAGTGGCAGCCCACCATGATGACTGCCGGGTCATGATTGTTGATCTTGTAGTTCTCGACTGGGGTGAATTCTGTGGTGCCCCTGGCATTAAACTGTGGCAGGACAGTTTTGGCAATGAGTTCACTGTTGATGTAAAGCTCCAGACCACCATTCTTGGGATTGTCAGATGGTGGCTTATCCCACCTAACGCCAATGTTCACCCAGATGTCGTCAAGGATCTGTCCATCGATGTGCACTTGCCACACCTGCGCAAAGTTGGCAGTTATACAGGTGTGGGCGTAATGTACAAGCTGCATGAGTGATATTTACATTTACTTGACATACACAGATCATTATTACCTTCTCTCCAGTACTGACAACAGCGACAAGACTGACACCGTGGTGGTAAATCGCAAATCCCGGGTAAGCAGTGGCTTCATCCACATCGTAGTCTACTCCTGTGCTGACAATGTACTTCTTCGTGTACTTCAATTCGTAATCCTCTGTTTTGAAGTCGACCAGGACATTCTTGTCATAGTTGAGGCGCTCCCAGATGGAGAAGGAGAGGCCGTCTTCGCAGTTGATTGGGTTCACCTGGCAGAGATCGTCTGCCAAGGCATAGCTTTCATCCACCATGCACTAGTGACATCATGAAGTTGCACATAAGTGTTTCTCCTTAACTATATTTTTTGTATTGTCTCACCGATTCTTCTCCAAGGATCAAGGACCTTCCAAATCCAAATGGTCCATGTCCTCTTCCTGTCTCACTGTCCCAGTCACCCACAATGGTGGTGGCATTTTCGTTGATGGTTGGGAAGTAGTAGTCTGTTGTCATCGGGTACCTGGTCTCACCGGCTTCAAACTCTATTCTGTCTGGAGCATCAGTGGGAGCAGGAGGTTCTGTAGCTGCATTGAGCGGAGAAGAGAGTTAAGTAGTGCACAACATAGGGGCCGAGAAGCGGAGATGATTTGCCGGTCGTCTTATGCCACTGGGTCATGTACTTGCTGACCTTACAAGGCTCAATGGCCAGAAGTGCATGACACATTTGCGACCAGACCAAATCAGGACATCCTAACCGTTATGAGCATCATGGAAACCATTGATCAACTCTCTTAATCTAGCCCTTAGCTACGCATGGTTGTCAGTGCTGCTGTCCATAGGATTCCACCGATTCCTGTCCAACTTTGTCATGGTGGAGCAAACCTGAGGGAACAAAGAACAGGGATTTTTGACTCACACAAATGGCATAAGAGAATTCTCTTACTTGAAGGACAGCGTAGAAAGTGCCTGAAATACGGCTGACTTTTTCATGTCAAGGTGGGCAGTCAACATGTCGATTGTCTCATATGGCAGTTTTCCACTCACAAGTTGACTTTCTTTTGCTTCCCCCGTCGCAATGAGTATCTGGAGATGTAATTTGATTAAAGAATATTTAAAAATGATTCCGAAAGCTTAAAAAAGATTTCAGAAATTCAGAACTGTAAGCCGTCTCATCGAAACTGTATAGCTGGGTGAGAAATGTCCATTTTTGGATAGTCTACTTGCTGGGCAAAAATGCCTCCTAAAAACGACACCACAATGTCAGTGTTTATCAATAATTAAGTCTTTCCATCACTTTAAAGTACGTATTTTAAATTCCCGGCCAAAAAGTAAACATCAATTAGATGGACAGGACACTTAGACAGTAATATCACCCAGGGGGGAGGAAATAAGCAGAAGACACATCAGCTTATTGCTCCTCCCGTGCATCATGTGCCTGTGTCCATCCCCCCCCCCTAACTACACCCAAATGATCAGAGATCTCTTATTGCCTCCTTCAAGATCAGAGTGAGCAACGAGTGCTCCTCCCAGCTGTGCCACATCGCCTCAGGCAACGTGGGAAGGTGCTTTCTTCCAGAGACCCCTTGGAGCAACGCACTCCCTGGGGCGTCTCTTTGGAACAGCCCCTTGGTTTTGCACAGCGGGCTCCAGAGAAAATGGGGTCTACATGTAGAGGTGCAAAACCTGTGGGGAACCCTGGCGAGTGCAAGGGAGCCTGCAACAAGACTACGAACTAGAACCTGTAGAGTGAGGTCCTCACCCCTCACAGCCAGCTGAACATTGCCAGCAAATACATGATTTGGATGTTTAAAGAAGCAAGGCCGAGACTGGAGAGTCTTGTTAGCATTCTGGGCAGCACTGAAGGTTGTCTCCAACGTGGACAACGAAAGGAAGCTCTGAGCTCGGCAAAGAAAGAGTAGCGAACTATAAGCTTGGCCTAAGCACTAGTAAGTCCCTGGGCCTCTCCTCCAGCCCCAGGGCTATAACTGGGCACAGGAATATAGTGGCAGCACGATTTTTGGTAGAGCTACACACGTTTCCCTGCTTTTACTGCCAAAGTTCTGCTCCATGGAGGCAAGTGTGAGGACATTTGAATCAATCCACAGGAATGCTGAGGTCAAATGGCCATCCCTGGCGCAGGGATGTCCCTGCTACCTGACTACATCTAAATTTTTGTTCGTTCAGGTGATGACTCCATCGTGGTCCTGTACATTCTGCCCTTGCCTGAGCTGCACCTGCGGATCTAAATAAGCTCAACACACTTTGGGGATAAGACAGGGCCCACAAGTGGGCCACAAGCATCACTTTTCCAGGGCCAATTACCAGGGTGGCACATTGGCCCAAGTCAGCCCTCCCCAGTGGAGCACTAAGTAGGATACCTAAGCCCTTGACAGCTTCAATGTCCTTGAGAAAGGCCTCTGGACAGGACTACAAGGAATAGATCAACAGCTTTAAGCAAAGATACCTGGACCTCAGGATCTTGGCGACCTTCCAGGTCTACATAAGTAATTACTGCTGGAGGAAGGGAAGAGTACCTGGGCTGCTTCAGTGAGGCTACACAGGTTGGCAGTTGAGCACAGTATTTTGGCATATCAGGAAGAACTGCAAGCCTGATCCCAATTCTCATTATGCAGGGAATTTACGTTATCGATGATCATCATTGGTCATATTTCTTACAAGAAATCGCCAGTACACGTAATAAAAATTCAGTGATACTTTGAAGAAAGTCTAAGACAAAAAATTGAGTTCTAGTCAAGTATCCACTAGTCAGAAACAACAGAAACGGATGAATTGACGTCGGCCATGATTTGATGGCTTACACTTCTGAAGTCCTGAGGTGTGGAAGTTTGAGGAATCACTGGCCGAATCCTCGGAATATCTTTTGAGCCAAGTTTCATTTTCAGACAAGCGTTGGTCCCGATGGAGACTTTAGCACGTTGCTAACACAAATAGGAGGGCGTCTTAGAAACTGACACCGTAGATCAAGAAGAGGCCGCAAACGTCTTAAATCATTCACAATGTATTGGGGGTATGAAGAAATCGTATCTATGGTTGCGGCTTTCCTCTCCACGCTCAAGCAGCGCGAGCACCTCAAGCTGCACGTGCAAATGCGCCCTCAGTAGCGGTGGCCGGATTTTTCGTGCCTTGGATAAATAGGCCTTAGGCCAGGCCGGAACAAGTACGTTTAAGGACACACTACGTAAAACACAACATTTCGCCTCGACCTGAAACAGCTAGAACGTTGGTTCAATAGAACGCACACGTATACACTGTGCAAAGAGAAGATTGCGGCGTCAGGGATGTTGCTTTCACTTGTTACACTTAAAGCATAGTTGCAAAACATTCAGTGGAGTCCAAAGCTTCGTTAGGTGCTTTGATGTCACGAGCAAAAATTGCCCAAGTTGAACTGAGGCCCACTGAACAAGCAGAACCTCCAGTTTTGCCCGTTGGCGGCTGCAACACACGAATTCTCCACAGAGAAGTTGTTTTTTCCAGCACAAATTTGGAGAGATTCTTAATCGAAATCTCCTCTGTGACCACCTAAAATTTGAGCTCATTGGGACATACTTTTAGTTCGTACTCCATAGTAGCATTTATGGAGCTCAGAACATTTGGAGCCGCTTATAAGAACAGAATTTATCAACTGTTATAAGAACAGATTTCTCAAGGACGGAATCAAAGTGCACTTTATGTGGTGAAGTCCACTGCACACCAGAACGCTCAAAGCCGCTGATACGAGCGGCGAATTGCATCAAAACCCGGTAAAAACCTGCGCAATTTTGAGAACGGAGAAGCCTGCACATGAGTAAGACGAGCTTGGACAAGATGAAGATGAGCACCAACTTGTCGAGAAATGCGCAGGGCTGTTCTGAGCTGCAGAAAGAAGATTTTGATCTTGAACAGCTGAGCTGTTCCGAGCGGGACGCGGATGGGACTCTCAGAGCAGCGTTTCGACATCCTCATAAGCGGCTCCCACTGTAGCAGTGTCTGAATGTGTGACTCCGGAAATGCTACATGCAAAATCGTATGTAGCAAAAGTATGTCCGATTGAGCTGAAATTCTAGGCGGTCACAGAGGACATGGGGAACGTCCCGCACAACGAGAACGGTTGGACATTTGGTGAGCTTTGACACCGGGTGCAACTTTCACTTCCAGCTGTGCTGTCTATTATGTATATACCATTATGTGGGGAGAAAAGGTTGGAGCCATACTTGAATGACCAGGTTTGAAACCTCAAAGTTGGAAATTGCTATGTAAACCTGGACAGAAAGATTGCAATATTTTCGGGAAAAAGTGCTCGGACTAAGAATTTTTGCCCTGAGTAAGAATGAAAAGAGTAAAACCAAGTACGAATGGAGTGCTCGAATTGTCACCCTCTCGTGCTTTTTTTTTCTCCCCTCACAGAACCTACCAATCTTTGGCCCGGACGGTCGGGTTTTGCCTGGTAGCGCATGGCGCCGGAGGACCCGGCGAGTGAGTCCCTGCGGAAATTATGGGCCGGGGGTTGGGATTGCCCCACGAAAATTTCAATCCATTTCATCAACATTTCCCCCCTGAAAAGGCCCAATTTCCCGCCTCTTTGGCGTGCTGCCCTGTCCAGTTGGCCTCGTTTTGAGCACTGCAGCACCAAACTGGGCAGCCTTGACATTGAATGTCTGTTCTCAACATTGTGCCCAACGATCACACCTACATGTTCCACATCTAAATTCTGAAGTCATGCCCGCGGCTAACCTTTACGCCAAGGACCTGTACGCTAGCAACGGTGCCGGCGTTGGGTGCTGGGCCAACGAGGAGGGCGTCAAAACAAGAACACAGCCCAGATTCTAGTTGCCCCCAGCCTGCAGCCGCCTTCCACACGTTCTTCTGCGTCCTCCGCGTACTGTCCACGCGTGGCGAGGCCACTCCGTTCATTTCGGCCTCAAACGGCCTCGAAATCCATCCCCAACCGCCGCGCAAGTGGTCCTATTTGGTCCGAATCCATCTGGCAGCTCATCGGGAACGAACCAACAATCTGTGCAAGAAAATCGATGTTATCTAATACAGAAGTCACCAGATTGCACTGAACACGGGGGACCCCCTCCTCGCCTGCTCCCGCCACCACACGACCTTCCGCTTCTGCGACCTCCGTATGGCTCTGGCCATACATGCGCATCTGGACGGACTGTGTGTGTGCAGTTACCCACCCAAAGTCTGTCTCAGGTGCAGTTGAGACTGATCTACACAACTCAAGGTGCAGTTGCAAACTCGAGTCCACGCGTGACAGCTCTTCTGCAAGCTTCTCCCGCGCGGTCCACAGAGGCCGAGACAAAGACCGAACTTTTTTGCGCAATCATTGATTCAGTCAGAATTAATTCTTCATTCCTAAATGCTGCTTCCGATTTCTTTCCAGACACAGTCGCGCTCAAAATTCTTAGATATGTACACGTATCTCACACGTGCGAATGAACTGCGATATTCACATACTGAAAAAAAATTGAACTCGAGCTGAAACAGCAACGGGTCAATCCAGACTATCACTCTTGGGCCCTTCTCCAGAATGGTCCAGCTGTGTCGCACACGTCATACTCAACATATCTGAGACTTCAGTACACACCCAGATTTCCTCATGTACTTCGCATTCAATTTTCTAAATTGACCTCGTCCTCGATCCTCTTTTCAGTACTTCTCTCTCAGCGTCATCTCTTCGGATTTGGCCAGATTGTGCGTCGTTCGGACAACAATTTCCCCATCGTGGAGTGAAAGGACTGCCCAACCTGCCCAGACCTCTCTTTACCTTCGGCAAGGGCCGTTTGGCCTCCGGTCCTCTCTGGGATTGTCGTCAGGAAGTTCCTCGTCAGTCCTGCGCGTGGCTGCCAGACGTGGAACGTGTCCCACCTCGCCGGGAAGGGGAAAGTCCTTCCACGTGTAGCACGTGTTGTCGCACTCTGTGCACACCCAATCGCTGAGACGAAATTGACGTGAAGAAGTTTCAAGGAAACTCGAGGAAGCTCACGGAAGTTTCACGGTACTTATACATGTTATGCACCGTGTCAACAAAAGCCACGGTGGACTTTGGGAGTCGGTAGAGGTCCATCCTTCCTGGACCTTCGCTCCGGTTAGGCCTACAGCAAGTCCGGTTAGTGTTGTGAGAGGCCTCGGGATGAGTCCCCACCTGACTTCTGGTCGACTTGGAATCGCCCCCGCAATCCCCGCTTGAAGCTGAGACCCCCAGGGCATCTGGTCAGCGTGAGAAGATGGTTGTGGGCACGGCCGAAAGTCGCCGTCGAGTCGAGGCTGGTGACTGCGGCCACAATGACCATGGATCAAAGACAGATGGAAGACCATGCACTTATGCAAGAAGACAGATGCCCAGTTGCACACCCACAGTTGCGCACCCACAGTTGCGCACCCACAGTTGGACACCCACAGTTGGACACCCACAGTCGCGCACCCACAGTCGCGCACCCACAGTCGCGCACCCACAGTCGCGCACCCACAGTCGCGCACCCACAGTCGCGCACCCACAGTCGCGGACCCACAGTCGCGCACCCACAGTCGCGCACCCACAGTCGCGCACCCACAGTTGCGCACCCACAGTTGCGCACCCACAGTTGCACACCCACCTACCTCCCCAAGATGGACCTCACAGACCGGTTCAGCAACCATCCAGAAGATAACTAGTGGTTAGATACTGAATCCTATACAGACTGCATTGACATCCAATCAACTTAAAGTGGAGATTTCAAAGAGCGGCAACTTGATATTTTAGCATACTTTTGAGCATCGTCGTCGGAATGAAGCACGTTGTAACGAACATTTTACCTTACCTTACAGAACCTTTTACATGCATATTTGGGGCCCCTTTTAGGAAAAAATTGAATAACTTGAGATATGGCCTCTCAAGATAAGTGCAGCACAGCACATGCAATGTAGGAGAGTACAACACCAAGGTGCTTCAGCCAGAGGCACTAAGACTTGATCGTGTCTCCCTCCAAACTTAGTCGCTCTGCAGTTATCTGACTAAAATTGAATGAGAAAGTCTCACAAATTTTTTACCCCCAGCAATTCGAGTCATTCTCGGCTGCAAGAAAGTTAACTTACATTGAGTGCAAGTGCCTCAACAGACATGTGATCTGGATTAAGTGCAGGAGATCGACTTTATCGGAGTCCTCCTCTGTACTGGATGATTCAGATCTGCATGTGAGCAGGCTCCACAACCTCTGGGCAGTTGATGCCAGCACGTCATTATCGAGCTTTGGCGATTCCTCCTCGACTCAAGTAAGATCCGCGATAGTTGATCCATCTGATCCACCAGGTGAATCCGCGCGCGCGCGCACGCTGGACCGACGCACCGCTGCACGCTTGGTCCACGTAGCGTGCGACGCCGGCGAGTCTGAGGTCGTGGGCCATGCGCAGCAGCGTCTTCATGATGCCGGAGTGAGAAGAAACATTGGCGAAAATATTCGCGGGGAGGGGAAGAAGCGCGAGTGCTTTCTTCTCCTTGTCTGGGCTCATCGAGGCGGCCCTTGCCATCCCTCATAGTAGCAACAGGGCTTTCTCTGCCGTCGTCCTCCACTCCATCCGCCCTCTCCTCCGAGACAGAGAAGAAAAAAGCCTACTTGGCGGCGTGAGCGGGGAAGCCAGAGGCGAGGGAGGCGAGGGAGGCGAGCGAGCGAGACAAGAGGCGAAGAGAGTAGAAAAGCCGTCAGTCTCGTGGTCACAGACCACGAGACTCGAAAGAATCCGACTGTACTACGGGAATAAATTTGCGGCGCATATCTGTATCGTTAGAACAGCGCTGCGCACTTGGTCGCGGTTGCTTGATCATGACGCCGCTTCTGAACATTGATATTGCTGTCACGGCCGTCCAGTTGGACACAATCCAGCGCTTTACAATCAGTCGGCACAAAAAGTGAGGAGCGTAGAGGAAGTCATCGCCAGATCCAAGATGGCCAACTTCTCTCAGTTGCGTCGCCGTCAATCTTCTCGCGAGTGTCTCTACCGACACCAACTGTCCCACCTGCTGGAGGAGGTAGAGGTGGAGCAGGGTGACGTCCCCGGGGTCAGACCTCGAGCGACTCGGCCGACGCTCGTCAGGCAGCTCTCGGAGGGGCTGAGCTCGGTCCAGCACGCCAGTCCGGACGAGATGGGGGAGCTCATGTGGGAAATGCGTCCCAGGTGTGGTACCAATCCAGTTTATCTTTGACGCGCGCCTCTTTCGCTACGTCCGACCACAGGTACGCCACGAGCGCGGGCGAGCTGAAGCGCAAGCGCAAGAAAAGTCTGCTCGAGAAGCGGAGAGACACCGAGGTCAGGGTCAGTTGTCAAAAGGACGATATCTTGTTTTGTCAGAGCCCTCGGTCTTCTTTTATCTGTGTGTCTCTTTGAAAGGCCGCTGCCCGCATAGAGAAGGAGACGAGTTTGGCCGCCCTCAAACCGGGCGAGGAAGGCGAGGGTCCACCCAGTAGGGTCAGCACCGTTTCACAATTCGTGGAGCCCACCGAGGAGGGCGCGGAGGTGCGAGAGTCCTGGGACTCCAAGCTCACCTTCATCTTGGCCACCATCGGCTACGCCGTCGGTCTGGGCAACGTGTGGCGCTTTCCATATCTGGCGCAGAAGAACGGTGGAGGTGACCCAGTCTAGACGGCTAAAACTCTAGCATGAACCGTGACACTTGCGCGTACTCCAGGCGCCTTTCTCATCCCTTACTGCATCATGTTGTTCGCTGAGGGTCTCCCCCTGTTTTTGCTGGAGCTGGCGATCGGACAGCGGCTGCGCAAGGGCTCCATCGGCGTGTGGAAGCAAGTCTCTCCGTATTTGGCGGGCATCGGGATCGCCTCAGGGGTGGTTTCTTTCAACGTGGCCCTCTACTACAACACCATTATCGCTTGGTGCCTCAACTACTTCATAAGAGTGAGTAGCGCGCATCCAATTTTGGTCATACACACGGTTGGGGTCAAAAGTTTTCGCACAGCTGAAAAGTCAAGTTCAAAACTTTCTGGCATTTGCTAGTTTGGGCTGTGAAACCATTGCCATTGTCATAGTGAAACCATTGTCATTGGTCTGTCCATAAACTGCAGCAAGAACAGCCTGATTATTCAAGTATGCTTTTAGAGGTCTTCTCCGGCACGCAACAGACTTATGACTTTGTAGCGCACCCAGACCCTCAGCCTGGCAGAACCATCCATTGGATGCCTGACCAGTAGCTGGCAGGCAGAACGACAGCCCTTCTTCCTCTGCTTCACAGCTTGCCAGGGATTAGTAGAGATGAACAATCATCCGTTATTGAAGATAGAATATCGTATTCTTCTGGGATTTGATAACTCAGATTCCAATATCGCAACTCAAGCTGTCATCTTGGCTGCCAGCAGCTGGTCAGGCATTCAATAGATGGCTCTGCAAGGCTGAAGATCCGGAAATGGTACTAGGTCTGTGAGTATACACAGTAGGCTAGGGTCAATTTTTTTTAACCTCTGGTGGCGTCCTAGATTTGTTGCCAGAATCCACTTGAAGTCCTTCTAGTCAAATGGAATGAAAAAATAAGGAGTTTTTGGGTCCCCTCTCGGCCTTCAAAGTATTGTAGACACAGTACATAAGGATGTTAGGTCAACATCACAAAT
>JAAUXU010174150.1_pt1 | contig 30381 bp, 32 predicted proteins | sample 7278151 | NCBI WGS metagenome assembly JAAUXU01 (sample SAMN14350113, study PRJNA611818) | marine sediment metagenome | isolation source: surface marine sediment (1.8m) | place: French Polynesia: Moorea | collected 2018-08 | reverse complement strand
GTAGGCAGTGCAGTAGTAGTAGTGGCACGACCCCACCGGTCGGCCGTGGCACAGACAGTTTGGGTGAGAGGTAGGTGGGGAGGTAATTGAAAATTGCACCCTTTTAAGAGATGCCTTTGACAAAGCGATCATGATAAATGAATGACTTCTCTTCTCCATCTTCAGTTGGTGTCTTCACCGTCTTCGTGGAAGGAAGAGACTTTGGAATCTTTTTTGGCCTTCATGCGTCGATTCTGGAACCAGATCTTGATCTGCCGCTCAGTGAGCCCCAGCATGTGCGCGATCTCGATCCGTCGCCGTCTCGTCAGGTAGCGGTTGAACTGGAACTCCTTCTCGAGCTCCAACGTCTGGAATCTCGTGTACGTTTGGCGAGTTCGTTTGGGGGACGGAGAGACGTCTGAAAGAGATGGAGAGAGACAAAAAAAGAGAGAGTACTGAGATACAGGCGTTAGGTACCGTTTAACTATATTGATTTGCATGAACTTATTTAGTCTGACGAGAAATCCCTAAGAAAGGAGCCAAGGGCTGATGAGTGGGATCTTTCAATGAGCTAGTACCTTGTCCAAGACCTGAACAATGGGGTCTTCTGTGGACCTTTCCGAGGCTGCCTCTCACACCTATGTGTCATCTACTCTGACGTTGACACCATAGGCCATGATTTCCTTTCAGCCAGCCAGTGTGGAGGACGCTCCTGTTTAGGAGTGGATTTTGAGGGATCCCATAGGAAGTACCGGCCCTACCTGAGCTCTCAGTGCCATTAGCAGTTCCAAAACGTGGAACAACTGGCAGATGCCGATGCTGATGTGCTTTAACGTACACTGTATTGGTCCAAACAGTAAAATCAGAGAGAAAGCAGGTCTTTCTGTTCCCCCATTTGGTCCCCCGCCGTTTGATCCCCAAACAATACTTATACCTGCTCTGCGAAACTGTGCACGACCTTTCTGTGTGTTTGGGGTGGGGAGGGGTGTGGTGCAAATCGACCTTATAGTCCTGTTGTAATAGGATAAAATTAAGGGACGATCAAATAACTGACGACCAAACCACCATACTATGAGGGACCCCATTGGGGAGATCAAACGACCGGAACTGGGACGCAGAGAGATAGGGGTGGAAGCCAATTATACCATTATTGCAGACTGTGTGGGACAGTGTAGTAAAGGAAAACCTAAAAAACTGTAGTAAGACTGGGGAGTCACATGCACTATGCTGATTCCAAACTCAGTCAGTTTCCAGCAGTTTACCCAAATGTGGAACTTGTGGTAGTCATAAAATGTTGTTAAGGTTGCAGCTCTGAAAGCCCACGATAAAAATGATGGTTGTACAGATGCTCAAGGGCCAAGTTCAGTTCTTGTAGCACGATCAATATGAACCAGAATTCATAACGAAACTGTCGATGTCTACAGTACTACCTATTTGAGGCACTGTATGCACGGAAACCCTGAGTTGTGGACACGCATACTGTACAGCACATGCGCAATGCATTAGCCTGCGAGTGCGTTAGTTGCAGCAACCTGCAACTTTTCATGACTCCTGCAACTTTTCACGTGTACTAACAAATGCTGCAGTCTGCTGCTCTATGTACGCACTGAACGTGCTGCATGACATGTACTACGTACTGTTATGCATACTAAGGCAGCGGTTGCTGGCGGCTGCCACCAGCATCAGCTTGCAGGCAGGTCTGTACGCTGCTTTGGAGGCTTGCTTCCATTAAGAAAACACATCGAAATGGAGCGTGGACACAAGACGATGCTCAGACGAAGCTGAAGCTCAATCATCGCTCCTGGACTGTTGATTTGACCAAGAATTGACGATTCTCTTGCGCCAACTGGAGCAAGTAGGCGCCCATTGGCCACATTGTGAGTGGCGTCCCAACGATCCCTAAGTACAACGACGAGAACTGCCCCGCCACGGGCGCTGTGGAGATTGCTGTACCTGAAAATGACGCCATCCACGGGTGGAACGCTTTCTGGTAGATTTGATTAGACTGCTGCTGTTGCTGCTGTTCATGCACGTAGCTCTGCGCATATGGGTCAAAGGGGTGAGCAGGAATAGTAGGTAACGTAGGCGCTGCCGCCGCCGCTACGGCAGCCACAGCCGCAGCCGCAGGCGGTGGCGGCGGTGGCGGTGGCGGCGAAAAATAGCTCGTCTGCACGAATCTGGCTTGATTGGGGAAGCCACCGCCATTGTCGCCGCTTCCGCCGCACATATCTTGGGTGGAGAAGGCACTATCACAGCACACGTTGTTCTTGGACTGGTGGTTATTATAAGCTAGGAGAGGTTCACCGTGCTCTTGCCAGTGAGCGGCTGATGAAAAGTTCGAGCTCATGTTGTTGGCCAGTGGAGGCTTGTCACTCTAATGATTTGTGATGGCGTTTGGACGGCTAATGGCTTCTTCTTCGCAATGAAGCTTCATGGCAGCGGGGCCAGGCTAGGTTCGTGCAACCACCACCCACGAATCCCCTCCCTCCCTCTCTTCCTCCCCCACCGGTGGGGCTAACGACACTCGGGCTGTATGGTACATTGTAGTCGCAGTTTCACCGCTGCAGCCGCTGCAGCCGCTGCCGCCGCCGTCGCCGCCGCCATTGCCGTCGTTGAATAGGCAACAAACAGCCTTCCGCCAGAGCTGAAAGCGTTCACATCTCGCCCTCGGACGCCGTCATTGCCGTCGTCGTCGTCGTCGTCGTCGTCCTCGTCGTCATTTTAATTAGCTCTCCCTTCTTTCTCATATCGCTCTATGCAGTCTCGCAGGACTCTTGCACGTCGGACATCTCTCCCCTGATGTCATGCCCAAGGCAAGCGCTGTTGTTTACAAGTTTGCTCACAGATTTTTACAGCCCTGTTTATGATGGTCATTTATAGCCAGCTTCCTCCGCCTGAAAAGAAAATGCTCACTTGTCTTGCCTGCCAGAATCGCGAATTTTCTGACGTCGGCAGTGGTCAAAACTACAGCAATGCTGCAGCTCCAGCAGTCTTATTTCAGGCCGGTCAACAAGCACAGGCGCAGCATGTCCGTCCAGTGCAGTCGATCGATGTCTTGCGACAGCGGCACAAAGCAAGCCTCCCCTTTCCTAGGTCCTGTGCGTACTACATTCAAAGTATGACCTACTTATCCCGTGCCCGTACTTGATCGTCGAATACTTTCACGTGTAGTATGGCGATCTACGCGCATGGCAACGCTCGAGACTTCCCCCGCTGAGTGGGCGGGAGAGATGAGCATCACAAAGACCCACACGTAATGGTCATCAGCTGGAGCATTGATTTCAATCGCTTATGACCGAGAGAGAGAGAGTAAGTGGAGGAAATGAACTACGTAACTTTCTTTCAATGGGCACAACAGTCCTAGTACATACGCACGTGATAGAAGCAGACATCCATTCAATAGAGCACATGTTTTCCCACCGCCCACTCTGCAGCAACACCCCCCCCCCCCCCAAATCCTTTCTCTCCCCCCAACTCACAGTGTAAAGTTGGCGAGAATCATCATCCCGCAATCAATTTTAATGTCCCTCTCTTTAAGGCCACATGCGAAGGAGACATGAATCCAATTGCGGCTCATATTTCATTCTGCTCCTGCTGCAAAAGTGGCGGCGGCCGACTCACTCCGTAGGACCTACGCATAGTCCTCCTCCTACTACTACTACTACGACTACTACACGTAATACCTCGTACACACGGTCAAGAGACTTGTTTGGCTTCCTCTCTCGCTCGCTCTCGTCGCTTTTATGACGAAAACAACATTCCTCTTCTTCTTCTTCTACTTCTGCTCCTTCTCCTCTTTTCCGCCGGCAGTACTGTAAATGACACCGCCGTCGTTGCTGCCGCCAGCGCCGCTCCCACTGGCCGCCGATTCCGCTTTCGCCGCTTTCGCCGCCACTCTCGCGTTGAGCGGCCGCGGCGCAGCCAAGAATCCATCTGTCGAAGTCAGGTGACAAATAATCGGAAGGGGTTTAATTTTTACGACCCCTTGGCTCTGTGTCGCCCCCAACCCTTTCGCTACGGGGAGGCAGGGAACTAATCCCACCCCTAATTTTCAATTTTATAAGCTCTGCAGCTCTCGCTCTCCTCTGCTGTGCTCCTTCTCACACCGGAAAGAACGACGACGACGACGACGTCGACTGAGTCGAGAGCAGAGGAAAAACAATATTTCTAGAATTCTTGCGCGCGAGAACGAAATTACGTACGTCCTCTTGTTATTTTCGAATTTTATAAACGCCATGTGCAAAGTGTCTGTGAACGTGATTTATGGCCCTTTATCAACACAGAGAAGAGACCTGTGCAGTGGAGAGGATGACGTGAATGTCTCTCATTCTGCCAGTGCCGGATTCGAGTCCCACTGTCTTGGGGCGGGGGCCGGGAGGGGGGGAGGGGGCGGCGGCGCTGGCGCTGGCGGCGACGGGGGAGCTGATCTCGATGGGCTTCATGGCCCACTCCAGATGCAGTTGGGTTGGCTTGGATGCTTCTGTCCTCCGGCACTGCAATGGTGGAGTACTGGCCGCTGTAGGGCAATTTGTCCGCGTGGTGGACCTCAGCTCCCGGATGTCATGGCTTGAACGGGAGGGATTCTTGGCTCTCTGGCATTGGCACTGGCTTCTCAGCTGTACCCAGCCTCTTTGCTTACCCAGGCAGAGTTTTCACGTCTGGCTTTCGGAGTACATTACTGTATGGTTATGTTTTGAACCAAACTAAAGGGCAGAAGCTAGCTCTATGGGTGAAGTCGTATGTATTCCCAGTCATGACGTGACACTCACTCCATTCACAAATGCCTTGCATATTGAAGAGTGGCATGACACCCTCGGCTGAGGTTTTCATCTTTTAATGAATCTGGTGGTTCAATGCGCAGTAGCAGCAATTCGCATACAGGATTTGTTGGTGACAGACTGGATCATGCAGCCAAGCGCACGCACACGTCTTGTGCCACGTAAATTAGGGAATGTGTGATACAGGAGTAAGCAGAGAGACAGGTCAGCAGGTGGGATTGGATGTTGGACCGTTAGGAATACTGCTCACTTGGCCTCTGCTACAAAGCGATGGTACTTTGTGGTGTCATTGGTAAAGGTGGTGGTTGGATGTGGGCTGGAGGGCAATAGGAGTGTTGGGCTATAAAGAAAGAAGCCAACTTGCACTGTCGGGACATCGGGGTCCCAAGTCCCTGGGGAGGAAGTCTACCATACCTTGAAACAACTGGGGCTGTAACAGATAGTCATTTTTCTAGTTTGTGCCTCAGATAGGAATGTATTGACTGAACAAGTGCACATTACTCGACTTGGACGACGGAAGTGAACTGGAAAGATTATGGACAGTCTATCTAAGCCAGCACATTTGATGCATTACCTAAATGACGGGGACGCATTTATAAGCATGTACTGAACGTAGTTGTCGGTAAGGTTCGAGTAAGTGAAAGAGCAGGTACATGCAAAGGGAATCAAAATAGAACTGTAATAGGTAATGTTGCTCGCCTACCTAACATTACTGCCTTTCATAATACCAGCAGAAAAGAGTCCTACGGGCTTGGTCAAGATCGGCCCAGTGATTTCTGAGATTTGGGTGCTGACGGACAACACACATACAGACAATTATACCGAAGCTCCATTGTTGTTCAATTGTTGGCCTAACTCATGTTACTGACCTAGCTCATGTTTTTGGCCTAGCTCGTGTTATTGGCCTAGCTCGTGTTATTGGCCTAGCTCGTGTTATTGGCCTAGCTCATGTTATTGGCCTAGTTCATGCTATTGGCCTACCTCATGTTATTGGCCTAGCTCGTGTTATTGGCCTAGTTCATGCTATTGGCCTACTTCATGTTACTGGCCCAGCTCTTGTCTCTGGCTCAGCTCATGCTACTGGCCTAGTTCATGCTATTGGCCTACCTCATGTTACTGGCCCAGCTCATGTCTCTGGCTCAGTTCATGTCTCTGGCCCAGCTCATGTCTTTGGCTCAGCTCATGTCCCTGGCTCAGCTCATGTCTCTGTCTTATGCTACTGGCATAAGTAAAAAAAATGACCCTAAGAATGTTACGTACCGAACTAACCAACCTGACTAATTAATTCACCTAACTTTATCTCAATGCGCGCCCGACGTAAGCAATTTGGCACTTTTTCCCACAACTGTTTGGTCACAATGACGTCATGCGCTGGACGTGTCTCAACTAAGATCAACACTTTTTTGGCTTGATCGTCAAGTCAAGTCAAAGATCAAAAGTTCGTCATAAGCTTGGCTTGAGCTTGAACTTGGGTCTATCACTAACTGCCCGTGAATGTAGTCACACAGTCACACTACAGGACGCGCAAGGACTTGCTACTAATTGTACGCACTGCCGTTCAGTGCCTATGATCACGGTATGACAGGCATGCATGCAGCAGCTCTGCACGTTCCAGTCACGTCGGAGCCACGAAGAGCAAGATGCCGTTATAAAGGCTGCCAGTTCGAATGCCTCAGCCAGGCAGTCGTCAGCCTCGGTCCCGGAGGTGTCCGCAAAAAACCTCGCAGCGTCTGATGATCTTAGGAAAAAACGTTTGGGGGAGATGTCGCGCTCACTCCTCTATGTTGGAATGATCAGTTCAGGAGACGAACACAGTAACCGATCAAGGAACAAAGCAGCACAACGCTACAAAGGCGAGTGAGATGCATCTTGAAGGAGATGTCAGGGCGAGTAGAACCTTCCGATTGCCTCGGAGAAGTGAAATCATAAGCGTTCAGTCCCATTCTTTTCTCTGTCTCAGCATTTCTCAGTCTACTGGTTTCCGAACGTCCGATATCACCCCTTGTCGATATCATCTGTCACAGTCACAACAAGTTCTCTGACCAGAGATCCGTAATGACTGCTTGCCGTGCAGGACGAACGCATCCCGTGCGTGTTCATAGCGTACGAGCACTGTGTAATTATTGACTTGCTAAATGGCGGTCGTCGTCACAATTCATAATTTATTCTGGCTGGTTATTTTCTCTTGACACTCTGCACTGACCCGCATAACTGTGCTTTGAAATTGCTCTGGTCTTGGCTAGAACAGAGGCATCACGTTGGACCATTTTTAACAGAAGCCTTTCCATGCCCCGGAGTGATCGCGTGATTCGCATACACTTGAGGTCAAAAGTTTGGACAGGGTTAGGCGAAAAACGAAATCTAGACGTGGTCCAATGTCGCTTAACACTAATAAATGCTTTTATTTCCAAGGGCTTTAGCCCATACATTCGTCTCATGTGTCATGGCAATGGTTCGTCACGACTGGACTTCTCGTGAATGACGGAGAACAAGATGGTTTTTTCCTCAGGTGTACGCAAAAAAACCTTTTGACGTCAACGGTATCGACAAATGCTGCTTTTCGGTATCCGTGCCTCTGGCCAGTGATGGCCAAGAAGTCATCCTCGCAGAACGTTACATCCAAGACGAGCGACGTGACTGAGAATATCTCTTGGACCAGCTGCGCTCTCAAACAAAGTCAAGCCAGTGGTCTCCGGCATGGGTGATCCGATCGGTCAGTGTGAGTTCCATTGGTTACGACTTATGATAGATCAATCAGGCCGCCATTAGGACGCTCCCGAGCAAAAGGCGGGACTGTCTTGGCTAGACTATGACAACCAACTCGGTGAGGTAGTTCGGTATGTACGTACTTGGGGCAACTTAAATTTACCCCTATCATCGTGGTAGTACGTTCACTAGGCCGAGGACATGTGACACAAGTACTGGATGGGAAGGCAGTCTCAAGCTCTGAGAGGCTGCTCGTGTCCTACAAGTTGCAGGGAAATCGACCTCCATCCGAGACGAATTCTTTTACACTATGGGAGTCAAGTCTTCTCTAGCCTTCTTGTCCAGCAGTTATAGGGATCCTGGATCCAGTTGGGTGTGCAGGAGTTGGAAGTGTGCAAGATGAGTGCGTAAGAGAGGAGGAGGTGCGAAGGTAATATGAATAAATGAATATGAAGCTGTCAACATTCTGGATCGTCTGGATATGTGAGTGGGATCAAAACGTGACTGCAGAACTTCAGAACAAAAGATAACGCGTAATAGAGGTTGCGTGAGTAACATTATAGGTAGGCTGCTCAAACCCAACCTCGTCATGTGATGTGCAACCCAATACGGATATTACTTTCAGAGGTAGTGAAGACAACTGTATCCACTGTGTAGGCGTTGGTTGAAACCAGTTGTGAAGATATGCATTACGTTACTCCATTGGGACACGCCCTTAGGCCCCCGTCTGCACTGTGGGACTTCTGGCACCTATCAGTGCCGACCACAGCAGATACGGCGGCTGGCGTCGCCAAAGCTCCACCGCTTACATACTGTAAGATCCGTCATTCACACATGTCTATCATTGGATAAACGCACCCTACGCACCCTTACCAGTATGAGAGCGATAAGACTTCTTCCAATAATTGCTTACCTCCTCCCTCCTCAAAATAAAGCGCTCAAGGGTAAGTCATGGAGCTCCTGTTCTGTTCTTGATGGGCTAGCGCACCAACCATCGTGAGACAGGAGACTTACCCAAGATCACGCTGAGGTGCTTCGGCACATGACTTACCATAGCGTCACCAACTGTGAGAAATTCTCTTTGAAGTTGTCATAGTTGTCGGTGGGGATGGAGAGCGCTTCAGTCGCCGCCGACGGGGCGATGTCTGGCTTCCAGCAGGAGGAGGAAAAAGGAAACGGCTGTGGAGTGTCAGAGGACACCCAGCTTAATGTTCCACCGAAATAAGGTTAATCTTAAGCCAAATTAAGGCGCTTCTTTCTGACACTTGGCTCGATCTTGATTCATTACTGGGCGAAGATGTTTGGAACACTAATAAGTGATGGACGATAAACGACGAAAATACCCACGTACTAAGGCGAATTCACGAATGGAGACTTTGAATGGGATGGTATTTTGATGTGTTGTCACAGGTACGGACAAGAACACCATCACTATGGTCAGAGCCCCAGGGGACACAAGCTGCCTGCAGCTGGAGGTACAGTGAGCACAAGAAGTTCGGATTTGTCATATAAAGTGTTTTAACTTTTGAGGAGTCTCGTGTAATTAATTCGTAGGTACGATATTGGTCTATCTCTAAAAATGAGGGTTATAGTGCGAAGTACATATGTGCCCCAGCTTATCTCAGCTAGGTCTAGTCGCATCGGAACATGTCCCATGGATGCTTAAATATTAAGATACAGTTATGAGTCCCAACAAAACCAAATTTAATCTGTGTGGATTGGACAAGGACAAGTTCATCTTGAATACCGTTGAACCCGCTCTCCAATAGAAGCCGTAGCAACTTTGCAATATGTGGAAACAGTAACCACTCTGTTATGGAAACCACGGTCACAATTCAGTTGCGCACAGACCAGATCAAAGATACATCAGTTTTGAAGGCGAGTCAGAACAGTGAGCTGTTATTCCTCTAATCTGACCTAGAGACGGATCTAACTCGAGGGTAAATTGACCTTTAGCCAGAAGGGGCAGTGAAAACATGAAGCATGGTGCAGATGAAAATCTACCTATGGAATTTGCTCTCCAGAGTAATCCCCATTGGCCGTCAGGAATATGTGGCAAGAGTCTCCAGTTGAAACCGCTCTCCAATGGAGGTCACATTAGCAATCACAAGATTAAAAAGTAACCACGGTTTCCATGCACTCGAGTACGGTACAAAATCTTCAGACCGGGTCAGCCAGTTCTATTGCTTGATCGGAGTCCGAACTTTGTGCTCTCACTGCAGCTTTGGCTCCAAAGGACAAACTACTTTGGAGGGGTGTTCTCAGTTCACATATTGGACTTATTCTGCAGGCGTAAGTGAAACGGTCTTTTGAGCGATCAGAGATACTACATGAGTCGGCTCACGCGCAAGCCCGACTGCTCACTGAAGTGATGGATCAGAGTCCACCCGAGGTTGAGTGACTCAGCCGTGAAGAAATTCCTCCGCACTCATTATTACACATTATTATTAGAGCGGACTCAAAGCCACATTAGCATTCCTGTGACTCACATGGCCAGTCTCTCTCAGTAAATGCCGTACCGTTCTTTCTTCCCCTCTCTGTTGCCCCGCTCGGTGCGCGAAAATGAAGCGTTTCCCGCCTTCAAGCGTCCAGACCAGCGCTTCCCAGGTTCATGTCGTGGCCAAAGTCGCCACTGATAAGACTCAACAATAACGTCACATACGTGTGCTTTTAAGGGGACCCTGACCAAGTCCTACTCTTAACCTCTGAGGAGGCAACGTCTTCTCCCTCAGTCCTGTAGAGTGAAATGAGATGGAAGCACTGGTGAGGTGCTCGAAGTCTGCTGGTTCTGTGCTGCACCTTGCCAGCAATCATTTTGCCCCTACAGATATCTGTTGCGATGGATCGTCTACTTTGTGCAGAAAGGCCTCCATCCCCTCAGGGGATAGCCAGACAACGACAGGATGGGAAGGCAGTCTCGGACTCTGAACAACCTCTCTTGCATGAGCCCAACTTCTGGACTCCGTTGTATTGTAGTCACAGTGTAGCTACAAGCAGTCCTGAACGAAAAAATCTCCAAATTCCAGAGCAGCTGAATGTGTTCTTGGACCGTGATAAATATTTGTCAAGTCGCTTTCGGTTTCTAATGCTTTTTGGCATTGTCTCTCTATCGTACATATGCTTAAGTACTATGGGCCACATATCTTCTTATCCCGCACATGTTTAGGCATCCTTAATCCACTCTATTAGTTTGAGGAGCGGATTAGAATACACTAGGCGAGTGCTCAAAATGTCACAACTTCTAATCATGAGCGCCGCTCTTCTGTCATACGCAATAAAAATGACTTCTTGAAGAGAAGTTATTCCTGCGGGCCCTGTAGTCTCGTCCGTGGGGAGGCGATATTTCTGAATACCTTTTTCTTGCACTAGTTTGGCTTTTGATCACGTTTTAAGGCCGTCATCTCCAACAACAAGATGCCGGCGAAGGAAGTCCTGCTTGACACTTTTATGATCCCTTTTGTGTCACAGTAACAAAAGCTTTGAGGGTCCAGCGAAGAGTGCAGAGACAAAAGTGTGTCGATATCAGCATGATCTTAGGCAAATCCGGCCAAGATGGTCCTGTTCTGGTCAAAAACGTCGATGCTCGTCAACACTTACGTAGGACAGACTGCAGTGAAGCTCCTCCAAAAACGCCGTGACGTGTACGAAGACTGGCTCTCAGGCTGAGCTCTGGCGCAAAGCGCGGCATGCACAGCAGTGGTGATGGCCGGGTCGCTCTTCTGTGAGTTAGTACGAAAGTGGGGGGATGTCTGAACTGGTGACATCACTAATTGTAATGTGGCCTGTGCTAGTGATCTGCCGGAGTCAATTGCCACTTGTACAGTAAAATTTAAAATACCCCAAAGATTTAGTGTACACGGATAAAGTAAGACGAGGCAGTTCTAGACTTCTTAAGCGTTACGCCAATGGATCAGACCATAGTTATTGATATGTACATAGGTATTTTTGACGTAGCAATGGAAAATGACGGAGGGAGTTGCTTAAGTGTGCAAAAGTGAAAAAAGACTATTTACCATAAGCAACTGTGTAAATACGACTCATACACAGTCATGCAAACAGGCGCGTTGTACAGTGCACCTAGGCATTTACCTACGAGTGCAGACGTACCGTATATAATTAATAACACTTTTTTTTGTCCTTCAAGGAGCATATCCGTACGACGAAGAATGGATGGAAAAATGCACCTCACTCTGGCTGAAGATCCTAATTCCTGTGCATGTCAGCAAGTAATACAAGCCAGAGATCCCTTTACTTAATGTTTTCAACTATTGGCTTGAGTGAAAATTTGGATTTTACGTGGACCTCTTCGATTTGTTGCTGCACGTCATGTGAAGACAGTTGCTGTCACATGAAAATATTCACCCTTGTTCACGTGAACAAGGGTGTCTGATGAAGCTTGGCCCCACGCTCAATACTCTGTTCAGTACGCAGTCTTTTGCATAAGAACTGATGGTTTGTGATGATTACTGACTTAGTAGCTCATTAAGGTTGATCATTCGTATGAAAAATGCTCAAAGAAAAGTAGAAAGATATTTGAAGGATGTAAAGAGTTGTTGCCTCCCCCCAGCCTTTGAAGTCTCGTACTGCCAATTCAATCTTAAAGAGCACAAATATAAGATGTAGATGATGACTCAGTTTTTAGGACTTGCTTATGCTTTGTCTCTAGTAGGTCAATGGAAGCCAACCCTAAGCAGCAAAACTTAAGCGAGCATTTGCAGAGAATAGATTGAATGCCATCTCTTTTAAAATGTATATGACTGCACCTTCAAGAGAACCCTAAGTGCACTCAGTCAAATTTCAAAATAGACCCCATGTCGATCTAGCCGCCTTTACAGTTGGATTTCGCCTATCCCTTACAGTGAATCCCAAGCGACAGTTCACAGCCAAAGATGCCACCTTCCAGCACTTCTATGAAGTAAAACGAATGGTTCTACCATGAATGTGTGTTTTCTGCTAGTAGCATATTTTTAAAATCATGCACCTTGAATTTTAGCGATTAGCTTAGGAAACGAACTGAGCAACCAAGACAAGGTAGCTCTTCGTTAGACTTAGCTATCAACATTGTGCAGAGATGGCATGAACTTACTCCGCAACACCTGAATAAAAAAAAAAAAAAAAATAGTCCACGGAAATCCCTCAAGAACGTCACGAAACCCCTGACAAACTAGAGGACCAGACTTTGAGTATAATTTCCTGGCCAATTCACCTACAAAATGGCAATTTTCTCGTGGAAAACAACGAGAAATGTCAAGTATTCCTTCAGTCCCTTTCCTTAAGTCGCTCCACTCTCTGTACTGGGAGTTAAAGCTGCTCGCCCGCCGTATCCGCCGCTGCCGCCGCCTTCGCCGCTGTCTGCGACGTCAAACTTTTCTGTTGTGGACGAGCAGAGACGAAAAAACTCATCAAAATACGACTATTTTACATACGGGGTGATCCAGAAATCCCAGCAGAATGTGTTTGCCGGTATTTTAGCTGTCCGTGAAAGGATTATCCTTCCGTGGGATGTATTGTTAAGGCAAGCGGGGGGAATTTAGCGTGAGGCTTTATTACACAAGACAGAAAAAGTCATTCTCCATCATTCGCCCTCAAAAGAGTCTTCAGTGTTTCCAAGGCAGGATTCCATACTTTTGCTAACTGATTCAAATGCTTTACAAATCATGTGTTCATCAGTCGACCCGAAGCTTTGCTTCACATCAGGTCCAAAGCTGCAATAAAGACCAGAAACTGACTGTTTGAACTGAGACTTTTGCCTTTTTTGCTCCAGATACATTCATTTCAGGTTTTAGTTTTGGTATTCGTTTGACCGAAATTGTTAGACGCTTGTTGAAAGTTCATTCCGTTTTCAGACTAATGTGCGTACTTGTGGTGAGCGGTTATATCAAATGTTCTCTTATTGGCCTTAAAAACAAGCCCGAGTGAAGGAGAATCCGTTGGCGACCAGCTGAGGTGGAACGAAAAAGATTCTGCGTAATTTCTAGATCACCCCATGTGTGTTTTTTCGTCTTTATGCAGTCGCCGATTTTTGTTCACGTGCTATTGGGTTGTAAAGTTGGGGCCCAATTCATCCGTCTCGTCACCCAAGCGCAGAAGAATGAGCGGTCATTTGGCACCTGTAAAAAAAATAAAGGAGACTTTAATTGAAGAGGGTCATGGTTCGTCACGTTCCTTCTGTGTCGGTTTTATCAAACATGTTACGCTTATGGCCTTAGTAAAGTATGTAGGGCAGTGGAGCTACTTTGGGCCTTTAACATTTTTGAAGGATCTCCTTGCCATCAACTGCTCAATCGTAGTGGGTCACGTACGATGCTAATGGCAGAGAACCTTCCTCAGGGAGGACAAGAGGTACGTACAATAAGTATCACGCCACTGTACTAGGCACTCTGGCGGGGACTCTGAAATAAAGAACTGTAACTGAGACGTACAGTGAAAAATATTCCAATTATAAAAAACTCAATATCTCATTTGTTCTCCTAAAAAAAAACCAATTGTCAAGAAGAAAAAAGTCCTTATCACATTGAATACATAGAATGAATATAGTCAGAACTGTACATACAGAGGTGAGGTGTAGGAGGTTAGAGGCGCACAGTCGATTTCTCGATATAAGGATTCTGGATATAACATTTTTTCTCGCTATAACGTCTTTCTCGCTGCTGACCGATTTTTTACTTCATAAGAAAGCTATAACATTATTCTCGCTATAACATCCAAACCCCCGCTGACCAAAAAACCGTTATATCGAGAATCGACTGTACGTCGTGGTTAAAAATATCGGGCGCATGGAAATTCTTCATACACTTTATTGCTAGTGCATGGCTAGGCTATGATGCGTTGGCGTGCAGTTCTGGCAAAAAATACTCGGTGTGCGCCTGCGTCTTATAAGTATTTACATATAGCCACAAGGTCTCATTTGCAGTACAGTAAACTGCTCCTGCACTCTGAACGACCACCAATGCACAGCCAGAAGGATGAACTATGTGGAAAAGAATTGTGACAGTGGAGACAAGCCTGCCAAGGAGTTTTACGCCGTCCGAAGCACTGCCAATGACACAAAGAAACTTCTTGCCAACTGGAGACATCAACTCCCTGAGCGAAAATGTCGCCAACAGATTATTGGCCGCCCGTGCCAAGATTTGGTCTAATCCCGGTGGTGGAGTATTTAAACAATAATAAAACAGCTTTAAGCACGTACGCTGGCCTCAAAGATAGGTTAAGTGAGCATTGACCATCTAACGTGTATAGTTGAAGGTCTAATTTCATTGTACTGAAACACTGCTTGAGAGATGGGCAAGTCCAGTGAGCACAGAAAGTTTGGCTTCACCAAGATGAAGTAGCTTGACTGTTGAAATAGTCATTGAGGGGTTCTAGATGACTGTCGCATTTGTGGGTATCATAACATTGCAGTGATAAGTCGTATAAACTAAATATTAGTGACACATGTTATAGTACTATATGTATCCGACTTGGACTTGACTCCACCAGGGTCATTTTTTTAGAAGCCCGAAGAAGGGTATAGATAAGAACACTACGCGTCATCAACTTGTAATTTAACGCACAACTTTCGGAATACTTCCCCGCTTATTTACTGCCTGGAGGGAAGTATTCTTGCGCTATGTTTCCCTCTCCACAGGGACATATTGTGTTTCAACACTCTGAGACTGGGGATTTTCTATATTTCTAGCACAAATCTAATGGAAGGTCAAAGGCTATAATCAAAGTTATAGTTTTTTAGAGCCTCCTCCTCCTCCTCCGAATGCAATGGAAGGTCAAAGCAACAGTAGCATTGCTAAAATTACTGGGATTCGCAAAATTGTGAGTTCAATTACAAATTAACGAAGCATATTGTACTACTCACATGTACCCCCTTCGGACTTGACAGCTCTCAGTTTATATCCCTTGGGCTATATCTTCGAGATTTAAACTGACCCTGTGCAGTCGTCCAAGTCAGGTACACATAGTACTACAACATGCGTCGTTAATATATAGTTATAACGCACAATTCTCGAAATACCGGCATTTTTCCATTTCAAAACAAATTGAAAGACGAGAATTACACATTTGGAAATGCAGGGCGGAAAGTAAGTCATGATTCACACTCGATTACCACTCTCACGCACGATGGAGGAACCGGGACATAAAGGGCAAGAATATGTCCCTCCAGAGAGAAAATAGACGGGGAAATGTTCCGAAAATTGTGCGTCAATGTACGTACTAACGCTGTATGGCTCTGTTGACCTCAGGAACTTTCGCAAAGTCAATTTCTCGCTTATTTCATCACTTTCAGAGATGACTTTGGCACCATTTGACACCTGATTTTTTTTTTTTTAAAAAGATTTTGGGTTTTTTCAAAAAGAAATAAGAGAGAGAGAGCATGCAGGACGTATAGCGTGAGCACTCGTGGAGTGAAGTCACTGCACTGGCCCTGGACAGGATTTGAGGGGGTGGGACCACGACCGCCTCCATGGCCGTGGTTCGGCATGGATATGATTGCTCTCGAGGTCGTGGTGAGTTGATGGAGATGAGAATCCAATGGAAGGTGCTGATCCGATGACCCTTTCGCAAGATATACGGCCCTCTTACAGTATATTCGTATGCATATGGAGTGCACCACACGAGGATGAGGAGGACCTTAGTGTTCTCTGAATTGATTGTGGGGAGTTTCGTTCACATGAGGCAAGACTTTTGAACATCAGGAGTCGAGTGGCACCTAAATCAGCTGTGCAAGTGACATAATGAGCGAGAAACTGAGCGTTAAGACTAACACTGGACTTTCCTGTTCAAAGTGCATGGATTAGATAGGCAAAGGTTCATTTTGAAAAAGTTATTCTGCCAGCCAAGCGCGTATTGTTTGATCTGCGGCCGAACTTTTTGCGGTCTCTGTAGTTAGTACACAATGCACATACGGGCCGGACAAAGTAGATGTGGAGGGAGATTCCAAAAGCAAACTGCTGTGAAACCGCAGCATGAAATGTTGGTGCAGATCAGCTCGGGTCTAAGTAGCATGCATTGAGGGTCAATAACACATAGGTATGCCGCTCCTCGCGGCATCCCACGTCCGTACCGCGCGTGTGTGATAACATTGTCAAGGACATATTATTAACATTAAGAGGACCGCGCCAAGAGTCATAATTTCGCAGCCCTTCTTCAGGTGTCTCCTGTGCATATGACGCGAAGTGCAACAAAATAAGGCACTTTTACCAATGAGAATTCATATATGATCGATGTGTTCTGGGCTTGAACCTCCTGCTATGGCCACTTTCTTGTTACTGGAAACAACAAGCGCAACAACAATGCTGTTTGTTTTAAATAACAACGTGCTTTTTGCTCCGTTCTTAAGGGTTGCTTTTTGCGCTGTCGGCCACGGCTACGGACGAGGGCGACGTCGGCGATGGCGGTGGCGGCGGCGGCGGCGATGGCGGCGGCGGCTCCAACTTCCCCGGCACAAAAACCGCTGGAACAATAGACAAAAGAAAAAAAAGAGTAGTTTCGGTGTGTGCGTGCGGGCATGTGTAAGTAGGTGTGTTTGTTGACGTTGTCTGCGTGCAACAACACCGAGTCCATGCCCAGGCCGGGCTTTTTTTTTGGCCTGGGAGGAATAAAAAGGTTCCAAGACCGCAGTACAATGCTTGGCTAGCAAAATATGGCCAGCAAAGGCCTTCAAGAGTGCAGGCCAATGGTGTCACACTTGGCGAGTACAAACAACCTGGCCTTTTTTCCCCCCTACTCTGTTGATTTTACATTCCTTAATCACACAGAGCCGAATGATTGGTTGCTCTTGACAAGCTGTGTTTTTATCAAGCCCCCCGAGCGAGTGGTGACATACCTATAATTGTGCCTATTATTCGTCGATTTCGAAACCCAGTAATAGATGTATTTTTAATGTATAATCATACTGCCTCCACTTCTCTCTATATTTTCTTGTACTCTGACTACTTTAAAACATTCTGCCGAAAGGCAAACACGGGAGACGCCGCCCGCGAGGGAAGCGATTCTCCAATGGAGGAGGGAGGTCTGGTTGGGCAGACACAACGTGTTCATTTTCTTTTTTTTCCTCGTGTCTGAGAGCAGAAAAAGAAGGGAGGGGGGAGCAGAGAACGCAATCTCTAAGCTGCTGCAGCCTCGGGCGGGACCTGACAATGACTAATGGCCTCATTTCGTTCCCTTCTGAGTGAGTCAGACAGACAGACAGAAAGAAACATACAATGAACCAACCAAGAAGGATTTCAATGGACCAAAACCGAACGAAGAAGAGGGAGCGGGATAAATTATTCGGCGGGGGGAATAGATGAGAGGAAAAGGTTGGGATGTCTATCGAAAATCAACTGCTTGTAAATTTGAGGCTGCTTCCTTTAATCGAGACGTTGATGCGTGTCCGGGACACGGAGCACAGCGCCGACAGGTTCGGCGGCGACCTGGCCCTCGTCGGCAAGGCCCGGCAGGATCCCGTGGCCACTGCACAACACTCAGGGGTGGTGGGCACCGCCGCCGTGTGTGTGTCCACGTCAAGAACAAAGCCTTCAACACCTCGTGCGCGCCAGCGCGTCTGGGACGAGTCAATGCCTTCGACTTGATTGGAAATTCTGAAATGGATGCAGACAGAAAGCAATCCCTCCGCCACGCACGTCATCAAGATCAACATGTGTGCTTCTATCTATCTATCTATCTATCTATCCATCTATCTATCTATCTATCCTTCCATCCATCTTTCCATCTATATTTTGGCCTTCATTTATGTAGCGAGCATCACGGTCGTTGAACCTCATGCGGCTCACCTCAGGGCACCTCAGAGACCCTGACGGCGGCCACAGCATCACACTCCAGACCGCACAATTACCCTCAGAGCTCATAAACGTCCCACTAATAAGTGGCAACATGACTTTCCAAGCGATGGAGACCGACCTTTCCGCGGTGACCAGGAAGAGGACAGGGATGCACCGACGACGACCCCGGGGCTTTAAACTCATACTCGCTCGAAGGGGAAAGTGAATTTGCCTTTATTGCCTCCTTCAAATACCCGTAAAGCCATAAAAGCCGTTGTCGCCGGCGGCGGCGGCGGCGATGGCGGTGGCGGCGGCCATGGCGGCGGCCATGGCGGCGGCCATGGCGACGGCCATGGCGGCCGCGCCGGCCAGAGGACCGGCGGAGGAAGAAGAAAAAGTGCCAAAACCAACAGTAAAATTACCGATAGCCGAGCCGAGTTTTAGAACATTGTAATAACACGCACTTTCCCGTACGTACATATTACTTTTTCTCTTTCGTCTCTCTCCTTCTCTATATTTCATCGTCATTGGCCAAATGGAACGAAGGGAGCGAGCGAAGGAAAATTTTGCCGACTGACGTTGATTTATGCGGCCGGCGGCGCAGGCGGAGCCCGCCAAATTCGGCCGCCGGGCCGTCCCCGTGGCGCGCGGCCGGCCGCCCGGCGCCGGAAAGCGTCCCGGCCAGTCGCGCCCACCACCCGCGGCCGCTGGCCGCCGTCACAGACGCGCCGCGGCGCCCCGCGGCCGCTTTCGCCGCACGCCAACATAAATTTCCGCCAATGTCTCGTCAGCGACGGTATGACGTGAGGGGATTTATTGCTGTGCCTTGGCTGTGTGAGCACGTCAGTGTGATAAATGGCCCTGGCAGAGAAGAGCTGTCACCTCGCCTCCTTCCCCCCCTTCTCCTCCTCCGCCGCCGACGACGACGACGGCAGGCAGAACAGACGCTGCTGCTGGTGCTGCCTGCTTATCTGGGGAAACAGGAGTGGCCAGAGTGGCCAGGGAGCGGCGAGGGGGCCTCTGCACGGACCGTCTGGTCCGGAGGCACCGGGGACCACCGGGGACACTTGGGAGGACACTCCGGACCCTCGGGGAGGCAAATGGTGGAACAAAGTCCGCCGGTGCAAGTGGGGGTCGGGGTGTGGAACATGTGGCAGCTCCTGCTTCCTTTCCCCTCTTTTCTCTGTTGGAAAGGAGAAGAGGAGGAGGAGGAGGACGACGACGACGACGACGACGAGGAGGGGGGGTTGCACAAAGAAAGGAAGGGGGCTTCTTGGAGGAGAAGAAGAAGAAGAAGAAGAAGGATTGGGGCTGCGGAGTTTTTTTGCTCCCTACTTCCTCTCGAAAAGTGATTAGAGGCTTAATGGAATCCCCTAATCGATCTTACCCGAAAATTTTACAGAATTCAGGGGTTACGTGTCTCATTTTAATGCAAGTGCGCGTCTTTTCTTTCCCTATGAAGATGCCTTTGAAGAAGGAAAAAAAAAAAGAAATGGACACCTCTGTTCAGGAAGGGGGAATTCCTCGGCCCGGGGGAAAAAAATGAAGGAATTTTGTAATTATTTTCAGAAACATCGAGCCCGCGGCACCCGGACGGACCGGAGAGTGTCACAATAAGGGAATAAAAGAAATAAACTTGCAGACAAAAAAAAAGTTTGGCAGCGCCGTAAAATATGAGATGTGAGCCAAACACTAGGTATAGCTGTAAACGCCGAAGCTCCTGAGAAAGTTTGACGCAAAATCGGCCGAGAGAAATATTGCCGTTAATGTTTTAAGGCTCCTGGTAGAAAAATGCTGTGCAAACGAAAACGACTCAATTAGTTCTGGTGTGATCACACAAAATAAGTCATTTTTGCCCTGTGAGGGCGTGCTAGAGGGCAGTAAATTCCTGTGACAATTTAGAGTCACACATGCGTGCAGGGCTCAGCCTCCACCTCTTTTTTTCGGTCACTGACATGCAAGACTTGTGGCATAAAAAGATAATCATGATTGAGGTGAGCCATCCATACCCAGCATAAGTATGATGACTTAATCAAGGAGCTCTTACGGAATATTATTGTATGGACGCTGACAAAAAGGCGGCGGCCGCGGCGGCCGAATTGTAGCAGAGTAAACGATACAGCGACGAGCTTTGGCCTAACGCTGCATTTCCAGCGGGCGGCGGCGGACGAGGTGTTGAAGTATCACGTAACCTACGCGGGCTACGTTGTAGCAGTGGCTGTCATGGGCCAGCAGTGGGACATACCTCCGTGTAAACACACTCACACACATAAATATATGTGCACATACATACGTACATCCTGTTCATACAGTGCGTACCGTGCGGTAGCGTGGCAGCGCTGCAGTCGGTCGCCAGATGTCGCTAGCTGCGCCGACGGGGGGGGGGGTGCGAGGGGGGGTGGGAGAAGCAGCTGGCCGAACCGTCGCGTCAGTCAGAGAAATGTACGAGGGCCAATGCGCGCCTTCGCCGCTGATGAGTGGAGGAGGAGCCACGGCAGACAATTGGTGCGGCCGACGACTCGATCGACCTCGGTGCTGAAGAAGTGGAGGCTGCAAGTACAAAGAAACAGAAAATGAGGGCAGAAATGGGCCTCAAATTGGCAGAATCACCCGAGCTGCGGCCGTGACGCATTTTCTGACGCACTTTGGTTTGGAGGCCAAGGTCTCTTTCGTTTTATGAGCCTGTCTGTCTGTCTTCATTGCCCTCTGTTCGAACGAGCGTTGGCCGCCCAGGCGAAAGAGGGAGAGAGAGCAGCGACATAAATTTAGAGTATTACCACATTACGACCCACCCGAGCTGGGCCAGGCCGGGCTCGGAGGGGGAGGAAAGAAAGAAAGAAGGAAAGAAAGAAGGAAAGAAAGAAAGAAAGAAAAAGGAGAAAAGACTGAGGAAAAACGGAGGAAAATCGCGGATTTTATTCGTAACTATAATGTGGCTCCTGACAAAACTGCACGTTGACAATATTATTCATGCACACTATATGATCCATCATATAAACCATGACACTAAACGTCATAGGTGTAGTACAAAAGCCCCAGCCAGCCAGCACACAAGTCCGTCCGATAAAAGACTTGAGATCCAACAGCTTTTTCTCTTCTTTCTCTTTCAGGAAACGGCTAACATGTTTTTATTTACATTTTTCTTTCTTTTTTAAGGGATGGTGGCCACTTATAGGTAGGTTGGTTGGTAGGTAGGTAGGTAGGTAAGTAAGTAGGTAGGTAGGTAGGTAGGAAGGTGGGTATGTAGAGGGGAGAGTATCTATCGCCTAGGGAACTGCAGCTCCGTTTTGAGCAAATGGGTTTTTCTTTTTTTTTTCTTCGAGGGAAAAAAAAAGGATTAAGACTGCATTTTCACACCTGGCATATTTTCTTTTCTCTCAAGATGTTGCTTCTTCCCCACGTCCAAGCCCCAAAGGTTGTAACTGACACACACACACAGCTTTATGTACACATGTACAACACGTTACCTCCCTGGGCTGTGACGATCTTGGTGGTATCAGCAACACACACACAAAGAAGAACCTAGTGGAAAAAGGGCTGCCTCAATGAAGGAAGTTCTTCTTCTTCATTCTACGTACTGTATGCCCGGATCTGTGTTCATTTTTATGTTCTTTTAACCACGATTGCACTTTCTTCTGGCTGGAACTGGGCTCACGTAAAGTCTTTTACAGGAAGGGGGTCTGATGCTGAACAAGAAAAGTATTTACATAGAATATATAATATCTAGATGCCTTTGGTATGAAAGATCCCCTCCCTCCCTTTAATTTCCTTTTACGACTACTAAAAGGTAGATTTCCGGTCAAAATAAAAAGAGCGTGAGGGACAAAGATGATAAGGAACTAACGAATGCCGCCTGGGATCGATCGAGTAATGTTGCTGCCAAAGTCACGTATATAGAAGTGTACAATAACAGGGACAACAACAACAAGAACTTCTAGGCGGCGATCTTAGCTGTAAATGCACTCAGACTCGTCAGAGTTGCTGCTGGCCAGCCGGCGGCTGCGGCAGCTGGTGTCACTGGGACCCCGGCGGCGAGTCCTCCAGCCCGTCGCCGCCATCCAACTTCGACTTGTTCTCTTTCTTCCACTTCATGCGCCGATTCTGGAACCAGATCTTGATCTGGCGCTCGGTCAGACACAGGGCGTGGGCGATCTCGATGCGCCGCCGGCGAGTCAGGTAGCGGTTGAAGTGGAACTCCTTCTCGAGCTCCAGGGTCTGGTACCGGGTGTACGTCTGCCGGCCACGTTTCCGCTCTGCAAAGTAACACCAAAAGAAGACGTGCAGTAGAATAGTGCATGGATCATGTATCTGCTGGCAAAATTTGGACCCCATCAGGACCCGATCAGGACCCGATCCACCCCATTCCCCCCATGACAACTAGGCACACGAGGGGTGATGAAACGTCGCTTTTCGATGCTTTATGGGCGGCGCTTTTCCTCTCTCCTGTAGTCGCCTTGGTTCAGCCAAGAGCGACGGCAAGGAGAAGCACAGCGAGAAATCTCCCGCAGCTGTCGCCTTCGCTAGGCATTCTCCAGTCGCTCCACCAAAACAGAAAGAACTTCTCTAGAGCTATTTATGACTCTCTAAGGCTTGAAAGAGCACCGGTGATAAATTTATTGCCCTCGTTCTGTTACCGCGAAAAAAAGGGAGGAGACGAGCAAGGTCAACGGGAATTTCATTTTAAAAGCCCGGGGAGTTTACTATGGGTATGCCCAACATCTCAGTCCAGTGACATGTGCATGAGTTATGGCTGTTATACGTACGCATCGCCAGCGACTTGCTTAAGTACAGGACTTTGTTTTACTTCTCGTATGTTCAGCTCACTTACATCATCTGTCTATCTATACACCGTGATCTGGCCCCCATAGAGCTGCTTTGGATTTTTCTTTTGGCCTTTTTTTAAGTCATGACCGCAGAGGTAGAAGTTTAGCCTACTGAACGTGAATTGTCCTATGGATGGACAAGGGGAAGTGGCCATAAAAGACTGCAGTGAGAATGCAATAAACCCTAGAAAACGAGCTTCGACTCGGACCAAGCGACGACTGCTTAAGGAGGGCAGACATAGGTCACTTTAGCTTCAAAGCAAGTCCCCCATCATCATCAGATTGACTCTTTTTTTCGCGGCTGCTCTCACGTAGATGTGCAGAGCAAGCAAACACTATAGATGGGATCTAACCTTTGAAGGCTTGGAGGAGTACAGAAAGAAAGAATCAGGATATCGGGCAGTCTGTGTAGTATTCGGACTCGCCCAGGTCCAGCACGCTGGCGGGATCCAACCCCACATGAATTTCCATTCATCCTCCCGTCGCTCACACAATTGTTACTATGAGAATGAAAAATATGCATCCATGTTGGCTGTGTCCTCGAAATGCATCCGCCGCATTGCTTTGAGTCCTTATATTTTGTTTCTGCGTTTCTACAGTATCTGGCCCTGAAAGCCATGCGAATCTGGCCGGCGGACTTGAAACTTTGGAAGCACGGCAGACTAACGTACGTACATCCTATGGTGCGGAGAAGCAATGCTACATACATACGTGTAGGGTGCAGCAAAGAGCGTTGGTGTGCACTTTTGCTCGAAATGATTGCACAGTTCTGTAAAGAGTTCTTAAGCACTACTTAAGGGGCTTTGCTTGGAACAACCAACTTGTTCCCGGCAAGAAGTGAAAGAGTCATCGTACGCATCGAGATAAATCGAACGTGATGGTCTTTCAGCTACAGAATGCTAATAAACCAGTCGCACAGTTCAAGGGAGCATTGGAGTAGAGCTATAATAAATCAAGACAACGTGCACGACCCCGCCGTAGGCCGGAGAGGCTCGCTTGGCAGCTGACTGCCGTGGAAAAAGACTACGTAAAGTCACTGCGAGCATGATGTACGTGAGTTCGTACGTACACATCCGAGTGTTCGTGTGTGCATACGTAGGATGAGCAGCTCATGGAGATAGCACTTATAACAGCACGTGCCAAGCGAGGTGACTGCATTCGACACAGTCACAGCACCCAAAAGCTGGCGCCTGCATCATGAAGGGATTTATTGGATTTTCTTTTTTAAGCAGATGAAGAGATACTCAAGGGGGGGTCAAAGTGGCTTTCTACATTCTCTAAAGTATTCGTGTGCATACGATCCAGCATTCTTCATCGCGCGCGCACACACGCACACGACGATGTTAACGGAGGAAAGTCGTGTTCGGAACCTTCGGGCAGGGGGAGATTTCCTCGGCACCCAACCTTTCCTTAACGCATGCATGCGCGGTCGTGCTAAGAGCCACGAGGACGTGTGTGGGAGGAGCAGAGAATCGGGATCCCCACGGGGCTGGGGGTCGTGATGACAGGGCACAACAGTGACATGAGCTTACCGAACTGACTCCTCATCCACGGATAAAGAGGTGACGGCAGCGGTGCCTGAGGCGGCTGCTGCTGCGGAGGGCCGCCGCCGGGACCGCCTCCGCCGGGACCACCTCCGGCTCCATTGCCGCCGCCGCCGCCCTGCCCAGACACTGGGGAGGGCTGCACTTCGTTCAGGCCATAAGTGTTATGCTGGGGAGGGAGGTTATTGTTGTACACTTGACTCTGAGGCGTGATGGGACACTGATACTGCTGGTATTGGTGCTGTTGTTGTTGCTGAGGTTCAGTTTTTTGCTGCTGCTGTTGCTGCGTGGGACTAGGAGGGCCGGTGGCGGTGCCGGCGGCCAACTTGCAGCTATACTGGTTGACGCCACTGGTCTGCGGGGGTGGAGGCGGCGATGAAAAGGAATGGTTGGTGGGCTGTTGTTGGGCCAACTGCTGTTGCACGCTGCCTGGGGAGTCCGGCCTCGGCACCGCTCCAGCAGCGGCCCCGGTTCCGGCGGCCCCTGGACCCGGTGTCCCGGCGGTGGAGGCCACAGCCGTCGACACCACCGGTTCGTGCCAGTCCAGCTGCTGCTGTTGATGGTGCTGGTAATACCCGTTTCTATCATAGTACGGATATCGCTGGGTGGTCGGCGAATGGCCCTGGTGCATCTGATGAGGCTGATACTGGTGATGCCACTGCTGCAGCTGGCGAGGGTCCAGTCCAGGATCCTGTCCGCCGCCCCCTAGCCCCATTCCCTGCAGGTTAGGTACATAGTTGTACTGAGCTGCCGTGGGATAACTGGTTGCCTGGTCATAACCAGTCATTCCCGACATCTTAATAACTCTTCTTCTGTGTTCCAAGGAGTACGTAGTACAGTGGGAGAGAGATGCAGATAGAGGGAGAAGAGGAAGAAGGTGTTCGTTCGTTACACACACTGAAATCACTACTGCACTAATGTAAAACACACAAATGTATTGGATCTTCTTTCTGAATTTGTCACACTGGATCCACCGCCGATAGCAGAAGGACAGACCTGCAAAAGACAGAGGAGAGAAACTGAATTGACCACTGCTACTTTTTTTTTCCACGAGTCACGACGTTTGTTTATCTCTTTCCATGAAAGGCAGCTTTGTCGTCTCATCCAAATGTATATTATCGTATTGAGCAGCGAGAGACTTTTGATTCATCGGCGCGCTGAAAGAAGCTGAAGACAAGAATGCGGTGGCGCACAATTAATCATAACTTCAGCTCTGAAAAGTACTGAGCAAATCCGCTCAAGTGCCTGCCCGGAGGAAGCAGAAGACATGGGGGAGGCAGATGACGAGCGCATCTGTACATTAGCAGTCCTTGCCTTGGCAGTCAGGTTTGTGCCAAGACATTTGCATATTGTACCCGAGCACGCACACGCACGTACGGTTGTCACCGTTTTTCATTCATGCCATCCACGGGGAGAGGGGTAGCAAGGAAGGAAGGAAGGAAGGAAAGAAATCCCGTTCATTCCCTCCCTCGCCCTCGCCCGTTAGCTCGCTTGCACGCTCGCCCGCATGCTCTCCTTCTCCCTGTTCCCCCTGTTCCCCTCCTTCCCCTCCCTTTTCTCGCTTTCGTTTGCTGGCTGGCTGTCGTGGCGTCGCTGGCAATAAATCAGGGGGACGTATTGTAAAACAGCTGTCAGGCTGAGAAATGGCCGGCGGGATAATGCACTCTGAAACAGCCAATGGAAGAGGAGCGACGTAATGAGCACCAACGGAAACCAATCCAAGTGCACAAACTCGGGATGAGTTAATTCGCCAGGTCTGCCAATGCGCAGGAACCGTCACGGAGGGACTGAATCGGGCCGTGACATTGTCCGAGTCATGATCATCATGTTACATCAGGACCATCGTAATAAAAGTTGGGGGAAATTTAGACAATGGCGGGGAGAGAAGGGCTTTTCTACTCTCTCTCGCTCTCTCGCTCTCCAGCACTTGCCGAGATTGACAGTTGAGGTCAAGCTTGGGTTTGCGCACGTTGAGGAGACAAAAAGCAAACTTGACTCGGCTTTCGGAGTCACTTAATCCTAATGCAGAATGATTTTTTTCTACATGCCAATGTCCTCTTTAAGCTGGTCGTGATTGAACGCGGCTGTGCATAGCGGAGGACAGAGGGCTCTTTCTCCGATGCACAGTCCACGCCAATCAGCGGAGTATAGTGAACATGTAGTGCAAGGGCTACATCGGCAAGAACTACATCGGCAAGGGCTACATCGCCAAGAGCTACATCGCCAAGAGCTACATCGCCAAGGGCTACATCGCTAAGGGCTACATCGCCAAGGGCTTTGGCGAACGTTTGACCTCAACGTGCCAGATGGAGTCATGAGCAGGACCGAGCATGTCGCCGGGAAAAAGCACCGCATTGATAGTCCATTCGCACTGCTCAAACTTGTGGGGCGAGCGAAGTAAGCAATGGCGTTATCCATAAACACAAGATAGCCCACTCAGCGTCCCAAATGGGCGATAATATGGGTCTTTCATGGGTAATAAGGACAACCACAAGTATTACTTACTGCGAGTGTATTGGACGGTCGGTGCTGGCGCGCCCACAGGCAAATTATACTTTTGAACAACTCAGCTAAGACTCTTGCCTGAGCTCTTGTCATTCGTGAGAGCCTTGTTTTTTTGCGGTTGCTCAGGCTTGCCGCACCTTATTGTTTTATTATTATTACTCTTTGTTATTCCACGACTGCCCCCTTCCCTCCCTTCCCCCCCCCCTTGTGTTAACGTTGGGAACACTGACAGTGCCTTGATGAACACGGCTTTTTTCATTCGCACGCTACCGATCAGCCGCCACTTGCTGGCACTGCAGTTATCACGCTAGACAAAGAAATAGTGATGCTCGAGGGAACTTTCTGTATGGGGTGGAGTGAAGATGTACAGGGGACACGCCATCTTTGCTTGAGTGCCTTCCACTTAGCGTCCGCCACCCTGTAGATGAATGCCTGATGCTCATTCATCTACTGGCACATGACGCTGGCTCAAATCTGGCATGAGCAGAAGTATTTCTGGTAATTCTAGGCCCACAGCATTACAAATCAGAGCACTTGTTTTCGGTTGTTTTCGGCCCAGTCATGTCCAGGAGCTAATAGGCGCTCCATGAGGCTTTGATTTACCGCCTGGCAGCAAATGGCTCTCCAGTTTCTTAGATCTCAACAGTTGATTTATAATGCAATGGCTAAATAAGAGGGTTATATCATTAGCGGAGAGCCCTTTTATTACACAAGGCTGCTTTATTCGGCAGCCACCGCCTTCAGAGTGCCAATGGAGCAGGCAGTGTCGAGGAACAACCACATTGCGACGTACGAGCGGACGAATATGTCAAAGGAACACTCAATCTGACCTATACAAACGTCATGCGCAGTCGTGTACAGACCCAGTGGTGTTGACTTGAAGCAGACAGCGCCAGTTGTGATCTCCGATGAAGACACACATGATCACCGATCAGTCTGACTTTCATCTGAAGAAGCCACCACCGGACGGAGGTGGACGACAGCAAGGGGAATCGGCTGGCGGAGGAGATGGCGAACACGTTGGTGACGGCGGCGCTCTCCTTCAACTTGCACAACTCCCACTCTGCTGCTCATTGCTTCACTCACTGCTCACTCGATCACCGCTCTACAACTACTATATCATTCACTTGGCTGCTGCTCTCGCGGCTGCTGCTGCTGCATGTTGGACACTGAACAGAACGCAAAAAGAGGAGGGGAGACAAGCGACGGCGGCGGCGACGGCGGCGTTGGCGGCGGCGACGCCAAGCGGACGAAATAAAGCAGATGCTTTGGGACCAAAAGAATTTTAACGGGTGCTCATTTTTAGGGAGGTCCTACTTGCTCTTCTTTAAATATTAAACTCATCCAATGAGACATGGACTGTCAGAACAATCGAGTTGGGCCCGGACACATCTATGCAGTCAAATAAATAAAGTGGGGAGGCCAAAAAAACAATATTTTGCTTTGCGCCCTTTGGCTGCGCTGCCTCATAACAGTGATATATCTAGAAATAACCGTGCAATTGCCGCTGACCAAGGCAAATTGTTATTTGGAGGAGATTTTTCACCATACCGTATGAGGCATGTCTTGAGCGCTTTGCGGCCAAGACAATGACAGCAAGGAGCCCGGTTGCGTGCGCACCGGCGGCATCTCGGACTGGCCGCAGCCGCCGCTGCCCAAAAATTGTCACTCAGTGTTTGAGTAATTTGCTGAGCGCGCCCTTTGGGACGCAAACTGAATGGTACCCAAGTACGTACGGCGTTCCTGTATCATATAATAACTTATATATAACAGCTGCCGCTGACCTAAGCGAATTGTCACAATGCTCTCCGCTTATGAGAAAAGCAGCGTTATACGGAACAAACCCGAAATGGTTTTATAACCGAAGCGGTCGAAATGGCAATGAAACTGTCACACCGAAGCCTTGGCACCGTAGAAGAACTTTCAACTTTCTCCATCACTGGCTGTGCATTAGCGACCAGCGGAAAAAATTGCTCTTACGTGTTCATCATGATTTGCATGGCGTGAAGTATAACACAAGTGCACAAATACCCACAAAATGACTACAGAAAGGACGGGTCAGTACAGAGAGATTTCCATCCGAGCATAACCGCGGTGTCAGCGAACGCACTTGTGTACTCAATGACCACGGCAAGAAGCGGCGTTGAAAGCGAAATAATTCATATTAGGGGTGATTTAGGAATCGGAAGAAGTGACCTTATAATAATCCTCACATATGGAGAACGGCCCTATATCCCCTGGCCCGATAAGCGGAGTGCACTGTATAGGGTGACTCTGCTGTTTTTCGGAGTGTACTATTTGAGACATAAAAGGTATCATTCGCACGCAGCTGCGTATGTATGTGTTTGTTTGTCGTACATTTATTACGGGCCATAGTAACAAGGATCATGCAAGATATCTGCATGCTGGCGGCAATTATTCTGCTGCGGTGGATGCCGCAAATTTCAGAGATTTGCACGAGTTGCAAACTGGAGCGAAAAGGTCATAAAGGGTGGGTTGTTACTGCATGCACGCGGCGCCCAAGAACACCGCCAGGCCCAAGACCAAAGACGCGCATTTCCACTCGCCAAGTTATCAGCAGCCAGCACCCAGATCACTGCCGCAGTTGCCGTACACTACTTTCCAAGGCATAGATGCGCTTTAAAGACTTGGAAAGTGTCTGTTCGACTGCGTCGGAGATGAGGCTGCGACGACGCTTCATTCATACGTGGCTCTCACCCTCGCCCCCCCTCTCTCTCTGTCTTTCCCACTGAGGAGACATAAAGACTTTCCACAAAAAATGGTCACTTTCCGTATCCATCTCCGTATGTAGGTCCTGGTTTCAAGTTCAAGCCTCTTCCTCTTCCTTCGCTCTCTTCTCCCCATTTCTCTCCCTTCCCTCGTCCTCGTCCTCGTCCTCGTCCCGGTCTTATATAGCACCTTGCTTGAGTGCCATTAACGGCTCGCGCTCCTGATGCACCGAGGGCCACAGGTAAAAACGTACGTACGGGGAAGGGGTCGTAAAAAGAGTTATAAAATCCCCGTTAACTCTTACTCTCACTTGTCCCGTTGCCCTCCAAATGTGACATTTTATAGCCCACATATTGAAATTCTTCTTACCTAACGGTCAGTCGAGCTCCGGCACTCGGAAGAGTCACACATCAACTTTTTTTTGCTGTGTTGTCTTTTTCCTCATTTCGCAGAAAAAAAGCCATGGTAAGCAGAAAACATCTCGATACTTTGTGTTCTTCTGGCCCGTCGCCCCCCCCCCCCCTCATCTCACTACCCCTTTGTGTTCGTCCCCTTGAGG
>JAAUXU010142799.1_pt1 | contig 30388 bp, 16 predicted proteins | sample 7278151 | NCBI WGS metagenome assembly JAAUXU01 (sample SAMN14350113, study PRJNA611818) | marine sediment metagenome | isolation source: surface marine sediment (1.8m) | place: French Polynesia: Moorea | collected 2018-08 | reverse complement strand
TCACTCGAGCTCCGCGGCACGTAACTCTAAGTCCTAGTGTAAGTGTACTTTGCTTGGGTCTTAAGCACTTTGTCCGGGGTCGCTTACGCTAAATCGTTATCGTACGGACAGTACAGTAGATTCACATGCTTAAGAGGGGTTCTGGGAATCGTCACACATTTGGCCAGTCTGTCTTTTTAAATTTTAGGTGAATACTCACATAACGTGGAGACCATGTGAAAACAAAATCGACCGTACTTTAGTGGAGTTCTCTAGACAGTCTCCATTTTGCGTAAGCCACGAACTCTGGCAAAAATCACATATTTTGCCGATGTCTCGAACCAGAGTTGCCATTCTCTACCCGGCCAAACTTGTGCATCCCGCCCTGTTTGACGTGGTTGAACTCTCAGTCGTGGCAACCCTGTCAGAGTGACTTCAACAATACCCATGATGAACAAGAACTGAGAGGCCAACTCGAATATTCCACCCTGTTTTTTCACATAAAATGTCGACGTGCAGTCATCAGCAATTAAATGCCACCTCTGTGTGTGTGTGTGTGTGTGTCTGTCTGTCGGTCTGTCCGTCAGTCTGGCTGAGAATTACGTTGCTCCAAGGTAAGAAAACTCCTTCATTTATCAAGACCTTTGGTGTGTGGAAGCTTAACTGAGTAATGGTTTTGCCAGCTGCCTCGGTGAGACAAGATCTGCGTACAAATCATAGTAAAAGAGTCTGCACGAGTGAACCCTTCTTGTGCTAAAAATTTTGCTATAATTTCAGCTGATTTCAGCGCCAATTTGTCTCGCACAATGAAGAAACATCCCGAACGAGAAGCAGCGCACATTTCACGCTGTACAGGGTGTCTCAGGTGAAGGCGACGCTGCCGGGTTGGGCCAGTCTGTGCAGGGTGGCCCAAAAGGTGCGTCAGTGCGCCCTCAACAGCAGGGACGAACGCCTGCAAGGCTGCAACACCCTGTAACGCATGAAATCGGCGGCCGGAAATTTGGGTAAAAACCTGGAGAATAAGTTTGACGAAATGAAAATGACTATTTTGAGGTCCAAAATTTTGAAAAAAAATGTCTAAGACACCTAGGAAGAAGTGCTGCTCTGTATTAAGTCATTTGCAATGGCAGGTGCGAAAGCGACTGAAATGTTGACTGCTAGAATTGTCCACCTAAAATCCCGAGTTCTGCATGCTCTGCACATTTCCCCCACCGCTGCATATTTGCTGAGTTTTTCGCACCTTTCATCCTGATTCTGTGGATATTGTAATATCTTGGGGATTTTTCCAGCCAAATCACCAAATTTCTGGGCCTGCCTCAGCTGCCATTAAGCTTTGCTTGTGCAAAGGACATTTATTCTGCATATTTTTGCATATTCTTAGAGCTGAATTCTATTTGCCAGGTCCCTAGTCTGTACAAGTGTATTACTTCCTTAATTGTTAATAAAGTGCAAGGGTACGAGAACGTCCAGAAATAGTTCTTCTATGAAGAGATGCGTGGGTTCTCTTGATGAGGAGAAGAACCCCCTTGTGAGAATCGAAAAAAGATGAGTGTAACCCAGAGATTTTCCACTCTGCTTCATGATTATGCAGCCACTCACACAGTAACACTACACCTCTGTCACAGTTCTGGTTTACCTTCACTGTTACTGCCTGTACTATGACGACTCTTAATATGGCTCCTAAAAACACCATGACTTCTCTACAGCAGAATCTCTCTTTCTGCGCATCAGCATAACCTTAAGATGAGAGTCAACCTAACAATCAAACATTTTGATGCTCCTCCTTTTGCCTCAGAGTGGTCTTATTTGCTGAGAAAATGCAAACATGTATTTTAATATAGGGCTGGGTTTTTGCGCAACATAAATGTCACTTTGGCTCATCAAAGTGGATCTGGAAAGGTTGAAAAAAGATGCATCAAAATGAAAGGTTGCTCAATGAATTGGTGAATATATATTTTAGACCTGACCAGACCTCACCTGACCAGACCTCACCTGACCAGACCTCACCTGACTCATCCATTTGGATGATCAGTTTAGTACTAAATAGATGTGCTACAGCCAGTGCATGGAGTACGTGATGTGCAACAACTATTTTCTCTTTTTAATCCAGGTCCAATGTAGTTAAAGTATTGGTTCCAATTCCTTTTCTTAAAGAGAAATGTCATTGCTTCCATTTGCAACTGCTGCCCCGGAGGTGTAAGTAAATCCAGTTACTCAAGTACGCAACATTTGCCATGCTGCAGCCCTCTCATATGCACAGTGCATTTCGTCACAAGGCAGAGTTCCGGCTGGCCCTGCAACACCCTGTACTCGCTCGCTCAGTACACTACATTGCTCTCTGCCTCTCTCTGGAAACACCTGTACAAGCTGTACAAGGCAGGGCTGAGCGAACGCGTGTCCGCGCGCGCGGGGAAGAACAACCTGTGGAGGGAGGGTGAGCAGGAGAGGCAGAGGAAAAAAAGCCAAAAAAAAAAAGAAAAAAAGAGGCAGCTGTTGAAAGAAAAAAGTGCGGCGAAGCAAGGAGGATGCACGGAAAATTGGTGCCTCAGTTGAGGAAGCGAGACGGTAGGAAGCCTTTGAGGCTCTTCGAGGCTGAAGAAGTGAGGCCATGAGGAGCAGCAGCGGCCAGGTAAGAAAATATGGGTGCGTGAAAGTGGTGAAAATGCACGTCTCAATCCGGGCCAGGAGTGAGTGCAGAATTTGATCTTGGACATTTGTTAAGAATGAAATCCTGGGCCTTAGGCCTCGAGCAGGCCTTGGGCCGGTCGCAAAAGTAGCTGCTCCAGGTGCAGCAGCTCAAGCATCAATCAAGCTCCTGGCTTTTTTTTTATTCCAAGTTTCTTCATGACGATTCATTTCCAATTTGCCGAGATCAATTTATTATTGTTATTATTACAATGTAGCACAGCCTGACTCACTATGCATACCGACCATCCACGATTTTCTCCGGTCCAGGTCCGGTCAGTACATAAAATGCTCCGGGTTTTCTCCGGGGTCGGTGACATTTCCTGGCAGCCAGACTGTTTACAGCGTGTATAGTTGACGCACTGCATACAGTATTGAGTACAAACAGACTGTACAACAACATGAAGAGAACTTGTCCATTGATACATATGCTGGTGGCTGCACTGCCTCCTAACGGGGCTGCCGTGCAGTGCAGCGTTGAGCAATGTTCGTTTCCGGAGACCATTGAGTCCCTCTCTTAGGTGATTAATTGCGTTAATTGTATTATTTGCCAGCCATTGAGTTAGTGTTTCGATATAATCTTGTTGCAACCTTGTCTCGCCAGGTAGGAATTGGCCTCTTGTGCATATGTGACCGTTGATGTTAGGTTCAGAGGTGTGGAAAGCATCTGTGAGAGTGACTCACTCACTTGTGCACTTAGGTAGACGTCAGGCCCAGAAAAGGCCAGCCTTTGTGCGTCACCTGAGCATGTGTGCATGCGCGTGCGTCACACAAAGAGTGTGCATAGCCTCTCTGAGCAAATGACCCAATGATGTCTTGGCCACGTAGGCATGACAACAACGACGACATCTTCTTCCTCCTCCTGACGTTGGTCATGTGGAGCAGCCACGCAGGCAGGCAGACAGGCAGGCAGACAGGCAGCCAGCCAGCCGGCCGGCCGGCCGGCCGGCCAGCCAGCCACACCCCTTTTTTGCTGAACACCCTGTTGTGTGTGAAGTTGTAGAATGAGACAACTGTTGTTGGCCCCGCAGAGAAGCTCAACCAAGCGAGGAGGAATTGCTTCACCAGCTTCTCTCTCACCACCAAAAACTTTGCCATGAGATGATTTGACTGCGGACTTTTATGCTACACTTTTGCTCCACTGCAAACTGCACTCACTTCCTGGCTGTTTGAGGGAGGAAAAACTCACCTAAAACACCGGTGGTGACGATGACCACTCAGGCATTGAGACTCAGCCAAGTGTACGTAAGCTGTTTCGTCGTCAGACAAATTTGACGCTGGGATATGAAGAAGAAAAACGCTATTGCTTTTGGGGCAATCGTTCAGATCGACTAAAAATTGTATGTTCCAAAAAAGAGAGCAAAAAATCCGTCAAACTGCACTGATCCAAGGCCTACAAACCTTCGTGGTCGGAGAATTTTCTAACACACGCACACGCTTTTACCAAGTATGGAGAGTGTGTGAGAGAATCATAAGAGCATCTGCTGCACCTGAGATCATGAGAACTTTGATTCCACAAAGAAAAGTGCCAAACCATGTCTTTCATGCCAAAAGCGAAGGAATTCGTGTTCTATTGTGCAGAGAGACCAAAAAATTGGGCCTACTCGCCATCATAAGAATCAGATTGCTGAGACTGGTGTGTGTTGGGGGGAATGCATAATTAAGTGAAAGGGTTCGGTAGGCCTCCCTCCCTAGGCCTGCCGGCCTGCCGGCCGGCCTGCTGCCTGTGCTGCTCCCGCCCGCCCGCCTCCTCCTCCACAGACAAATTTTCGGCATCAGACACAAAAAGAGGTTCCAATCATTGGTCAACCATGAAAGTTTTTCCTCTCTTCGCTCCCATAAATTGCTATCATCAGGATGGCAGCTTGAACAAAAAAGCCTCCAGGATGTCTTTCCAAAAGCCTCTAACACGATGTAATCGAGCATTAATGAAGTCAGATCCATCCATCTTTGTCTCATGTTTTTGACTCCGTCCGCTGCTTCTTCTTCTTGGTCGCTTTGCACCGGTTGTTCCGCTATTTCTGCGCGCGTGCGTGATCAGGCCAAAGAGGAGCTGCAGGAAGAAGAAGAAGAAGAAGGAGAAGAAGAAGAAGCACTTTCTGAGGGCCTCCAGGAAGGGGGGGCTGGAAAAAGAGGTCTCAGGCATTCCGCGCGTGCGCGCCAGCAGCGGGAAACGCCAGGGGAAAATTAACGCGGGGAAAAAAAATAAATGCTCTTTTACTTACTGCAGCTGCCACCGTTCTCGCTCTCGCTCTCGCTCTCGCTCTCGCCGCGCGTGTGAGCGCGCGTGCACTCTTGGTTGTCGCCAGTGTGAGAGATCTCGAGCCCGTAGGAGGAAAACCGGAGATGGTGTGAACGCATTGAAAAATAAATCTGGAGGATTTTTTTTTCTTGCTCTGTCAGATATTCGTTATAAGCAAATGTCTGGAAAGTGGCCGCAGAGACCATATGGATGGAGTGGCTGTGGTAGCTCTGGTGTGTGGACAACACCACTTTCACCCCTGAAGATAGATGGACGAATTAAGGAGAGACGAGAGAAGATTCTTCTCCTCAAGGTGCCCAAAAAACTTTTCTCTTTTGGGGTGCCCAAAATGTTCTTCCCGTCTTCACACTCGGTTGTCGTGGGCAACTTTGTGATGGGAGCGCACCTTTGGTGAACTCGACGCGCGGCAGGAGAAGGAGGGCAAGAGCGCCGGAAACCAAAGTGAGTCATTTTTGGCACGGCTGCAGATTTTGGCACCGCTCCCAAAAAGAAAGAGGAGCTGATTTTTCAACAAGTCTTCAAGGAATGGGACAACTTTTGCTTTCGTCTGCATCATCAGTAGAATTGGCATGTGCGGACTGGCCCATGGCAGAGCTTGGCCCCAGACGTGGCCCCCATCAAGTTGGCCTGGGCCACGAGGGGGCCAAGGGGGCCAGGAGGGCCAAGGGGGCCAAGGAGGGGAAGGCCAGGAAGGAGGAGGAGGGCAAACGGCCCGATTCACCTTGCCCCACACGCACACGCGCGCGCAACCGAGCAACAGAGGGTGAAAAGTGAAACCGATGCGCGCGCGCAGGCACGCGCAGGCGCGCCAGAGAGATAGAGAAACCATGCCAGAGCTTCCTCGTCCTGCTCGCTGGCTTCGAGTTGGCTGAGCTCAAAAGTGTCTTCTGCAACTGTTTCGGTCCCTTTAAAGTTGCTTTTAGACAAATACAACGAGTGGTAGAAGTGTTGTGCGCGCCAGCTTTGGACGTCCCGGTCGTCGTCGTGTCCGCCCGAGGATGAGTTGGAGATTCCGACACAATAACAGGTGCTTAAGACATCCACACTAGCTAGGATAGGCCTATTTTTTTTTAAGGCCCACGCCGAAAATTGGCCAGGCAGCTCTGTGAGCTCAGCACTTGAGAGTGGGATGCACAACTTGTTTTGGGTGACTTTTTTTCTTCTTCTTCTCTGTGATTCCTCCTCCCTCCCAGAGCTTCGGTGTCGACTCGACCACCGAGTCCTGCCCTAAAGTCGTCATCCTGGGGACTCTGTTGCTCTCCTTCACGTTGATCTCTCCCAGGAAATGGCGCCCGCGTGACAAACGACCCAGTTCTCGGGGTCGCCCATTTGTCCATAAGACAAATTGCCCATGCTTGAACAGGAGTGAGCATGCCCAAAAGTCCAGGATCCTTTGTCTCTCTCTCTCTCTCTCTCTCTCTCTCTTGGGCGAAGAGAGAAATTTAGGCAAATTCGTCTTGTTTATCTTCCCTTCTTAAGGCGCGGTCGCACTGCGCAGAAAAGTGGCTGCGCCGTCGCCGGCTCCGCACGGAGGTCAAGTCTGCAAGTGCGACTGCGCCTTAAGCCAAGGAGTCTCTCGCTTTCCCGTCCAATTAATCCGCCGCTGTCGCCGTCGGCCAGGAGAAAACTTTTGGCACATTTTCCATGACTCTCTCTAATTTGTTGGTCTCCTTCTACAGGGTGATGACGCAACCAGACGTCCGTCGTTGCTACTCAAGCCGAGACAACCTGTAGCAGCTCAGTCACTCGACCAAACAGTTATGATGACAACTTGTGGTTACAAAAGCATTCGTCTCTCTTGCAGAACTTAGCTGGCTGAGGTGATCATGGAGAAGGAGCTGGAGCGGCCGGGCAGCCGCGGCCAGACTGTCACCAGAACAACCGCGCCCGGCCCCAGGATGAACGCCGCTGCGGCCGGCCGCGTGGCCGCGGCCGCCGCCGCGGCCGCCAACTCCTCCTCCTCCTGCTCCGGCGGCGGCGGCGGCGGCGTGCGGACGCTGGAGAAGAAGAACAAGCAGCTGAACCACGCCACCAGGGAGCTGGAGGAGAAGGTCAGGAACCTGAGGCAGAGGTCGGCCGCGGCGGGAGCCGGAGAAGGCGCGGCCGCCAACCGGACCCTGCCCAAGGTGCGTCTGGCTCCGTTTTCGTCGTCACTGACTTGTGAAGCTTGAAGCAAAGCAAAAAGTTTGATTTCCCCCCCCCTCATTTGGCAGGAAATGAAGAAAACTCACGCTATCCCGATCCAGAAAACGCAGGAATTTTAGTTTGTTCCAGCGAGCAGCAATTTTTCCCCTCCTCCTATTACCCAACCTCTTCTGAGTCACCTTTAATAACTCAACTAAAAAGCTTGTCGTCATTTCTAAGTCATCACGTCACTTCCTCTGCCTTCAGCTTGCCCCAGTTTCAGCCCACGTTAAAGTTAGGCCTTAATCTGATCCAAGGTACTTCTTCGGACGTCCAACGGAGCGTTAAGGTTAACACTGTTAATACCACCTTCGATCAGCTGATGCAGACAAGCGGTGGTTTTTTTTTTTTTTCATTTTTGCAACAAAAAACGTTCACTTTCTGCACAATTTCTTTCTCGTCCATTAATGTTTAGCCATTGTATCTCTTTTTTTTTTTGCCTTTTGGCCTGGAAAGACCTTCAACTTTCAACACTGAAATTAGTGCTGTGCGTGATTCGAATCTTTACCAGGTTCGGTCAAGTCTTAGGGATTTCATATCTGAACTTATGGATTCGAATCTTATGATGATCATGTAAACACTTGGGGCCTGGAACTTTTTGCCGAGAGGGATGCAGGCAGGCAGGCGGGCAGTAGTGACTTTGGGCAGATTTGGCGGAGAAAAAAGAAGTAGCCAAAGGCAGCTTCCATTTTGGCTTATTTCAGCAAGTTCTACCTACACAGATTCAAATCATCCTAAAATGTTGGAGATTCGCCTGGGATTCGATTTTGAGTATCCAGCACTAACTAAAACGTCTCCTGTTCGCTCTCAACTTCAAGATCTTTGAGTTTGCTGGACATTCCTGGATGTGGAACCTTCATATTTGCCCACTTGTGCACAGCCATTGCAAGCAGTCCAAGCGTGTTCAAAGTTTCGTGTTCTTCACATCAGTGCCACCTCCCGCTGTCTGCCCACGTCACGTTGGGCTTCGCCGTCCTGGCCTCGTCGAGGGCTTGGGACGCGTACGACCTCGGCATGTTCAGGGTGATGGAGGCGTCCTCCTCCCCCCCGAGAGTGGTGGTGCGCATTCCAATTGAAACTTTCACAGTCGTTTAAGGGCTGCAAAGGTTGTTTCAGGAATCTATCCTGCGTTTAATAAGCTCTTCCTCGATGCAGACTGCGCGCGTGCGCGCGCGCGCCCGCTGTACAGGAGGTCCTGAAAAATTTGCACACACCCTGGTGCAAAAGTTTGCTTTGCTCGCTCGAATCGTGCGGGAAAGACGCCTTCATCTCAGCGTCAAATTGTGGGAAAACACAGCCTGACTGATGATGGAAAATTCGAAAAGAAGCAAAATAAAATGAAAAAAAAAAACCACGCATTCCACAGCCAATGAGTGAAGCCATCTCAATCATGGTTCAAGCTTCCAATGGCAGGAAACAAGGCAACTTTCCCGAATGAAACTGTTTCTATTGGCAGGGGGGCCAAGAAATTCTTGCCAATTGGTTTCGACTGACAACACATTGTTATGAAAGATCAAGGATTGGCAATGTGCATTTGTCGAGCGTGAATGGCTTGACTCAGAGGAGCCGCATTCCCAAGGCCCAATCAAGGCCCAGGGTGTATGGGCCTTTGGACCATGTTCCGGATTTGCTCATGAGTCCATGTCACAGCACCTTGGTTGTCATGAAGTATTCTTTGGTGACCAGTGGGAAATGAGCAGGATATGGCTTAAAAGACGTGCCTCCCGGGGCCTTTGGACAATGTTCAGGACTTGCACGTGGGCCCATATGCCAGCACCTTGACTGGCATTGACAGAGTGGACATTGAGCAGGATATGGCTTAAAAGACGTGCTTCCAAAGGCCCATGGAGGCATGGGCCTTTGGACAATGCTCAGGACTTGCACATGGGCCCATAAGACAGCACCTTGGCTGCCTGCACAATGTTCAGGACGTCTCATGCTTGGTCCTCCAAAAGCCCCATCGGCAAAGGTGCCCACTGACATGTCTAAGCAACAGAGCGCTTGCTTTAGATGAAGGGTGGAGGTCGAGGCCAATCGACATTTTCCTATGTTGATCGATGTTCCTGCGGGGCTGAAACATCTGTCACAGCCGATTGATGTTCCCATTACCGATTCCAGTGCCTGATTGACTTCCAGGTGGGTCTGATACTGTAGCTTTGAGGCTAAAGCTTATTTATCCAGACAGAGACTATAAATGTGGTCCTCACACCCGCCAAGTTGGGGTGTGGCGAACCTGGTGAAGACAGTGGGTCCAGAATAAATCAACTAGGACCAAGAGACCACAAGCTGGCACCTGGACAACGACGTCCAGGAAAAGCTTTCTCGGGGGAAACCCTGGGGGGATATTAAACATTGCTATACTGGCAGGACTAAAATGGCAGAAAGACTCGTTCGTTCAGGCGATTGTTTGACCAAGGTTCACTGGATGGCGATCAATGCAATTTTACGGGCTGCTGAAGCTCTTAAAGCAGGAAGAAATCATAACAACTGCTTCTCTGTCGACAGCCAGGCAGCCTTGATGGCAGAATGTAGACCAGGTCTACCGCAGGGAGGCCGCAGGGCCTCCCTGAACAAGTTGGGGACCCACGATAAAGTCTCACTCCAATGGGTCGATGGAGGCTATCAGCTTCATGAAAAGGAGAACAAATGAGTGCAAAGAAGGTATCCCGACCTCATTGGGGTCATGTAAGAGTAATCTTAAGGGGTTTGGGGCAGCCAAGGTGCTGTCATATGGGCCCACGTGCAAGTCCTGAACATTGTCCAAAGGCCCATGCCTCCCTGGGCCTTTGGAGCATGTCTTTTAAGCCATATCCTGCTCATATCCCACTTGTCACCAAAGAATACTTCATGGCAACCAAGGTGCTGTGACATGGACTCATGAGCAAGTCCTGAACATGGTCCAAAGGCCCAGGGAGGCACGTCTTTTAAGCCATATCCTGCTCAATTCCAACTCTGTCAATGTCGGCCAAGGTGCTGTGATAGCGGCCCATGCCCAAGTCCTGAACATGGTCCCAAGGCCCATGCCTCCCTGGGCCTTGCCTGGACTCAACATACTGCTAATCCTCAATCTTTGGTAAGAATGCGATTTCAATGAAAACCAACTGGAGAATCCCTCCAGACCACCCTGTAGGTGTCTCGGTCCTGTCCCATGGCGCAAACAAGTCTTTGTTTTTGTTTCTCTGCCACCACTCGCCATAAGTCATTTTGTCGAAGTCACGCAATCAATTTGCTACATGTTCGTTAACCTTTCAGGGTTAAATGGTAGTTTGGCTGGTCATCAGCAAACATGCGCACACCTCCCGGGGGTTGCAAAATGTTACCGTGCGAGCCGCAAAAGTCTTTTTTTGTCTCTGTCGGACATTAGCGGAGGATGAATGAACTTCGGATTCAAATAACGCAGGAAAATCCACTAGGAGAAAGTTGACAGGTTAATTGCGCTCGAAAAGACTTTTTTGATTCTTTTCTGTGAAGTCCACATGAAAATTACAACCGTGAAAATTTAAGGGGGCCAAAAAATGCATACGTCATGAAGCGACTGCGACTTCCACGGCACAGATGTCCGTCATGATGAGCTGGGACTTGATGTGCGTGTTCCACAGGTCCGTGCGATGTCTGCGCCGCCCAGGGAGCTTCCTTCTGCGCCAAAGTCGCTGGTGCCGTCCGAGCGCCAGCGCCGGGGGTCGGTGGTGGCCAGCAACGCCACCAGCCGCGCCAGGGAGAGGGAGGCGGAGTTCGCCAAGACCGTCCAGGAGAGGGATGAGCACATCGCCAGGCTGAAGGAGAGGCTGAAGGTGACGGATGACTGAGTCGTACATGTCGTTGTCCCGGCTGGGCTTATAAGTTGTTTCATTTCCAGGTGGTCAGCAAGCGACTGTCCGAGGCCAAGGAGGGCCAGAGGGACCTGCTGGTCAAGGCCGCCACCATGGAGAACGGGGTCGAACTGCAGTCCATCATCAAGCAGGTGACGAAGGAGAGGCTGCAGCTGGAGAGACATCTCCAAATCGCCAATGACTCCCTCCAGAGGAACAATGGCGTCGATCTGCAGAGGTATCTCAGCCTAGAGCAGACCAACGGACAGCTCAGGGCGCAGTTGGACTCGCTCGACATCCTGCAGCAAGAACACAAGCTGGTGAGCGTCGAGTGTATCAAGGTCCCGTGACCTCCTTGTCACAATGTTCCGAAATGAAGATGTTCGAAAAGTGCTACTAAATTCCTTCGTTTTCCAGGTGGAGATCCAGTACCGCGAGAAGGAGGAGGCGTGCCGCGAGCTGATGAACACGCTCAAGTACAAGTCCGCACTCTGCCAGGACCTCGAGTCTCAGCTGGCCAAGGTCATCGAGAAGAACACGGAGCTGACGGTGGCCAACAGCGACCTGCAGAAAAAGGTGAGTTGACCACCGACAACGACACTTAAGGCTTTGAAGTCACCTTCTTCATGCTCAAGGTGGTGGAGCTGAAGGACGTCACCGAGGAGTGCAACACTCTCAGGACGACATTGTCCAAGGTGGAGAACGAGTTCGTCACTGCCAAGACCGAGGTAAGCGAGATGTCCAATGATGCTCTGAGAGACACAGTATGCGAGCTGCACCATCAATTCCTCAGGTCCAGAGTCTGTCGGGGAAGGTGCGCAACCTGGAGAGCGTGCTGGAGGAGATGCACCGCGCCGCCGAGAACCGGCGGGAGATCGAGCGCCAGCACAAGGAGGCGCTGGAGAGCCTGAAGCGAAGGCAGTCGGAGGTGGACACCGTGGCCACGAAGCGCCAGGAGGAACTGATTGCTCAGCTCAAGGCCAAGATCGAGCACTTGGAGGACGAGAAGAGAAGCCAGAATGACCGACATGCCGAACTCATCCTAGAGATGGCAGAACTCAAGCGTTACGGACACCAGCAAAATTCCTCCCCCAGGTCAGATGTCGACGTAGTCGACGAACTTGAACAGCCCGCTGATAATCTAGAAATCGACGAGATTATGGCCAAGCTGGAGCAGGACAACAAGTTCTTGGAAGAGCTGGAAAAGCAGCGAGCGGAGAGGAACAGCAAAAAGAGCGCCAGCGAGAGGGGATCACCCGGGACCACTTTGCAGAGAGCGAGTTCTTCCGTCACGGATTCAGGATTCTTGTCTCAGAGCAGCTTGAATGGATCCAGCCCGACCACGAGGTTGGGTGGAGGTAGCGGCCATCAGGGCCACGGCCACAGCCAACAGCACTCAGCCTCCACGGGTAGCCTCAACAGGTTGCCCGGCCTCACCAAAGCTGACAAGATCAATATGATGAGTAGTGGTCGGTCTACGCTGCTCGATGATCACGACGTAGACGGCGACGAGGAAGAGGAAGAGACCAATGACGCCATTGAGGAGAGAGAAGGCATGATCAACATCCCAGGCAAGGGGTGGACATTTGTCTTTGTGGCCAGATACTCCTATGATCCCTTCCAGCACTCACCCAATGAGAGTCCAGAAGCTGAGCTGCAGGTAATGCCTAATGAAGGATCATGTGTAGCGTTCAGTGAAACTTAGATTCATTTCAAGTCAGTCGTGAGTCAGGTCTGTAGAGGAGAAGTTGATCGAATTGATACTGAACAAAACTGCTCCCAATGAGTCAGCGTCGTCATACTTTTTACTTACTACTTCCTCATCACTCAGGTCAACGCTGGAGACTACATCCTAGTTTGGGAAGATGCCGATGAAGACGGCTTTTACGACGGAGAACTTCTCGACGGTCGTCGCGGTCTGGTTCCCTCCAACTTTGTGGAACGCCTCGAGGCCGGACCTGACCTCACGGACTTCCACAGACAAGTCGTCCTTGGCCTCGGAGGCTGCGACGACTCAGTCTGTACTTCCGTGCCGCAGGATCTTGACTTCCTGAGCTCGGACGAGGCCTTGACGGAGGAGACATTGTCGTCCAGGCTGCGCAAGAAGTCTTCTTCGACACAGCAGCCACTGACGAAGACGACCAGCCTGCCGCAGTACGCGTCCTGCACCGACCTGGACGCCACTGAGGATGAAGAAGGTGACGGCCACGCTGTCCTGTCGTCACGGATTCCAGCTCCCAGGCAACTCACCCTGGAGGCTCAGCACAACAAAGCTCTGGTCATTGGGTGGAATCCCCCAGAGGGAGCCCAGATCGAGTGCTACCACGTCATGGTCGACGGCACCTGCCAGGCCACCGTCAATTCAGAGGGAGAAGGGCCTACCCGACCAATGAAGGCCAGCCTGGACGGCGTGGACACGTCCATAGTGCACAGGGTCAGCGTCAAGGCTGTCGGCGCCGGCGGTAAGACTTCTAACGAGGCCGCCTGCACCATGGTCTTTGGTAAGGACGCTCCGCTTGCGCCCACTGGAGTCCGTGCCGTCCGCGTCACCAGCACTTCGTGCACCGTGTGCTGGGTGCCGTCCAACTCCAACTTCATGCACGCCATTTGTGTCGGCGGCATTGAGGTGAAGACGGTACGACCTGGCGTCCACAGGCACACCTTGGCGGGACTGCAGCCCAACAACACGTACCGGGTGAGTGTGAGGGCCAAGAATCTCAAAGCTGCGGGGCCTAATCTGGCGGGGCATGACCTGCTGAGGCAGCTCTCCACCTCAATGGAGGTGAGGACGCAGCCTCGGGGAAGACCTGAGCCTCCGGTGGACGTGCAAGTCTCTCGGGGGCCTCGCGAAGGGACTATCTTAGTCTCCTGGATTCCTGTGACCATTAACCCGTCAGGAACTTCCAACGGAGCTCCCGTCATTGGCTACTCAGTCTACGCCAACGGCCAGAGGATCGGCGACGTCGACTCTGGCACCGCCGATCAAGTTGTAGTAGATGTCGGCGAAAGGGTGCACTGTAAGGCCGTCACCGTGCGGACGAGGTCCATGAATGACGTCATGTCCAAGGACAGCGACCCTTGCACCCTTCCCTTTTCCATGAGGAATGGCGCCGCCGCCTCCAAGAGCCTCTTCAGGGACTCAGACTCAGACTCCGAGGGAGAACTCATTGAGAAACTCACCTCAAGCAACGGCAACGCGTCCCATGGTCTCAAGCAGAGCTTGAACAACGGTCACATGACCAACGGCTTCTCCAAGCCCAGGGAAGTCTTGCTCAACTACAGCGGCTATCCGGAGCTGGACTCTGACATTGGCCCCTCGGAGCTGTCAGACATTGCTGAAGAGCCTGAAGAAGGTCTCACCGACAACGACGACGACGACGACGATGATCACGACAGCGTTACTCCTCAGAACGAACTTTCTTCGACTCAGCCGGCAAACTCGTATCAGCGATCGCCAATGCTCTACAAACCCAATCACAATGCTCTCAACCACTGGAACAACAAGATCGCCAACAGCCCCAGCCTGCACAAGCCCAAGATGCTCTCCTCTAGTCAGTTCACAGCGCAACCCTTGACCTCGGTCTTGAGCAACAATAACACTCCAAAGGTTTCATCCTCGTCCACCTACATCAGCCAGAAGCACGTCTACCATCCAACCATCCGGGTGACTCAGGAGGAATGTGACCAGGCTGCCACAGCGTCAGGATTCCAAAAGACTCGACAAAAGGAGAGGATCAGGATCTTCGTGGCCTTGTTTGACTACGATCCCCAGACTATGTCACCCAATCCTGACGCCTCGGAGGAGGAGTTGCCCTTCAGAGAGGGTCAGCTGATCAAGATCTTCGGTGAGAAGGACTCCGACGGCTTCTACTGGGGTGAGGGCGGCAACCGATCGGGCTACGTCCCCTGCAACATGGTCTCGGAGGTCCAGGTGGACGACGACCACGTGGCAGAGGAGCTCTTCAAGGAGCAGTCCAAGTCCAACAGTTCCACGACCTCCGTGTCCGTGAACAACAACACTGTAGATGACCGCTGGGGCGATATCTACGAGTCCACTCCGGCCCGGCAAAAGTTGGCCCTGTACGACTACGAGCCCTCCGAGCTCAGTCCCAACGTGGACTCTGAGGTCGAGTTGGCCTTCAGCACCGGTGACTTGGTCACTGTTTACGGCGAGATGGACGACGACGGCTTCTTCGTGGGCGAGCTGAAGGGCAAGAGGGGCTTGGTTCCCTCAAACTTCTTGACGGACGTTCCCCCGGGCTACGACGCCAAGCAGCTGGCCAGGATCATCAACGGAGGGGGCAGTGGTCCCGGCGGTCCCGGGGGTCCCGGCGCCCCCGGTATCTCCGGTGAGCAGCAGCCCCGAGTGCTCGGACAGCAGAGGAAGTGGTGAATACACCACTGAAGTGGTGAACGTGACCACTTTTGTGATTGTTAGCTAAGACACTAACTAACTGACTGTGGATATTAAGTTACCACGCTAGTTTAAGAACCCGACGACGATTGTGATGAAGAGATCCAGTTGCTCCTTCTTCGGGCCTGAGACCGTCAACGTGAAGTCCCTCCAGCACATGCACATGTCCACGTACGTAGTTTAGATACGTGCACAACGTTTAGATACGATGCAGAAACTCTGGTTTCGTCAAATAATGGCAAACTTTCCTATCATCAAAGTTAAAAAAAATGACTTTCCAGTATTTTTTCATGTCTCAAGACCAATATGCAGTACCTTCCATCGTTTTTGTGACCGCCTTGCTAAAGCAACTCTATGTATAAACCAATGTCGACAATAAACAACCAGTACTGTAGATTATGAGTCTTTAAGTCTCTTTCAGTGCCACTGAAATAAATGTTTGGTGTCATTACCACAATTTTGGGGCCTACAGCGTACGGTATGCGTCATATTTTTGCTACATTTATTTTGGCCATCTTATCCAGCTTCGTCAAGATCAACCTGGTGTGTAAAGTCCTTCATGATGCCTCACACGAGGCAGTTTCTGGAACGTCACCATTCTGTTCTTGTCCTTTAAATAGTCCCAAACTGAACAGTCCAAACCTTAGAAAGTATTCAGTCATCTCAGGCGATCCTCGACCAGAGGATGTCCAAGTTGCTGACACTGAAGGTTCGAAATTGAAGTTCCATTGTTGTACTTGCATCAACACTAAGAATATAGCAGTTACGAATCCTGGGGTCCTGGGGTGATGACTACAATCGGCTTTATACAAGATTATTTGTCTGTCAAAAAAATTGGCAAAGTCACTAGCAAATTTCACTGATTCTCGAGTTAACCCTGAAACACTTCTTTTTTCACAAGGAACGGGTGAAAAAAAAGTGTCCGTGATCACGAGAGGATCAGAGTTAAATTTGCGAGTGAGAATAACTGATTATTTTTTGTCAAACACGTAATTTTCTTCCACAAATTGACTCGTTCGTCACAGGAATGAACACAGCACAGGAGTCGAAGAGCAGTGAAAAAAATGGAAAAACAGTTAAAAAACTAAAAAAAATAGCGAGAAAATAAGAGAAAAAAGGTCGAATTGCGGAGGAGAGTAATTATATTCTCTTTAAGTTTTTCTTCTTTTTTCATCCATCACGGTGCTTTTGTTCAGAGGAAAGTAATCCTTCAACGCCAGGACTGTACAAAGTCAAGTACTCGACTTCTCCTTTGTCTCGTTTAGTTGGCCTCTTCACCGTTGGCTTGGCATCTTTGCTGTCAGCTTTTCACAATTGAAAGTGTGCAAAAATAAAGCTAAACGACCTTTGAGAATCCATTGACAACACGATGAAAATCTTGCCCGAAACAGAAATATATGAATTGTACAAGGATGTTTCAGCCAAATCAGGACGTCTCTCTATAGTAGCTTGCGAAAACTGTGTATTACATCATGTTACCTAAAAATCTTTTGTGGATGATCTTTAAGGCTGCCCAAACATCTTCTATTCACTTCATATGAGCTGATCTTTAACACAAGACTCGTCATGAGCAGTTGTCCGAGACCCGGTTATGTAGAAGAGATTGGGAGCGTTAAATCTTGATCAGGATGTCGAGCATTGAAGCTCTTGTCAAGCAGGATCAATGATGAGTCGGTACCAATGATTTGCCCCACCCAAAAGTACGTTTCTTTGTCCATGAAGACCTGAAGCTGTCTTAAAACTCCATGTTTTTGTAAGTTAACGGGCCTTTGCCAGACATGTCTTTATATTTGCTTGTCATTGTCCAAGGTCAGCTGACCCAAGTTGTTTGGAGAGGTCTCCAGACCATTCTCAATAAAGTTCACAGCCAAAGGTATATAAGTGACTACAAGGAGAAAATCCTGCTCCAGCTGAAAAACATCTCGAATGTATTTTCGTGTTCACCTCAAGTAGCATTTTATTGACCCTGGAGGCCATCAAGTGCATTGCAGGATAATTAAGGCACCTAACTGGAGGAATTAGGCAACGATTTTCTAATTGCCAGTCATTTAAAAAAAATTTCAGTCGTTTCTTATTGAAATTGGCCTCAATTGGGAGGGGGGGGGATGAACCCACTTGTCCCCAACGCGTCATACGGAACAATGGACTCAATACGCTCACCTCATCCACTGTAAGTACATCAAGTACTTTGAGTACTGCGCAACTTCATCGTGAAAGGCGGATGCATTTGACCATCGTCATGTTGTTCTCTATGGAATAGTCATCTGTGGTTCTTGGCTACAAGGTAATTATCATATTCACAAGGTCACTGATAAATTAGCACCCCCAGGCAGAAGCAGAGCCTTCACTCACTTTCAGGCCTTCCCAGAGGGCCTTTAACTTGCGTATTCATTCAACTATTTTTTGAGTACAAGAAGCCGCAAATTCTATACCATGAGGGCCAAAAAAATTAAAGACTTTTAAATGGAGCGTACAAAATTTAACTCCTGTATGGTAAACGCTGTTCACTGCATAAGTGTGGAACGGAGATGTTTCGTTTGACGGACGTTAAGTAATGTTATTCTCACGAGAAATTTTTTTTTTCTCCAAGGAGTCTTGAACACTTTTTAGACGAGGAATGAGGAAAAAAAAAGTTTTCAGGACTCAAGGGAGCACCAAAGGTAAACTTGAGAATAGCTACTGAGTTTGCATTTAACACGGTTTTTTTTTCTTCTTGAAAATAAGATACTTGTTTCACGGTCTGTTTGCATTAAAGATTGGTCCAGAAATCAGAGCCCAAATATTACGTTGTTTTGCAACACAAGGAAAGGCTTGGCCATAATGCTGTAAGAATCAGTGACAAAAGAGGAGAAAATAGAGAAAAGAAGACTTTTTTCACTGACTTTTCAGGAGTGATCAGCTGAAGAGAATGGTAGAAAATTTTAAGAGTTATCAGAAAACCTTCACACGTGTGATTTTGCTACTATAACCAGTGTGTGTCCCCCCACCCGCCCCCAAAAACATTGTAAATACTTTGACAACTCTGATGTCAGCTCTTAATGTGACGAGTTCTTCAGTTCTTTTGTACAGTGTCGAGCACAAACAATGTGACATTGAAGTTCAGGAAGAGATTAGTCGAGATTTTCGGTCTGGGTGATGCGAGTCCCACCTCTGCACAGGGTTGCCAGATTTCACTGCCAGATTGAGGTGCTTCTTGGACATGGCTTGGCTGGAGGATCAGGGGCCTTGTCCATCCAGTGTGTGGCCATTTTCGACTGACACTGACCGACCTGGAACGTCCTCAGTGAGTGATCAGGGCTGAGGATGGCAGGCAGCCATCTTTGTCATCCTCTATCTGGCAACTGTGAAAATGTCATAGAAACCTGAGAGAAAGAGACCTGAAACTGGTCCTACTCAGAGGTCAACTCCATCCACAGTCTACTTGGGACACCCTGAGTGTCCTGCACCACCGGACTCTTGAGTCCTCTTCTGGCCACTGAGTGATTTGGGCCCCAAACATTGATGCTTTAGTCGATTTGCAATCATGCAAGTTGTTGTCGGACACGAGATTGTTAAATGATTTTCAAGGCCTACATTTAAGGCAGAATTTAAGGTGGGGTGCAGAAAATCGGCCAAATGTAGCCAAAACGGACAATGATACTGATGGAAAAGTATGGCATTAATTGCATTTCTGTCACGTCGCCGGTTGACGTCATTCATTCTACAAGCAAATGAGCTAATAACATTTCCGCCAGGTGGCGCAAATTACAGTGAAAAATGTGTCAGTTCTGCAATGTTGCACAGGGTGAGTCAATTTTTGACTTCTGCACTTCAGACAATGTTTTTTTTTGTCCTCGACAAGGTCGAAGAGACAGCAAAAGCTTTCCGAAGAGCGCACAATCAACAAAAGTTGATAAAATAAAAGTTAAAGAGCTTGAGCCGATGCTGCTTTGGCAGCACGTAACCTGAATCAGAGAGCCTTTGGCATTTGGCATCTGGCACCAAGCGACATCACAGAACTCAGCGAATGCACTTTTGGCTGAGTTGGCTGGCCAAAAATATTGGCAAAGCCAAGTTCGGTGAAACGGACGCACTCTTAAGTTTTTCAGTCGTGTAGTGTCGACAAATCCCTGGTGACCTCAATTAAGGCCAGCGAGGCTGCCGAGGCCGTCGAGGACGAGCAACGACGCATTTTTTGCCTCTTGTTAGCAGGATGCGGATCACAAGGAAGGAGGACAAACAGAAGGCGGGACTTTTCAGAGTCAACGAAACCTCTTTTTATTCCGTGGTGTAGATTATCTCGGAGCACCGGGTATGTACATACAGGGTGGCGCAAGATGATCTTGCCTACACGGTATGCCCAGACTATCTACGTCGAAGGTGGCGCAAGATGACTCCGTGGGAAATGCGTACAGGGTGAACCCTGCTGAACATGCATGAATGTACAGGGTGAAGCAGAAGCCTCCACGGGCAGGTACGACTTCGTCAAGAGTCAGCTGAGGGGCTGACCGAACAACAGCTGATTCTCCCCGACCGTGGGTGGCAAAATGTTGAATAACTTTATTTACATCATAAGAAAACCGAATATTATAAGACTTGGGAATAGAGTCAAAATTCACTTCATGTAGTGAATTCCAGCGTATATAAAAACATTCATGGCCGATCATAAGAACGATTTTCATCGAAAGCAGGGGAAAAAGCAGCTTTGTAACATGAGAACTTCAAAATCCAACCATGAATGATGAGACGAGTTGGGACAAAAGAATTGAAGACAATAACATCAACTTCGTTCACTCTGAACACATAATGAGCTTTAAGTACACAATTATATTGCGAGGTGGGAATGGTTTGGCCCTGGAACAGATGGTGCACTTATAAGCGGCTCCTACTGTCTGACCAAATGTGTACTCAATTTTTCTTGACATGAGCTTCACTGTCACGGATTTTTAGGCGAAGAATTCCCTCACTTTTCAATTGCCCAGCAGATTTTTCCTTGTTTTGCAACTTTACCACGTTGTGACTTTTTTTTTTTTTTAAAAAAAGCCTGGAAATACCTTCTGCATTTTCTTTTCTCTTTGTTTGGTCCTTCAGTTTCTGCTCCATACTTATTATCCAACATTTGTCCGCAATCTTGGTCATTTCAGCTGCTTTCACTCATTTTTGGGTCCTGACCCGAAATGTCGAAGTCTGCGCAACCTCACTTATAAGAGAAGTCATTGAGTTTCAAAAGTCAGGTCAAACCTCCCAAGGCCACCTTTGGCTCCCCAAGCGTCATCTCTCGGGTTGCAAAAACAAAGTTGCAATTTGTTTGACTCATACAAGTGAAGCCAATCTGAGACCAGAGATTGACGCTTGCCTGCAGCAGCAGCAGAACTGGCAAATTTCCCTCGGGCACCCTGGTGCAGTTGGGCACCCTTGGGGCCACCGCTCGACCCTCGAACCCACCCAAGCTCATTCATGTGACAAAAAAAGCTCAGGATTGAAATCATTGGCTACAGGGTGATCCAGAAGTGCTGGAAATTCGCATCACTCGGACCATTGACATCCATTGGGATCTTCAGCCATATTGGAGCGCGGACGACAGCTACGCCATGCAATCATTCATTCCTATTCCCCCAAGAGAAGATGCGTTGGACTCAGTTGGATCAGTTTCCTTTGGGACAAGATCTGGATCAGTTTCAATAGTTGTGGGATGGTCGACAATATGAAGCAAAGATGAGAACTGAAGGCAGATAAATCAGTGGTTGTTGAAGAAATGGATGAACATTGCCAAATGTCCACCCATGAACCATCCTACAACTATTCATTTGACCTTTTGACAACGCAATTCACAAAATTAAAAAAAGAACCAACCAATATATCTTGACCATCCTGTGGTTTCAATGCTGCATTACAATTTGCCTTCACTCCAATTGATTTCAACTCGATCCAACGCGACTCGATTCGACGCGACTCGATCCAACTCGACTCGATTCGACTCAACTCGATCCAATTCGACTTGACGCTTGAGCTGCGATTCGCGCAAGCCATTTCTTGGGCATGATGCAAAGGCCTTAACATGTGCAAATACTTCGGATCTCTGGAATGCGTCGCCAATCGGTGCGCCGAAAAGGTCGGTCGTCAGAGCCGCTTGACGCGTTGTTCACGCCTCACACTCCATAGCAGATGGAGCAATCGTCGCACTCGCAACTAGTAAATACTGCACTTATCTAAATTTTCTGATAAGCAGATAGAAAAAGATAAAATGTTTGATGGGGATTAAGCTTGATCGTAACCCCAGAAAGTTTGCAAGTGAGGAAAAGTTGAAAGGTTTATGCAAGACCAGAAGATGTTGTGATCTATGGGATGTCCAGGCTCGATGAGACAAAGCTGGTATCGAGTACAGGATGAGGCAGAGCAGTTCAATGGAATGAGATGGAAAGAAGGCTTTGGTCAAGCGATCGTCAAATAGATCTGATCCAGAAGAGTCTTCTGACTCTGTCAGTCCTCGGTGTCATCTCCGGAGTCATCATTGGCCAAGAAACCAGCGGGGATTCTCTGGACGTCAGTGGTCCTTGCAACCTCTCCCAGACCGTTACCATCCGTATCGACAACATCTATCAGTCCAGGAGCTACTTCTGGAACTGGAGTGAGGAGTTGCCCACTGCCGACTGCATCTTCGATCCTCTGGAGCAGAATATGATGCTGACAGTCACTCGTATGGAGACTCCGGACTATGAGCTGAGTCCGCAGAGCTTGGACGATTGCCAGCAGAGGAGGAGCAGGGTTGAAGTCATCGATGAGGACGGCCAAGCCGTCTACTGCTTCTCAGGTTCTTTTTCGACCAGGTGTTACCATGATCAAGGTGGAGGCGAGGGGGTCTCGTGCGAGCCGATCATCACGTCCCAGGACTACACCTTCCTCTCCCCGGTGTACAAGTTCCAGGGAAACCTGACCAGGCAGGGCTGTCAAGGCATCCAAAGGAGGACTGCAGCAATGACTTTTTCTTACAGGAAGCTTCGTGTCACCATGGATTCTCCTGAATCTGGCTTCGAGCTGCTCTTCATCAGGTTCTGCAACGCCTGGGAAGAGTCCTGTCTCTCCTGGGACGGCAGGGAATGCACCCCTGGACAAAATGACTACATAGGAAGGCAAGCAAACAGCACCAGAATCCAAAATTTTCATTTGTTCGCCACTAAAGTCACTTCTCATGACTCCTTCCAGTGACTTCTTCTGTGACTCCATACCCAACTGTCCCGTGGACGTTGACTCGTTTTACACACCTTCTGCGTATTATTATGACGAGAACCCCGACTGCCCCTTGGATAACGCACCCAGCTCCGACCCTGCCATTGAAGTGCCCCTCTTCTTCGCCATCTCGCTCCTCATCTTCCTGTGCTCCGTCACCATGTACATCCCGCTCTACCACAGCTGCAGCCCCGTCAGAGGTGGCACCTGCAGCATATCCATCTTCATCGTCCTCTTCATGGTCACCCTGGGACTTGTGGGGGTCTCTATGAGCGTGGAGATCAACTCCGACTTCTGGCTGACCATGACCTATGCGTCATTCACAGCCACTGGAGCGCTGGTGGTGGCGTTCGGCGCGTGGAACGTCTTCAGGATGTCATCCTTCATCCACTGCAACAGATGTCACACGCGGAAGAAGAAGGTGAACATCACACAGAACGGCAACATTGTCGTATCCAGATCAGAGCTGCCTGACAGCATTGGGAGTTCGTCCATGGTCCCGGACAGTGCCTCCGGACAAGCTGCAGGCATTTCACCAGTGAGCAGCATTGGTGCCAGAAAACTCAGAGTGCCCGATGGTGGTGCCGGGCATTACTCAGAAGCTAAGGAAGAGCCCATTTATGCTGTGCCTTATCAAAGTTATGAACGACCTAGTGCTGATGTAAGGGTGGGGAATGGTAGGGTCCAGTCAGACTCAGACTACTCAAATGAGTTGGCCAATGGAGGCTCCTGGAAGACAGCACTGACAGTTCCTCCGGCACATTTCTCTTCTAGATCTCTGGACAGAAGGACAGGTGACACAAATCTGTACCAGAACATCCCCAGGGTGCGCTTAAGTCTCGGGGAGCCTTCCCAGGCGGGCAGCGGGCACTGGAACAACGGTGCGGCGTTCCACCAACGCGCCGTGTCCAATGCACCGGCCGCCGGGTCGCGTGCGCCGCCGCTGTCCCCCAGGCGTCCCCACAACTACGACTGGGACATGTTGTCGATCGGCGAGGTGATCAACCCCGCCCTGCTGGCCAAGGCCAGACACATCCGTCCCAACGCAGGCATCACCACCTCGCCCCCCGGCCGAGCCATCGTCAAGCCTCGGGCGCCTCTTCCCTCTATCCCGCCCCCAAGCCGGCCTCCGCCGCCCCCGCCCCGCATGGTCGGGGCCGGCGACTCCAACCTGGTGGTGGAAAGGTACACCACAACCGTCTTTTCCTCCACAAAGTGACGTCACCTGTTGCTTCTCTTTCATGGGTGAACCCAGGATGACACCTGATGCTGGAGAGGCTCTGACCAGATTCCGTCGAGAGTCACACTGTAGACACTCAAGGACATCTCGCATTCTAGAGGTGACTTTTTTTGCTCTCACAACTTTTCATCCATCTGTATTTTTTCTTTCTTTCTTTTTTAGCAGCAACTTTTGTTTGACGCGGACGACAAACAACTACAAAGGGAAGTCCCAGACAGGCCAACTTCCTTTGTGGAGTCCAACGTGTGAACCTCAAAAAAAAAATGAGCAGCGCTTGCTTGTCATTGTTGACAATGTGCAAATCTGCTCAAAGTATGCATATTAAGTCAAGAGAGCTTATACTCAATCCAAAGCCTTTATTATATATATGCAGAGAGAGCTGTGTCTTCAAGAATAGAATAAATGACACAACAAACGATAAAAGTGTTGGCCTCAGTGCAGCTGAACGAAGGGCAAATGCGTTGCTCTCACTATCATATCAGGGAACAGCGCAATCAGTAACAAAAAAAAAACAAAAAAAACCAGCAGCAACTTCATTAGTTGCAGATAATCAGTTCACCAACTATAGAAGTGCATAAGGCTAGGTCAAAAAGTGAAGATTTGGGCATTTTGCTGAGTGCATCTTAATAAGTTTGCTACCTCATCTTAGAACGCAAAGATGTCTTTAAAAGGTTGTTAAGGAGAACATTTTTTGAGCTTTCCTCTCCCGTGTGAGTTTCTAAGTCCCAGTCCTTGGGTGCTTAAGAACAGCTCAGGAGGTCCATAAAGCAGGATAAAATGGACCCTAAAAAAATCGTTTCTTCAACCTACTAAACTGGACTGGATTGAAATTGAGTCTTTGCACAAAAATGGAGATGAAACCATTGACCTAGCCTCATGTGTCTAGATTATTTATAATATATGAGAAGAATGCTCGTGAAGAATCTCAAGGTGTTTCTTGCCTACGTTTGTGTCAGCAGCCTCGGCTCCTTCGGAGAAGACAAGGAAACGTCTTGGCAGAAATTAAGCGGATTTGGTCTTCTCTTGTCGAAAATGTTTAAAATTTTGAGCACGCTGCCTGTATTTTGGTTAAAAACAAGAAGAAAATGCTTCAAAGGAAGAAAAATCCGCTGGTAAAAGACCTGAAAAAAAATCGTAGCACATTCGTATACCCATCGACATCACCGGAGATTGCCAGGACTCACAGGTTCACCATGTGTCTCTTGGATCCTTTGAGGCAAGTATTCTGTACAGATGAGCTACACACTGAGCATCTTTGACATCTTGCAAACTTTGAGCCCCAGTGTGTTCGAGGCTGCAGAGTGTTTGGGTCCGGATGTGCGTAGACATTGGCCGGGTTTGGAGGCCGTTGTTGTCCTCACATCAGGTCGGAGGTCGCGACGTCAGGCTCGAGGTCACGAGGACCCCGTACGCGCTATGCGAGGGAACCGACTTGATATCGTTGATATGGCCATGTTGGCTCTTCTGGTGCTCAAAGATCTGGCCCACCTTGAACGACTTGACAGAGCATCTACAGAGGTTTTATGCGTGTTCTCCATGGTTTGATGTGTCGAAATTTGAAATGTGTTGTGTGAACAACTTTTTCGAAAAAATGGCACAGAAAAGAGCGCAAACTTCTCTGCTGCTTTTTGCTGAGTTTCCTCGGGGTTTTCCGGGTTTCTGCCTTCACAAGTGCCTTCACACACTTCCCAGTTGCCTGAATCAGTGCGTCAAATAAAAGCTCCGAGTGTAGAGACAGAGAAAATAAGAGTGAAAACTCTTCAGCGACTCTGCTGAAATCCAAGCACTGCCACGAGTCATTTTCAGAACAGCAAAACAACAGCAGAAGAGATCAAGAAATTATGAGTGCCACAAGAATGCTGTCTGTTAGGTGTCTGGCAACCCTGGTCGAGGAATTGCCTGAAAATTAGCTGGAAATATGTGACTGAAATGAGTGTAGAATGGAAATAACTGGAGGCTGACAGTTGCTGGGACACCCTGTAAATCAAATTCACCGTGTGTGTCTGCTTCTCATAATTAGCTCCACATCCTCAGACCAATGTACAGGATGGTTTCAGGCATTCCGGCTGAAGAAATGGATGCGAAATGGGTCTTGGAGGCATAACTGGAGCAAAATTGGTGCTTAGTAATCTGAAGGTGTAGGCCTAATGGCCCGGGCGAGCGAGGTGAACACGCACACAGAGCGAATTTTATGCAGAAAGAACGATCCCACCAGGTACTCTGAGGTGATATGAAGCATATTAGCATTGCAGAGGACTGCGCTTAATTGCGACCCCTTGGTACACAAGGCCCGGTGTTAATTAAATGTCATTATCTAAGGCAGACACGCCTCGAAAGATTACTAAATGATACTAAACTATGCCTATTCAGCTATGCTTTGCACTCATTCAGCAGTCTGTGGTCGGTCTCTGCACATGAGTTGATCAGATAAGATCCTCAAGAAATATTGGAGATATTTTGATACCGTTGCTAAGGACAGTCATCAGTGGAAAGTTCATCAGAAAGCTCCTTATGACGGCTAAAAGTTCCTATTATCCCAGGACAAGATCAAGGGTGCCTCTTATCTAAAACATTTATTAGAAAAATATCTGTTTTAGGCCTTGGGTGAGAAAGTTCTCTTTGCCCCAGTTGCAATGAAGCGGAGTCGACCGTATATTGTTTATGAATTATGCATATAACATAATAATACACATCATAGTACGAATGACGAATTTTCCATGCATGAGCTGATCAAAGTGCGCGTGTACGTACAGGAGAGCGTGACCTACTCCTGGCACTCCGACGCCGCCGAGAACGCAGGCCACGCCGACTGCGTCATCGACCCCGCGGAGACGCTCGTCTTCGCCACCGTGACCAAGCTGGTCACCCCGGACAGTCCAGAGTTGCCTCAGGACATCTCGGAATGCATGTATGCAGTACATAAACCCGCCGGGCTGTTTTCCATTTGATCCTCCCTTCTCCGGGTTTTCAGGCGGGGTCGCACATTGTACTGTAAGTAGACGTCGGAATTCTTAGGTGAAGAATTTAAGCTTTGCAGCATTTCCTTCCGTGCTTTTTTTCACTCTTCCATTGCAATTGGGTCAACTAAAAAATAGTTTAATAACCTGTTGCATTTTCTCGCTGGCTTTTTCATTTTTGACTGGTTTTTTTTGTTATTGTTAATTTCTTTGATCCCCAATTGGGTCACCTTAGGTTTTTAACTAAAAATTCCGAAGTCGAATCCACGCATAAATTTGTCTGATCATTGTTGAAAGGGCGTCTGGGGGAAGATGAGGATCGTGTCGAGACCTTTCTTCTTCATCCACTTCAGGCGTCGACGCGACCGCATCGTGATCCAGAAGTCCGACTCAGTCTCCCACTGCTTCTCCGGCATCTTCGCCACCTCCTGCAACACCCCGGACGCTGACCGGTGCCTGATGGTCCCGGACGGGTCCTCGGGATGGACTCCGGCGGCCCCGGGTCAAGCCAGCGGAATCGAAGGGCCTGTGATTGAGCTTGAAGCTGGGGAGTAAGGGTGACCTTTTTTTTAAGCCTAACCTTTAAGGCCCTCCTAATGTTTTCCAATAGGTTATTTGATATCCTTGCGTGTCTGTATGAGAGAGAGTGAGGACAGCTTCTCCAGTTACTTTCTATCCTCAATTACACGGCCTCAAGAAGCTTTCAAGCATGCGGATAAAAACAGAAAGTTAACGATATTACTTGGAAAGCTGAATTCCACTGTGAAGGAGTCGCTTAGGCCAGCAAAACTTTCCACCTGCTAAAAGCCTTCTTCATCCCTTCATTCTCAGCAAATTCGTGATCAGTGTGGACTCGAGCTCCAATGAGAGTCTGGCCGAGTTCAGCATCCAGTTCGTCACCTTCTGCCGCCAGGATGATCGCCAAGAGTGCGGAGGTCAAGGATATTGTGACGATCATGTCTACTTGGACAAGTAATGATGTCACTGTCGTGGGCCTACTTTCATCTTCTCTAATGGTGGGCCATTTCTTTGTCCCAAGGGCCTTGTTCTGCGACGCCGACCCCAACTGTCCCACCACTCACTACGGCGATCTGTGGGATTCAGGCCTCGTGATCGGGATGTCCAGGGACGAGTTGGACTGCGCGTACAGGAGCGCCTTTACGGTAGACACTGTTTTTTTGCTTTTTTTACCCCCTGTTCTACTTGAGTCGACCCCAAAATTCATGCTCTTTTGACAATAAGGACGGGGCAGACGAGAGCGACGTCTACTACGACCCCATAGTGGTGCTCATGTTCATGGTGCCGTTCACGGTCGTGCCCGTCGTGGCCTACCTGATCCTCAGGTGCAACGAGTGTATGTTTGAGCCAGACAGAAAGAGAGGTTGCGTTCTTCCTTTGCAGACACATCTTCAGCTGCCTCAGGACCCCCAGCACCAAGTGGATCCTCTTCGCCGTCAGCCTCGCTATCCTCACCGTCAGCATTGGATTTACCGCCCAGGACGTGCACGAGATCACCAACTTCCAGAGGCGAGTGCTGCCAGTTTTCATGTCATACGAGGGCGTCAAATTCGACATATTACACGGTTGCTGGCACGCATACGTGGATGTGGCAAATTTTGGCACCATTGGAACCCTCAATTGGTCTTATTTTGGCTCGTCACGATCACTTCACTTGCAGTGCTTGACCAGAAGTGCATCGAGACTGCAGTGCAAACGCCGCTGCTTCAGCGAGGTTTCCAACAGAAATCAGTTGTTCTGCACAAGCTGCTTGTACAGTGATCACCTCCTGGGCTCCAACGAGTGGTTGGTACCTTAGAACAAAGCACTGATGCTTTAAAGTCACTCTCAGTTCTTTTCTTGTCTTCGACAGCATAAACGTACGCGTACTAGCTTGGTTGAAAAGATACTCTTCTTGGAAACTGACCTTTTATGGCTCCAACATCTAAAAAAAAAAAAAGATTCATTTTAAAGGCTATTTACTACCATCACTTTTAAGTCAAAGTACATGAAGTCAGAGTTTGTTTCAGCCACTCCTTTTGACTAGGGGTGGATCGAGTCTAGACTCGTACTCGAAGGACTCGCGAATATAGTAGGAGTGGATCTAGTCTAGACATTCATACTTGACTTGTGCTCAAAAGCCTTGCGAGTCGACCACCTCAAGTCTGACTATTTAGAGTCTAGTGGCAGTGGCTAAATCTAGAATCCTGGTTTGTCTGAAATCCAACCTGAAGTGAAATGGTGCTTGGTGAAAGAGATTCGAGAGTTCACACTTCTCATGCAGATTCATATCTTCAGTATTTGGTCAGAACAAGACTCAGTAGGACTTTGGGGAATGGACTCAGCCCACTCAAAAGCTCTCTCCTTATACTTGACTGGTACTGGAAACTTGACCCATACTCAAAGCTCCATACTCATACTCGACTCGTACTCGAAAAAAGTGGACTCGATCCACCCCTACTTTTGACTGGCTTTAGCTACAGAAGTGTTGGACCCCTGTGTGGAAAGTTAAGAAGCTCCTCTGGGGAAGGTCTTCCTCTCTCAAGTCCTACAGGTGGTGTCACCACCGGTGCCTGTTGGTGCCAAGGTTGTTGGTGTCAGTGCCGTCAAGACAGCTTGAAGCGTCAGTGCGTGTGACTGAGCCAGAACTGTGCACTGGCACAGTCAGGGACAAAAGTATTGATTCCCTTTCTCTTTACTGGCGAATCAAGTGTGTGTGGTAACTTTTTCGCCTAAATCGTTGATGCTGCCTCAAATATGCTACTTTGTCCATAGTGAAGTAAACAACACTGACTGCTAATTCGGATGAGGTGAAGAGTCTTTTTGCTGTTGCCCCATGGACAAAGTTGGCTTTTTCAGGGGAGGTCCTGACCTTGGCCCAGCACCTGAACACTACATAAGCAAATGTACCGGCAGTGCCTTCTTAAGTATGCAATTTTACTTAAAGTGAAGTGAACAGCTTCAAGCTTTCCAGCAATCTCAAGAGCACTCCTGTAGCTGCTGTGTTAACAGTGAGGTGGGGGGAAACAAAGATTTCCTGTTGTGCTCCTGACACTCTTCAAGTGATTCTTCACCAATGCATGGTCAAGTGAGTAAGGAAATATTTCTCTTTCATAGTTTTTTGCTTCCACTGGCTTATAAGTAAATGTAGGAGAGGCTCAATACAGTTGTCCTGAACTGCATGTTTGCCATTTCACTCAAATGATGCTATTTGTCGTGCATCTGGCTGCGTGCTTTAGTACGTTACTCTGTAGGTAAACACCTAACGAAGAAATTTGCATTGAACAAAGGAGCATCGTTACTCTGTTCATAATGAACAGACCAAGCATGCCATATAATAACACTCACATTCCTTGATGTGAATATAGAGCTCTGAGAGAAGCCATCGCACATAAGGAGTAGGATGGAGCCTCTTTATTGCACGCACCTTGGATCTAATGATGCTTTGTCAAAGTAACACAGGTTGTTTGCTTTGAAGTGACAACACCTTTGACTCCAGGGATGAGCTACAAATTTGAAGAACATATATATTAGGCTAGGTCAAAAAGGGGTCAATTTTGGAATTTGCCTGAGTGCACTTGGGGTTTCTTATGTGATGTCAAATGATGAAGTCGTAGTCAAATACATTTGGAAAAAAATGTGTTTAGCTTTGCC